>Ga0180215_1005345_pt1 | contig 11019 bp, 13 predicted proteins | sample eDN3rd37CBELigBY_FD_128871 | JGI IMG/M metagenome (GOLD analysis project Ga0180215, IMG submission 128871) | Enriched backyard soil microbial communities from Emeryville, California, USA - eDNA 3rd pass 37_C BE-Lig BY (version 2) (version 2) | ecosystem: Environmental > Terrestrial > Soil >...
ACGCCCACTCGGGCCACCGTACGGTACGTGCGGCTGCCGGTGTGGGTTACCTAGATGTGGTGGTACTTAGATCGCGGATCTGGATGGACTTGGGAGCAGGTGGCACAGGGCCACCTTTAAGAATGGTGCGTGGGAACCGCTGGAGGCCTCGCCGGACTTTACAGTAACGATGCACGTCGGCGCAGTCGCCCTGCACTACGGCCAAGCCTGTTTCGAAGGGCTCAAGGCTTTTCGTGCCCCCGACGGCGCTGTACGGCCCGGCGTGTGTGTCACGAATGAGCGCACAATGTGAGCTGACGCGGCTGACCTCACTTGTTGCGGGGCCCACAGATCCGGTTGTTTCGGCCCGACATGAACGCCCGCCGCATGGCTCGCACCGCCGAGCGGCTCGAGATGCCGCCCGTGCCGACCGACGTATTTATCAAGGCAGTACGTGAAGTAACAACACGGGGCAGATGTACCTGCCGCCCAGCGCGCTGACGGTGGACCGACATTCACCGCGCTGGCTGCTAATTTTTAGGTCGAGATGGCGGTGCGCGAAAACCACGAGTACTGCCCGCCGCACGGCATGAACGCGTCCCTGTACCTGCGGCCGGTGCTCTTCGGCTCGGGCCCGCAGTTGGGACTCAAGCCCGCGGCCGAGTACACATTCCTCGTCTTTGTCGTGCCTATTGGCGGTACGCCGCCAAAGGGGTAGTTGTGGCCCCACGCCGCCGGCTCACAGACTGTGCGACACGTTCGATCTCCAAGCACGACCAGGCGGCTACTATGGCGCGTCCCCCAAGGCGGTGCCGGCGCTGATTGTCGAAGACTTTGATCGGTCCGCGCCGCGCGGCATGGGCCCCTACAAAGCCGCCGGCAACTATGCGCCGGCCCTGCTGCCCAACCGGCTGGCTTCTGCGCAGGGCTGCCCCATCACGCTGTACCTGGATGCCCAGGGCCACCAGTACGGCCAACACGTAACCAAAGTCGCGCCGCAGTATCCACATGCCTGATAGAGCGCTATATTGCTGCTGTTTGTGGGCGCAATGGGAACCGCAGGTATATTGACGAGTTCAACTCGGCCAACTTTGTGGCAGTGACGGCGGACGGCACATACGTGTCGGCGCAGTCCGACACCATTCTGCCTGGCATCACCAACGCGTCACTCATGGAGCTCGCCAAGCACCTCGGCATCCGCGTCGAGCAACGGGCCGTGCCTGTCGCCGAGCTGCCGTCGTTCACCGAAGTCGGCGCCGTCGGTAGGCCCACGCTGACGGGACGGTCCGCTGGCTTGGCGCGCAATGTTCACGGAAAACCCAACGCCCTGGTACCGCCGTCGCTTTGTCGTGCCCAGGCACAGCCGTGGTGCTCACCCCGATCCAGCACATCATCCGCGGCAAAGAGGTCATCGATGTGTCGTGCGGTCGGCCTCCAACCGAGATGGGCCCCGTCCTGAGCATTCTGTACAATGCGCTGCGCGCCATCCAGTCGGGCGATGCGCCCGACCCGTTTGGCTGGATGCACCCCATCACGTTGTAAAGTTTAAGTGTGTCTTATATTCTGTACGATCGTGTTACGCGAATTAGCGCCCAAAGTTGCCCAAACATGCACATTACAACCAGCACTGGTATGCAAACAGACATTTACAATGGGATGTCGTCGGCGGAGTCGCCGAGCAGGTGCTGCTGCGAGGGCGACGACGGGGCGTTGCCCGTCGCCCACAGGGGCAGCGGGGCTGACCAGTCGCGGTGCGCCCGCGGCTGGGCGCTCGGCTCGCTTGCGGTGGTGCCGGTCCCCGCTGCTGCACTCGCGCCCGCTGCGTCGGCGGCGGCCGCCGGCGTCGGTGGCGCTGGATCGGAAATCTTGCGCAAGCAGAGCGGGCAGCTGGTGCAGGCGAAACAAAATGAGAAAGGGCAGTTACGGCGTTAACAAAGTCGACAAGATTGTACAAAGGCCATTGCGCGTGCTCGCACCTGTCGTTGAGCCGCAGCCACTCATCGATGCACGAGGTGTGGAAATGGTGCCGGCAGGGCAGCCGCTTGTAGCTGTCGCCCTCATGGTACTCTTCCAAGCACACGACGCACTGCGCGTCCTCAGCATCAATATCGCCTTCATGGAACGTCTTGGTCGGCAGAGCTTGAAAAGAGCCAACATAAATACTGCGGCGATAGGGCATTCTTAGAGCCGGCGGTTCAAAAAACTACAAGTTCAGGCCCATCAGCACGAACCTTGGATGGCGTCGTCGTCGGCGCCGCGGTGCTCCTCGGTTGCGTGCGGCACGCGGCCCATGACCGTGATCACACACGGCAGGCAGCAGATCATGGCCGCAAAGAGGAGCAGCGGGAACAACAGGAACGCATAGCTGCGACGCGGCGCGGTACAGGCGACGATAACGACAAGTAGGGTGCGTTAACCGCCGAAGCTGTTCCCATGGCGCGCGTGCCGCTAGCGGGGCGCACCCCATGATTATCCACGCCAGCGAGAGGTAGTACAGCGGCGGTGCGGTGCTGCTGCATGTCTGTGACGTGAAAAGGATGTAGTTGCCCACAAAGAACCACAGCATAGCCACAAAGTCCACCAAGCCGCGCAGTCTGTTCAAAAATGGCCGCGCGTCTACGTTCACCAGCTTTTGTCAGCCACGAGCGATGTCTGGAGCATGAACGTTTACGCCACCCCGTACCGCTTCACGGTCAGCTCAGATGGGCTGCACGGCAGCGGCGCGACCGGCACGGGGTGCCGCAACTCGGGGTTGGCCAGCTCTGCGCGGTGGCGCTCGAGCGCGTAGAGCCGCTCGTAAACGGTGACAGGCAGCGTCAGGCCCAGCCGGACCATGTACACAATGACAAACAGCTGAAGCGGCACGTCGCACGGCGCATTGCCGGACACGGCGAGTACGGCGGCGCCCGCAGCGATTTGGACGAGGAGCCACGCGACCGATAGCGCCATGAGCGACTTTTGGATGAGCGGGATGTTGCTGGCCTCCTGCCGTACGTTCTCGCGGACCTGGCGCGCGCGCTGTGTGTTACGGGGAAAGCACGGATGCGGGCGAACCCGGAGTCAGCGCGAATGGTAAGCCAGCATATGCGCGGCGCGGCTATGCTGATTCCTTACCGGGTTGCCAAAAAAGCGCCAGCGGCTCGGGGCGGCCGCAGGGGCCGGCGGCGCCGCGGTACCCATCGCCGGCGCGTCGGCCATCGTGGGCAGTGTAGCGTCGTCTCGGGAATAGCCGATGCACGAATGCTCCGCGCGCAAAGCCGAGCGGACCCTTATGCAAGTCCGCTCTTGGCAGCGTCTTCGCGTAATAACGGCGAGTCGTAGCGCTTCCAATCGGCCTTGGCGGCTTAGTGGCGACCCGTCCTCGTGTCTTAGCAGCAGCGTCGAACTTTCTTCTACTGCGCAGGTGTCCTTCGCGGTTGTCCTCCTCTCTCCTTCGCGCCCTGTTCCTCCTCGTCGTCGTCCACTGGGGGGCCTTGGCAGCGTGAAGTCGTTGCGCCTCGGACTTCACTACCCGCAGTTCTTTTCCTCGTCCACCACCTCTCCCTGCTTTTCTTTGTCACCCTTCAGTGTCCTCCTGCGTCCTCCTGCGTCCTCCTGCGTCCTCCTGTCTCGGCCGCCTTGTCGTCCTTGCAATCGCTGTCGCCGCGTCCTTGGCGGGATGCTGCGCCCTCCAATTCATCAAGCGACATCAATTCTCTTCCTCCTTCTCTTCCTTTTCCTCCTCCTTCGTCCTCCACTTGTCCTCCTCCGCCGCCAGCGTCCACCTGGGGCCCCGTCTGCGTTGTCTTCTGCGTCCTCGTCGGACTCGTGGCAGCTTGGCAGCGGCGGTATCGTTGCGCCCACTCGTACTCCTCGCGCCTTCATTCATTCATTACGAGGTGTCGCTCTCCTCCTCCTCTCCTGTTCTTCGTCGTCCTCCTCCAGCGTCCTCCTCCAGCGTCCTTCTCCAGCGCCCTCCAAAGCGTCCTCCTCAAGCCGTCTTCTTCCGTGTCCTCTCCAGTGTCTGTTTGTGGTGCGACAAGTGCGACTAGGGTTTAAGCTATGAGCCGATGACATCATCAAACAATTGGCAAGGGTTTGGGGTAGGAGTGGACCGCTAGGGCTTGTGGTATGGATCTATTACGTCACTACTGTCGCTAGGGTCTGGGGTATGGCGGGCACATTGGAAGACTAGGGTCTGGGCTATGAATGAACCACGCCATCGGGTAGGAATGGCTTCCAATGCTCCATTACGTCGATGTACCCGTTTAGGGTTTGGGGTGGGTACGCGTCACCAGGGTTGGCTACGACTGCATGACGTTATCAACCTGGTTAGGTAAGGGTTGGGTTGGGGGGTATGTGAGATTGCGACCGATGAGGATTCCGCGCGGACAATGTATACCTGGCAGGCACCGTTGGGTAGGGTTCCATCCTTCCATAGGTATCATTCTTATGCGCGGCTATGTCTAGCTAAACGATTCGTGTCTGCATGTATGCTTGCAGCTGCAGTGGTTCGCCGTACGGCCTGGCACATGGCCCTAGACATGTGCTAGGGTAGAGTCTAGGGCTTGGAGTGCGAACCGGCTCTACGGTTGGCCTATGGATAATGACGTCATACTATAGTCGATGACGTCACCTATGGGGCTATGGGGGAGTTCGACGATGTTGGTGCCACAAGTAGATGCTGGCCCATTGCTGGTCGATGCAAACGGCTTTCAGACGGCTACGCAGGCTGGGAGCTGGTTTACACAGTAAATACAAGCTGTAGCGAAGGTATGGTTTGGGTTTAGGCTCATTGGGGTTGTGCTGAAGGGACGTAATATGAGGTCGGCGACGCCGTGGCACTTACAGACGGCGACGCCGCCTGAACGAAAACTAGACAGTGAGAAAGATTATAGGGAAACCCTGATAGGACTGGTGGCGCCTGGTGACGCCCTTGCAGCCAAGCCGACGCGCCCAAGAGACAGCAAGATAGAGAAGCCTCGCCTTTCTTGCCTTTGAAACATTTGAACACACTTCGTGTAAAGAGATGGCGTCCTCTACGCTGCCGCCGCTCATCTCGGTGAGCGGCCTCGTGAGCCTCTACGGCGTTCGAGCGCGCTCCCAGCTCGGCCAAAATTTTCTCTTTGACGCCAACGTGACCGGTACGACCGACAGGTCACGGCCGCATGATAGACCCCCTTTAAATCCCTGACGTATTCTTGCTCATGCGTTCCGTCGTAACAACACTGTTCAGACAAGATCGCCCGCTGCGTGGGCGATCTGCGCGACACGGCTGTCATCGAGGTCGGCCCCGGTCCCGGCGGGCTAACGCGCTCGCTGCTGCGGGCTGGCGCGCCGCTGGTCGTCGCCGTGGAGATGGACCGGCGTTTCATGCCCGTGCTCCAGCAGCTGGCCACCGCCGCACCCGGCCGCCTCGACCTCGTGATGGGCGACATCCTCACCGTGCCCGCCTCCTCCTTACTGGGCCGCCTGCGGACTCATGAAGGTTCGGAGCCGCCCACGGGCAAGCGGAGCGAACGCGATCGCCAACGAGTCGGTGGTAACCGTGTGTAGCTGTTGTTTGCTCCATCACACAGAGACCCACGGGCGGCGACTGACACGGTGCGCGCTGGTGGGCAACCTGCCGTTCAACGTCGCCACAACGCTGCTCCTGCAGTGGCTGCGGGACCTGGCGCCGCCGCGTCGCGGCCTCTTTGCTGCGGACCCGACGGAGCGCACCGTGGATATGACCCTCATGTTCCAGACCGAAGTGGCGCAGGTACATGGAGGCGCAGCCGTCGTGAGCGCGAGCAGAAGGTGCTCACCTCCCCATTATTTCGGTTACGTTGCGCGGCAGCCATCGCAGCGAATTGTGGCGGCGCCGAACACTGCGCCGCGCGGCCGCCTGTCGGTGATGGCGCAGCACCTCTGTGAGGTCCGAAGCCTGTACGAGGTACCATCGACCGCCTTTGTGCCGCCGCCCAAGGTGCTTTAGCGCTCGTGCACAGGCCGCGCAAATGGCGACTGACGAACTTTGAATCCCTGCGGCCATGCCCACTGCCCGACAGGTTACGGGCACTGTGGTGCAACTGCGTCCGCTGGCGACGCCGCTTCCAGTTGGTACTGACTCTCGCCTGCGACTACGCGCTTACGGGTTACTCGATTAACCGTCTGCGACTCCATGCTGTGTATACTCACGTGCCACAGGTTCCATGGCCGTGCTGGAAGACGTGCTCAAAACACTCTTTGCGAATCGCCGCAAGACCCTAGCGCGCTCCCTTCGGTACAAGACTTTTGCAGCGGATCGACCATGCCAGCTTGGTATTGACCACCAGCGATGACACTCTGCATGTCACCTGTCCTGCAGACCACACCTGCCACTGGTGAACCTGGCGAAGGAGCTGCCGGCACTGGGCCTCGACCCGCAGGCGCGGCCCGAGGTGCTCACAAACGAGCAGTGGAGTCGTCTCGCCAACTTTTGTCAGCAGCAAGGTTGGGCCTCGCCGCCTGTACCATCGCGATCAAACGCCAGCAATGTATAAAACTTAACAGGAACTGTAAAAGATGCAAATAAACAAGTGTACAGAGCTCAAAGAAAACGCATCATGACTCTATTGTACATGTGTGCATGCAGGCGCTTGTGCAGGTAAAGGTGCTTATGCATTTCAGATTCGCCATGTGCATCTCCCAAATCCTTCAGCACACGCACTACACCTAGTTCTCGGTGCTGTCGTCAATGGCCTCCATGGCGATGGCGTCGCCGTCACTGACGGTGGCCTCGAGCGGCTGGGCGCCCTTGCGCTTGTGATGCGGCACGTTCTCGAGGTTGCGGTTGCCGCGGGTGATGGCGAACGCGCGCGCAATCGAGTTCGGCGACGAGAGGAAGAAGATGTTAGCGATAGTGGCCGCCGACGTGGATCCGATCAGCGGGCCGAGCCAGTAGATCCAGTGGTTCTCCCAGCAGCCGCCCACGACGGCCGGGCCGAAGGAGCGCGCCGGGTTCATCGACGCGCCCGTGAATGGCACGCCGACAAGGTGGAGCACGAGGATGGTGAGGCCGAGCACGAGCGGCGTGAGCTTGCCCGGGCCATACTCGGCGGAGCCGCCGGAGACGGGCGCCATTTTGCCGACGAACGGCGAGATGGCGGTAGCGAACACGACAAAGACAAAGATGAAGGTCAGGACGATCTCAAAGGCAAAGCCCGTGTTGGCACTGAGGTCCGGGTTGACGCCGTGGCAGCCGAGCAGGTGCGCGGCCGAGATGCCCGGCGGCCACTCGACCTTGGGCAGGAGCGAGAGCAGCACGGCCGACGCGAGTAGCGCGCCGAGCATCTGGCAGACCCAGTAGACGCAGCAGCGGACCACCGAGATCTTGCGGGTGATCATGAGTGCCCACGACACGGCCGGGTTGATGTTGCCGCCCGAGATTTCGCCAATGGAGTAAATGGCGACGGTGATAGCGAAGCCGTGCGCCATGGCCACCGCGATGGTCAGCTCCGAAGTCACACCGGGCGTGGCCGATGGCCAAAACGCTGACGTGACCGACGCGCAGCCAAGGAAGACAAAGATGAGCGTGCCGAAGAACTCGGCGAGGCCGCAGCGCCAGAGGGATTGCCACTGATCATCCTCCTCGTCGTAGAGGCGCGGCAGCTTGGGGTGGAACCCCAGGAAGCGGATGTCCTTCATGGCTGCGACTCGGACGAAGAGTCTTGCGAACGGCCTGGGCGTGGATAGATGCAGGAGACAGAGGGTTGGGTGGCTGCGTTAGTATAAGCAGGGTAATCTAATTCGAGCGAGCGAGAAGGCTGGCGAACAAAGACAGGGCAAGGACGGCAGTGAGGACGGTATGCACGGAGGCGCAAGCAGCTACACAGCCGCTCGTCCCGCGGGCTTCCTCTCTCAGCCATGGTTGGTTCCACGTCCGGCATCCTCATGGAAGCCGGCTTTCACAGACCACGAGCTCTTCGGCAGCATGGCTGGGCGACGCTACGGGTAGGCATCTACGCAGCGGGTACTCGTCGATGTACGGTCACGACACGGCTACTCAGCAATGCTTGCACATGCCGGTCCGGTGCTACGCGGGTGTGGTCGCCGTTCAGCACCTGAAGCGTCCTGAACCGCGGCTTGTCCGATGCGGCCACGCGAAATGCACCCTGGTCGGCGCACACCTCGTGGTAGCTTCTCGCCCTTCCACAACGCTGTACGAACAAGAGACTTCACAGGCCGACGCGGTGCATCACAGCGGATGCACCACGTGCGTCCTACTTTTGCTCTGCCATGTCTGTCGCCCGTAGGCGCACCCATGAGCCGCGGCGTCCACAGTACACCGTGCCGCTTCAGCCCACGCGGGCGCACCGTACGTCCTCGCCCTCTTCGCTTCGCTTCCTTAGCCCACCAGGGACCATCGTACACCAGCATGTAGGGCGTATCGTGGCCGATCTGCTGTGCACACGCACGAGCGTCATAGGACGCCTTGAAAGTACCTTGGATGCGTCGCGATGTTTGCCGCGAAGGACAAATTTTTTGAGGATATTTTTCCTCCAATTAAAATGAATTAATGACGTAGTTTTACTATTAAAACTACGCATTTTAACTATGGTGATGATGTAATGGTAAACAGATGCGTAATCCATAGTAATAAAATTGCGTCATAAATAAAGGAATTATGACTTAGCGTCCTGTTTGGAACTTGTTTTGACCGGGTTGGACACCTTGGCCAGCGCCCAGCCGTACGCACGGGGATGGGTGCGCATATGGGTGCGCACGTGGGTGCACCCGACGGCTCCAGTGCATGCGTGCATGCGTGTATGCGTGCACCACTGCTTGCAGTTTGTAGTTGCATGGACATGTCATTTATGCCCACGCGCCGCGTGCATCCATCTGTCCGTGGGGGCGTATTGCGTTCGAAATGCGTGCGACAGCTGCAGGCTCGTTGGAAAGACCATGTGGATCGCCGCGCGCCGCGCCTGGAGCTAGCGGTGGGAAGGGCGTGTACATACATGTGCCGGCAGGTGCATGTCAAGCTACTGCTTATGACAACCGTCCCGGTGGCACGCCACGTGGTCGATGAGCATACAGACGGCGTCGCACACCGCGGGCCGGTTGGGATCGGCAATCTGTGCTCGAGCGGATCCGAGCTGCGTGTGCGCAGACGATCTACTGATGTTGTAAGCCTGCTCGGGTCGGGCCGAGCACCGTACCGTGCAACCTACAGCAGGCGCATGTAGTTTTCGTCTTTGCTGTCGCGAGCCGCTAGCTTCGGCAGAACTGGCACGGGAAAATATGGCGTCCCGCATATGCAAGGTAGAGAATGTGCGGCCCCTGCTCAGCGTAGACAGAACGAAGCTTGCGTACCGGCTTTCTGCAGTGCGACATACCAGTGTGGTCTGTGAGAAGCTTATTCTACGTGGTCGGCCTGCTGGTTAATGACGTACGCTTTGCAGTCTGCAATCGCTAATATTGGCGCTGCTCGTGCGCATGTGCTCTCGGTGGCGCTGTCATAAATTCCCGCGCTCGCCGACCTCTCATAAGAGCCGCGCAGCTGCGTAGTTATGCATACAACCCACTCATCCGTATAACGTGCATGCAACGCACATCGCACAATCGCCGCACATGCATGTCGTGAGCTTCGCTTTGTTAGCCTTGTGTGAACCAATTAGCGCTGTTGGATGCAGACGCTCGTGGCGGCGGCTCTCCCGTCGCTGCCAACAAGGAGTGCCCGGAAGCAGAACGCCAAGCACTGCAGGACGTTGCGCGGCAGAAAGCTCAAGCGACAGCAACTCCCGAGTAGGAGGCTCCGCCGACGGCCAGGTCTTCCGAAACCGCCAGTCATCCTGATGCCCCATCCGCGCATCTGGAGGTCGACAGTGAGCTGCTGGAGGTGATCGGACACCACCCTGGCGCGTTTCTCCCGGCCTTGCAAGCGGTTGGGCGGCAGCGAGTGGACGTAGCAGGTGCAACCTCAACGGCAAACCTCCTGTTAGTACCTCCACCGCCGAGGAAGCGCGCTACTATGTGCAGCCTAAAGAGTGAGGATTCTGCCTCTGCGCCCGGGGCTGTGTACAATGCGTGCATTGGCATGAACGCGGAATCGATCGACATGTAGAATATACTATAGTATGTGAACTTACACAAATAACTAAGACTGCCTGGATGGTAGCACACATGCAGCGTATGCGCATTACAGCGCCCGGCTGCAACGCGAAAAAAAGAACACCACAATAACGATAAACGGCGGCACACTGCAGCTCGTCCTGGCGCGATCACCACTGCGGCTTTTCCAGCACGCAGATGCGCAGTTTGAGAACCTGTTGGTTGTTCTGCAGATGCGACTACCAGCAGGCACACTCAGAAACAGGGTATCAGCACGCAAGGCTGGATGTTCATCCGGCCACATGCGGATGGCGAAGTACGGCGCACCTTGGAGGCGATCTCGATGACCTTGTCGCTGCTTTCTAGCGGCACCTCGAGCGTCCTCTTGATGAACGTGTCGTCAATGAGGACATCCTGCTCGCAGACCTGCATGGATGCGCACAAAGTCGCCTCAGTCCACATATGCGTTAGAGGACGTATGTGGTCGCGGGCGGGGCGTCAACGGGGCCCGACACCTTGATATGGAGCTTGAAGGGCGCCTTGGTGTGGTTAATCATGGCCGAGTAGAGCAGCGGCTTGTTGCGATCCGAGAACTCGAAGGGCTCGTTCTTGGAGAGCAGGAAGGTACCCTGGTACGTACAGGCATGCAGGAAACGAGCATACATGGACGCGGATGGGTCGGATGAGACAGGCCATCTGCGGCATGAACAGCGAAGCGGCCGCACCTTGGTTGGGAAGCGCTGCTTGTTGACAAGGAAGTACCTGCGCATGGTCGTAGCGCCGCTCAGTCCCGAGGGGCCGTTAGTAAGGTCGCCGCGAGGCGGACCAGGGCGACATGCGGCGTACCATTGGCCTTCCGATGCGAAGACGTCGCCGGATGACTTTGTCCGGAAGTCGTCGTACCACACGGTGAGGTACATGCGGCGCGGCATTCTCCTCGCTGCTGCTCCCTTGCTTGGCCCACTTGAGCCATCATGATAGGCGAAC
>Ga0180215_1005347_pt1 | contig 11015 bp, 10 predicted proteins | sample eDN3rd37CBELigBY_FD_128871 | JGI IMG/M metagenome (GOLD analysis project Ga0180215, IMG submission 128871) | Enriched backyard soil microbial communities from Emeryville, California, USA - eDNA 3rd pass 37_C BE-Lig BY (version 2) (version 2) | ecosystem: Environmental > Terrestrial > Soil >...
CTCAACGTCTACAACCCGCTGATGGCCTACAACTTCCTGCAGTCGGTGCAGCTCCTGTCCGATGCGGCCATCTCCTTCACCGACAATTGCGTGGTGGGCATCGAGGCTCGCGAAGACAACATCAAGGCAGCGCTCGAACGCTCGCTGATGCTGGTCACCGCGCTCGCACCGACCATCGGCTATGACAACGCCGCCAAGATCGCCAAGACCGCGCACAAGAACGGCACCACCCTACGCGAGGAAGCCGTGGGCGGCGGCTATGTCAGCGAAGCCGACTTCGACCGCCTGGTTCGGCCGGAAGACATGACCCATCCGGGCTGAATAAACCCGCCGAATCAATCGACACTCCGAGCTGTGCACGCCGGAGTGTCGATTGGGTGTGAATCAGTATACAATGCGTTTGGAAGTTTCGATCTCGCCTTGAAATCGGTTCCGCGCTAGTTCGCGGCATCGGAACATTGCTTCAGGAGAAGAAACATGCCTAACAGCGCCATTGTACTCGTCGGCCGCATTCTGCTGTCGATCATTTTCATTCTTTCCGGCTTCGGCAAGCTCACCAATATTGCCGGCACCGCAGGTTATTTCGCGAGCTTCAATCTCCCGGCTCCGACCGCCGTCGCGGTGATCGTGGGTCTGATCGAACTGATCGGTGGCCTGGCCGTCCTCATCGGCTTCCAGACCCGTATCGCAGCTTATATCCTTGCTCTTTTCAGCATCGCCTCGGCGCTGGTCGCCCATATGGGCTGGGCTGATGCCATGCAGCTCATCAATTTCCAGAAAAATCTGGCCATCGCGGGCGGCTTCCTGGTTCTCGGCGCCTACGGTCCGGGCGCTTTCGCGCTGGACGCGCGACGCGGCTGAAGCCTCGCAGCAATCGCCATACAAAAAGGCCCGGTCGATCCGGGCCTTTTTCCGTTTCACTTGGCGGCGACAGCCGGTACGCCGCCATCCACCTCCAGCACCAGCTTGCGACCGGTAAGCTTGGCAAGCTGAGCCAGTCTCCCGGCAGGGCGCTCACCATAGAGGGCACCGCATTCCACGGGGATGACCAGCGCAAGCGTGTCACCGTCACGCTGCTCCCAGCGCAACTTGGGGATCACGCCCGGCATCGCCGCCGAAAGCAGATAGACCACACGGAACATCGCGCCCAGCAATCGCGCCCGCTCGAGATAGCGCGGGGTAGCAAGCGACTTGAGCTCGCCCGATACGCCATCGTTGAATATCCCGTCATGGCGATACAGGTTGGCCAGCGCCAGATAAGCGCCTCCGGGATGGTCGACGCCGATGAAAGAGGCATGCGCGATGATGTTAAGCGATTGCGTGCCGCGATATTCCGGGTGCGCGCGCCAGCCTATATCGGCCAGCAGGCACGCGGCCTCGCGACAGCGCGCCTCGTCCCGTGTCTCGTCGATGCCGAAAGTGGCAAAGCTCTTGCCCGTCCAGTCGACCAGTTCGTGCGCGTGCCGAACCGAGCGCGCCCGCAGCACCGCGAGCTCCTCTGCCGCCGAAATCAGCGGATCGAGTTTCTGCTCGCGGGGCGAAAGAAGCGAATACAGGAAACCCTCGCGAACGCCGAGCGCCGAGACGAGGATTTTCGACGGCTTCATGGCCTCGATGATCTCCAGAAGAACCGCGGCGCCGTAGGGCAGCAACGCGCGGCGCATTTTGGAGATTCCTTCGATGCCCTTGATCTTGTCGATCTCGCCCTTGGCGACCTGCCGCAGGAAGGGCAGCGAGCTTTCAATGCCCATTTCGTAATGATGCATGACGCTGAGCGGATAATTGGTCATGTTCATATGCAGTCGGGCGAGGTTTCGCCACGTGCCGCCAACCGCATAGAACGCCCTGCCCTGCCCGTCTTTCAGCAGCTTGGCCCGCTTCAGTTCCGTCCGTGCGATCTTGGCCGCAGCCGCGACGGAATTTTTGGCCATGTCCTGCAAACGCAGGCCGCCAAGCGGCAATGTAATGCCGTCGCCGATCTCTTCGCCATTCACGTCGACAAGCTCAAGGCTGCCGCCGCCAAGGTCGCCGGCAATGCCGTCGGCTGGATGAAAGCCGGACATGACACCGAGCGCCGAATAATGCGCCTCTTCGCGTCCGCTCAGCACGCGGATTTCGGTGCGCAGGATTTTTTCAGCACGGTGGATGAAGTCGATACCGTTCTCTGCCTCGCGCGCCGCAGCGGTGGCGATGACGAAAAGATCGCCCGCCCCCGCCTGATCGGAAAGTGCCCGGAAGCGGCCGAACTCCTCAATGGCGCGGGTAACGGCTTCGGGGTCCAGCCTGCCGGTCGAAACGATGCCGCGACCAAGGCCCGCCAGCATCTTTTCGTTGAAAAGCACCGTCGGCGAACGCGCTATGCCCTCATAAACCACGAGACGGATGGAGTTCGAACCGATGTCTATGATGGAAATCGGCCGACGGTCCTGAAGCCGGCCCTGGGATCGCGCAATCATCAGCCCTCTGACGATTTCTTGCGACGCTTGAACTGCGCGATGCGTCTGGGCGCATGCGACTTCAGCGCGTCGCCCCGTCCGGACAGGCTAGGATTTGTCATGAAATATTCCTGAGCGTTGAACGGTTCTTCGCCCTCATATGGCACGATGCGCCGCGAGGTTCCGTCTGCCAATACTTCGAAACTTTGCTGGTTGTCCATAACGTTTCCAAGCATGATCTGGCCCAGAACCTGCTCATGCACGGTCGGATTGGTGATCGGCACCATGACCTCGACCCGGCGATCGAGGTTGCGCGGCATCAGATCGGCGGAGCCGATATAGACCAGCGCATCGTCCGAAGGCAGGCCATGGCCATTGCCGAAGCAGTAGATACGGCTGTGCTCGAGGAAGCGCCCGACAATCGACTTCACGCGGATGTTTTCCGAAAGGCCCGGCACTTGCGGGCGCAGGCAGCAGATGCCGCGAACCACAAGATCGACCTCCACGCCGGCGCGGCTGGCATCATAAAGCGCGTCGATGATGATCGGATCGACCAGCGCGTTGAGCTTCATCCATATCTGCGCCGGTTTACCTGCCGCAGCATATTCGATCTCTTCCGATATATGCTGGAGGATACGACTCCTGAGCGAGAAGGGCGACATCGCCAGCACCATTTCCTCGGTGGGCTCGGCATATCCGGTGATGAAGTTGAATATCTGCGCCACGTCGCGGGCGATCTGCGGATCGGTCGTGAAGAAGGACAGGTCGGTGTAGATGCGCGCCGTCAACGGATGATAGTTGCCCGTGCCCAGATGCACATAGTTGCGCAGCCGGTTCTCTTCACGGCGCACCACGAGCGACATCTTGGAATGCGTCTTCAGCTCGATGAAGCCGAACACCACCTGCACGCCCGCCCGCTCCAGATCGCGCGCCCAGCGGATATTCGCCTCCTCGTCGAAGCGGGCCTTGAGCTCCACCAGCGCCGTCACCGACTTGCCCGCCTCGGCCGCGTCGATCAACGCGCGCACGATCGGGCTGTCATTGGAGGTGCGGTACAGCGTCTGCTTGATCGCGACCACCTCCGGGTCGGCCGCCGCCTGCCGCAGGAACTGCACCACCACGTCGAAGGATTCATACGGATGATGGACGATGAAGTCCTTTTCGCGGATGGCCGCGAAGCAGTCTCCGCCATGGTCGCGCACACGTTCGGGAAAACGCGGATTGAACGGCGGGAATTTCAGGTCGTCGCGCGGCAGCGAAACGATCTCGGAAATCTGGTTGAGCGCCAGGGGCCCCGTGAGCACGCTGATGCGGGAAGGCGGAACGCCCAGCTCGGTGGCGACAAATTCGCGCAATTCGTCCGGCATCCGGCTGTCGAATTCTATGCGGATCACCTGGCCGCGCCGGCGCCGCTTCAGAGCCGTCTCGAACAACCGCACCAGATCTTCGGCTTCTTCCTCGACCTCGATATCGCTGTCGCGGATGATGCGGAACGTGCCGGAGCCTTTCACCTCATAGCCGGGGAAGAGCTTCCCTATGAAAATATTGACCATCTCCTCCAGCGGGATGAAGCGCACCGAGGTCTTGCGGTCGGGCAGCCTGATGTAGCGCTTGAGCGCCACCGGCAGGCGCAGCAGCGCCGTCATTTCCTCGCCATCCCTGAGATGGCGAAGCTGCAAGCCAATCGAGAAGCCGAGATTCGGGATAAACGGGAACGGATGCGCCGGGTCTATCGACAACGGCGTCAGCACGGGGAAAATCTGCTCCATGAAATGAGCTTCGAGCCAGGCTTTCTCGTCCTTGTTCAGCTTTTCGCCTGCAACGGTCTCGATGCCTTCCGCCCGCAACAGCGCCGCAAGCTCGGAGAGGCTTTTCTGCTGGTCTTCTTGGAGTCGTTCGACCTCCACCAGGATCTGCTCGAGTTGCTGCTCGGGCGTGCGTCCGTCGGGACTGCGAATGGCGATGCCCTGACGCACCTGCCCTGCAAGCCCGGCCACCCGCACCATGAAGAACTCGTCGAGATTGGCGGCCGAAATAGAGAGGAACCGCACCCGCTCCAGCAGCGGGTGCCGCTGGTTCTGCGATTCTTCCAGAACGCGCCTGTTGAACTGAAGCCAGGAGAATTCCCGGTTTACGAAACGATCCGGATTGCCCGAAGAAACCTCACCATCGGTGGTGTTCAAATTGGTGAATTCGGTCTGTACCGGCCTGAGTTCGTTCATTTCCCTCTATCCTTGTGCGACGCTTTTGCCGCTTATTCGGCTCAGCTTACCTCCTGACACGGTTTTGCGACAGTTTGATTTCACATGGCTTGCAAAGCGATTGGCGATGTTCCAAACGCTTGCTAAAAGCGACATGCAATCGACAGGAGAGTGTCATGGCCGGCGGTTCCATCCCTCATTTCCAGAATGACGCGGGTCACGCAGTCATCGAAATCGGCGTGAAGGAGTTCATGTGCGTGGGCGCAACCCCACCCTACGACCATCCGCACGTCTTCCTCGACATGGGCGCCGATTCCGAGAAGGTCTGCCCCTATTGCTCGACCCTCTACCGTTTCAACGGTGCGCTCAAGGCCAGCGAGACGCGTCCCGAAGGCGCCCTCTACGTGATCCAGGCCGCCTGATCCGCGATACACCACGGCAGATGCCATGGACGTTTCACGCTCCAGGCGAATAATCATTGCCGGCGCTGGCATCGCTGGTTTGTGCGCCGCGCTCGCCTTTGCCCGCCGGGGATTTTCGGTGGACATATTCGAGCGCTCCGAAACGCTTGAAGAGGTCGGCGCCGGCCTCCAGCTTTCCCCCAACGCCACCCGCATCCTCGACAGCCTCGGTGTGCTCGAAGCCCTGCGCCCGATGGCCGTTGCGCCGCAGGGCGTGGTGCTGCGCGACGCTCGCACGCTGGCCGAACTGGGGCGCGTGCCGCTGGGTGCAGCCGCCGAGCAACGCTGGCGCGCGCCCTATCTTGTTGTTCATCGCGCGGACCTGCAGAAGGCGCTGCTGGAAACCGCAGCGGCGGTGCCCGCCATCCACCTCACGACCGCTTCCGCCGTCACCGGCTTCCAGCCCGACGATCACGGGATCACCGCAACCGTCGAGCGGTCCGGGCATACCGAACAGGAAAGCGGCCTGCTTCTGATCGGATCGGACGGCGTGTGGTCGGCCCTGCGCGGGAAGCTGCAGGCCGGTCCTCACAGCCGCTTTGCGGGCGAGTTGGCCTGGCGGACAGTCGTAACCGCCGACAGCGACATAGGACGCGCCTTCGCGGCCGCCGGCGTCCGCGACGTGGTCACCGCGTTCCTGCATTCCGGCTTCCATCTGATCTCCTATCCGGTGCGCGGCGGCGCGGCCTTCAACCTCGTCGCCTTCACGCCCGGGCAGCGTATTGCAGAAAGCTGGTCAGGAACCACCGACACCGCCCCGCTGGAAAGCGCCATGCGGCGCACGTCTGCGCTGCTGGCGCGGCTGGCCCGCGACGCGGGACCGTGGACCGCATGGCCGATCCATACCGTGCGGCCCGAAGCCCGATGGACCACGCACGGCGTTGCGCTGATCGGGGACGCCGCCCACGCCATGACGCCCTTCGCCGCACAGGGAGCGGCGATGGCCGTCGAGGATGCCGAAACGCTTGCAGCCAGCGTGGCTGCCGCAGCCGGCAACCTGCAGGCCGCGCTCGCCGCTTGGGAGCGCATGCGCCGGCCACGCATTGCGGCCGTTGCGCGGCGTGGCGCCTTCAATCATTTCGCCTGGCAGGCATGGGGACCGGTCGCGCTGGCGCGCAATATGGTGCTGAAGACCCGACCGCCGGAAAGGCTCGCAGCCGACATGGACTGGTTGTATGGCTGGGACGCAGAAAGGGAGTAAAACCCACCTGCGCCAAACCCTGTCTGTCCGCTGATGGCAGGAACGTGCGAGAAGACCCTGTTTCGGCGCAACCGTTGTGCTATGCAAGCTCCAGCAACGGAAAGCGAAATCCATGTCTCTGACCCTGCATTTCCATCCCCTTGCCTCTTACTGCCACAAGACGCTGATTGCCTTCTACGAGAACGCTATCCCCTTCGCCGGCAACGTCGTTGATCTCGGCGATCCGGCTTCGGGCGGCGCGTTCAGAAAGCTTTGGCCGGTCGGCAAGATGCCGGTGCTGCGTGATGAGGCGCGCGACCGCACGGTGCCGGAATCGACCATCATCATCGAATATCTTGCACGCTACTATCCAGGTCCGGTCGAACTGGTGCCGTCCGACCCGGAGCTAGCCTGGAAAACCCGTCTCGCCGACCGCTTCTACGACCTCTATGTCCACGAACCGATGCAGAGGATTGTCGGTGACCGCTTGCGCCCGGCCGGACGACACGACACGTTCGGCGTCGAGCAGGCCCGCGCCTCCCTCAGAACCGCATATGACGTGATCGAAACCGACACGGCCGAGCGCATATGGGCGACAGGCGAATCCTACACACTGGCCGATTGTGCCGCGTCCCCCGCGCTCTTCTATGCCAATGAAGTGTTGCCCTTCACCGACACTCACAAAAATGTGGCGGCCTATTTCAAGCGTCTCAAGCAGCGGCCGTCCTATGCCCGCGTGCTCGCAGAAGCGGAACCCTATATGCATATGTTCCCACGGCAGAATCTCGCCTGACCGGACCAAAAAGCTTTCGGAGCCTCTTTCTGACGCCCCATGGGGCAATCGCCATTGCGGAAAATGCCTGGGCCATGGGAAAATCCGCTGCGGGGCTGGACGGCCGGCGCAAAATTTCCGATCCCTTACGGAAACTCAGGCGGAGGGACAGCTTCCGCCGCTGATGCAGGCATGGATGACGTGACGCGACGCGTATTCGGTATCACCGGCTGGAAGAATTCAGGCAAGACCACCCTTACCGAGCGGCTTGTCGCCACGCTCACCGCGCGCGGCTGGCACGTCTCGACGGTCAAGCACGCCCACCATGCTTTCGACATCGATACGGAAGGAACCGACAGCTTTCGCCACCGCCAGGCGGGAGCCGGCGAAGTCGCGATCGTTTCGGGCAAGCGCTGGGCGCTGATGCACGAATTGCGTGGCAGCGACGAGCCGGGTCTGCCGGAAATCCTAACACGCCTCTCGCCCTGCGACATCGTCCTGGTGGAAGGCTATAAGCGCGAGGGGCACCTCAAGATCGAGGCTAGGCGGCGCGAAGCCAGAAGCAACGAGCCGCTGTCCGCGTCAGACCCCAACATCGTCGCCGTCGCCGCCGATCACCCGGTTCACGAGGAGACGATCCCCGTCTTCGACCTCGACGATATAGAGGCAATAGCCGACTTCGTCGAAAAGACCACAAACCTGCGCAAAACCTGACGTTACGTCAGATGGCGGCAGAACAGCAGGCCCGCTGGAAAGCTTAGGCCAAGACATGTATATGGCGCCCCAAGGTCGGTATGCCGGCATGGTTTTGCAGTTGCTTTTCTGCCTTAAAGAGTGGGAGTATCCGCGACAGCGGGAAGCCTGATCAGGCGCCCCATAACGCCGCAATCAAACAGCGGCGGGCAACAAAGAGAGGAACATCATGCGCTTTGCACTGCGTATCGCCCTTGCGGCATCGGCAATAGCCTTGGCGGTGGGATCGTCCCAGGCTCAGGAAAAGACATTGAAGATAGGTACGGAGGGGGCCTATCCGCCGTTCAACAATCTGACTTCTGACGGCAAGCTGGAAGGCTTTGACATAGACATCGCACAGGCTCTCTGTGACGAGATGAAAGTGAAGTGCGAATTCGTCACCCAGGATTGGGACGGCATCATCCCTGCCCTGCAGGCCGGCAAGTTCGACGCCATCGTGGCATCCATGTCGATCACGCCCGAGCGGCTGAAGCAGGTCGATTTCTCCAACAAATACTACAACACCCCACCGGCAATCGCCGCCCCGAAGGACACCGACATCAAGGGCGTGACCAAGGAAGATCTCGCCGGCAAGACCATCGGCGTGCAGGGCTCGACCACCCATTTCAACTATTCGGAACAGACTTATACCGATAGCACCGTCAAACCCTATCCGAGCGCCCAGGAATATCAGCTCGACCTCGCCAACGGTCGTCTCGATGCGGTCAACGACGACGTCGTCGTGCTCCAGCAGTGGCTGGACACGCCGGAAGGCGCCTGCTGCAAGCTGGTCGGCACCATCACGCCGGTTGAGTCGATCCACGGGCCTGGCGCCGGCATTGCCGTGCGCAAGGGAGACGACGAGCTGCGCGAAAAGCTCAACGCGGCCATCGCGGCCATCCGTGCGAACGGGAAGTACCAGGAAATCAACGACAAATACTTCAAGTTCGACGTCTACGGCAGCTGATGCCGCGATGACATTCTGATCCGGCAAACGGCGGGATACGGTCCCGCCGTTCGCTTACCGGCACGGCAACGAACTTCCGACAAGAGAAGGCATTCTTATGGAGAGCAGCATCTGGACACTTCTCAGCTGGGGGCCTGAGGGGTGGAGCCGCAGTATTGCGAGCGGCGTGCTCGTTACCATTTCGCTGGCCCTCGCCACCCTGCCCCTTGGGCTGTTCGTCGGTTTTCTCGTGGCCCTGGCCAAGCAGTCATCGGAACCCACACTGCGCATGGCCGGCAATATCTACACCACCATTTTTCGCGGTCTTCCCGAGCTTCTGACGCTGTTTCTCGTCTTTTACGGCGCCCAGCTCGGCATCCAGCAGATCGTGCGGATCGTCAGCCCCGGCACGACCGTGGAAATCAACAGCTTCGTCGCCGGCATGGTGGCGCTGGGCGTGGTGTTTTCCTCCTATGCCAGCGAAGTGTTCCTGTCGGCCTTCCGTGCCATTCCCCTCGGGCAATATGAGGGCGGCTATTCCATCGGCCTGTCTAAGCGACAGACGATGCGCTTGGTGGTGCTGCCGCAGCTTATCCGCATTGCCCTGCCCGGCCTCTCCAATCTCTGGCTGGCCCTGCTGAAAGACACCGCACTCGTTTCGGTCATCGGCCTCTCCGACATCCTGCGCCAGGCCACAATCGCCGCGCGCGTGACCAAGGAAAGCTTCCTGTTCTTCGGCGTGGCGTGTCTGGCCTATCTGGTCCTGGCTATCCTCTCCTCCTTCGGGATCGACGCAATCGAACGCGCCGTCGGCAAGAAGGAGATGCAGCGATGAGCGGTGCCGTGCAACATTCCGAGATCATCGACCGCCCGCCGCCGCCTGTCCGTCGCTGGACGCGCGAACGCGTCGTCGGAAACGCGCTGCTGGCTATCTGGATCCTGTTCGGACTGGGGCTTGCGCTTTTCCTGCTGCGCGCCTGGGATCCCGAGCTGATGGCGAAATACGCCCCGCTCTATATGAGCGGTGTCGGCGTTACGCTCTCGCTCGTCGGCATTTCCGTCGTCATCGGTGCAGCGCTTTCGATCCCGATCGCATATGCGCGCATGTCATCGAACCGGGTGCTGAATGCCATTTCCTATGCCTATGTCTATTTCTTCCGCGGCACCCCGCTTCTGGCACAGGCATTCCTGATCTATTACGGCTTCGGCTCGTTCCGGCCGCAACTGGAAGCCATCGGCCTGTGGAGCTTTTTCCGTGAGGCCTGGTACTGCGCCGTCCTCGCCTTTTCGCTCAACACCGCCGCCTATCAGGCTGAAATCCTGCGTGGCGCGATCGAAAGCGTGCCGAGAGGCCAGTGGGACGGAGCCGCCTCGCTCGGCCTGTCGAAGCTCCAGACCATGCGCAAGATCGTCCTGCCGCAAGCTCTGATCGTGGCGCTTCGGCCTTACGGCAACGAAATCATCCTGATGATCAAAGGCTCGGCGATCGTGGCCATCATCACCGTCTACGACCTGATGGGCGAGACGCGCCGCGCCTACTCGCGCACCTTCGACTTCCAGACCTATCTGTGGGCCGCGCTTATTTATCTGTCGATCGTCGAAGCGCTGCGCAACGCAATCGAATGGATCGAAAGGCGCATCACGCAGCATCTGAAGCGGTAAACCGGCGGCACCGGAGCGCGATCAGCGGACGGCGGCAAAGCCCTCCGCACGCACGCTCCCTTGACGAATCCGCTCCATGCCATAGACCTGAACACACGACACAATCGGTCGGGCATGAGAGGGTAAAGAATGGCATCGGTGGCATTTCTGGGGCTTGGCGTAATGGGCTATCCGATGGCCGCGCACCTTAAGAACAAGGGCGGCCATGAGGTGACGGTCTACAACCGCACCGCCGCCAAGGCCGCCAAATGGGTCGCCGAGCATGGCGGCGACATGGCCGCGACACCTCGCAAAGCCGCTGAAGGCAAGGACTTCGTCTTCGCCTGCGTGGGCAATGACGACGATTTGCGCAGCATCGCCACGGGACCGGACGGTGCCTTCCAGTCGATGAAGAGGGGTGCCATCTTCATCGACAACACCACGGCTTCCGCCGAGGTCGCGCGGGAGCTCTCGCAAGCCGCGCGCGGGGGCGGATTTTCCTTCCTCGACGCACCCGTCTCGGGCGGCCAGGCGGGTGCCGAGAACGGCGTGCTGACGGTGATGGTGGGTGGTGAGCAGGATGCATTCGACCGCGCCCGGCCGGTGATCGACGCCTATGCCCGCATGGTCGGGCTGATGGGGCCGGC
>Ga0180215_1005349_pt1 | contig 11013 bp, 10 predicted proteins | sample eDN3rd37CBELigBY_FD_128871 | JGI IMG/M metagenome (GOLD analysis project Ga0180215, IMG submission 128871) | Enriched backyard soil microbial communities from Emeryville, California, USA - eDNA 3rd pass 37_C BE-Lig BY (version 2) (version 2) | ecosystem: Environmental > Terrestrial > Soil >...
CCGCGCCGCGTCCTCGGCCGTGTGGGGTTGCCCGGCGGTGGCGTAGCTTCCGCTGGGCACCACGGAGTGCACGATCGTGTCGGGATAGACGTGCACGAGGTTGAAACCCTGCGCGCCGTCGTGCCCGCGCTGCGAACCGACCGGGACGTTCAGGTCCTGCGTGTAGCAGGTCGACGAGGCGACGGACACCGGGATGCCCGCGAACGTGGCCGAGGTCGAGTAGTGCAGATGACCGCCGAGGATGGCGCGGACATCGGTGCCGCGCAGTACTTCGGCCAGACCGGCCTGGTCGCGCAGTTCGACGAGGACGGCCATGTCGAACACGCTCGGCACGGGCGGATGATGCAGTGCGAGAACGGTACCGAAAGGCGAGGGTGTCGCGAGTTCGTCGGCCAGCCAGGCGAGCTGGTCGTCGGTCACCTCACCGTGGTGGTGGCCCGGGACCGAGGTGTCGAGGCTGACGATCCGAAGTCCGCCCACGGCGTGGACGGCGTCGATCGGTGCGCCGAGGGGCGCTTCGTCGAGCAGCTCTTCACGGAAGGTCGCGCGGTCGTCGTGGTTGCCCATCGCCCACACGATCTCGGCGTCGAGTGCTGCGGCCAGTGGTTCGACGAGTCCGCGGAGCTTGCGGTAGGCATCGGGCTGGCCGCGATCGGCGAGGTCGCCGGTGAACACCAGGGCGTCGGGTCGGACCCGGGAGGCACGGATGTCGTCGAGGATCAGCCCGAGGCGGGTGTCGGCGTCGACGGTGCCGTAGAGGAGTTCGTCTCCACCGACGAGATGGGTGTCGGTGAGATGGAGCAGCGTGTGCGAAGGTCTGGGGTATTCGGCAATTCGCTCAGGGGCCGGAGAACTGCCCATGATCTCTCACTTCCATTCGCCCGTTTCGGGGCACTTCGTCGCCTTCAACCGTAGCGAGTGTGTTTCTACGGCTCCACGACTTCCGGCTCACATCGAGACCCCGAACCTGCGGCGAACAGTCCGTTACTACGTGGTGACCTGCGGAAACGAACAATCCGACATTCATCGGTGATCTGGATCACAATTCCGATCGGCGGGAGCACCGGTCCCCAGCGCATCCCGTAGCACGGTGTCGATCTCGTCGCTCGGGGACATCGGCAGGGTGTGATGGGTACCGGCGGTGAGGGTGACGACCCGGCAGGACGGGAGCGCCTTCCGCGCTGCGCGGCCCACCTCGTCGGGGTCGTGGACGCGCCCGAACGGCGCGAGCACCACCGTGGTCTCGGCCGTGCACCGCCCAAGCTCTTCGGGTGACGGCCGCCGGGGCACGATCGTCTTCGCGGTCGGGAAATGCTCCGCGCCGAGCGCCATCAAGGTGATCCAGTCGGGATCGAGTTGTGCCCCTCGGGTTTCCCACCCGAGAAATGCCCGTTCGCGGGCGGCCGTGGGCCGCAGGAGGACGGGAAGCGCCCGCAGGAGGTATCCGGGCCGCATCCCGGCGAAGCACGAGTTGGGATCGAGCAGCACGAGCCGGTCGACCCGGTGGGGTGCGCGAACGGCTGCCGCGAGCGCGATCATCGCGCCGTACGAGTGACCGACGACCGCACACCGCGTCACTCCGAGGGCATCGGCGACGGAGCCGAGCCATTCGAGCAGATCGTCGACGCTGCGGACGGGATCACCGCCGGTGACGCTGCGTCCGACGTCGCCGATGATGTCGACGGCCAGTAGCCGGTGAGCCTCCCCCAGTGCCGCGGCGTTGGCGAACCAGACCATCGACGTGGCGCCGGCGCCCGGGAGGAGCAGGACCGGCGGTGCGCCGGGCGGGCCGTACTCGGTGACGCGGGTGGTGCCGAAACGGGAGTCGAGATCGTGGATCACGGTGCCGTGCGGCCATTTCGCGAGAAGTGCGTCGTACGCGGCGTGGAAGGCGCGGCCCTCGTCGGACTCGTCGAACGATCTGCGTGGTGACCGGAGCATCGGAACCTCCACCGTCGAATATCTCGATGATCGAGATACTAGGTGGGCGAGTAGAGTCTGTCGAGAGGCGGAGGTGACATGACGGACGACGGCAGACTCGACATGATCCACCGGTTGCGCGCGCTCACGGTGCAACTCGATCTGCTCGGCGCCGAATTCGCACAGAAACACGCGCTGCACCCCACCGATCTGCGAGCACTGATCGGACTTCTCGACCGGGAGCGGGCCGGGGAGATCGCGACACCCGGCTGGCTCGCCGAGCACCTGCGGCTCAACACGGCATCGGTCACCGCACTCGTCGACAGGCTCGAACGGGCCGGCCACGTGAGGCGGGATCGCGACAGCGACGACCGGCGACGCGTGATCCTGCGCGTGACCCCGGCCGCCGAGAAACTCGGTTGGGATTTCTTCGGCCCGCTCTTCGCCCGGGCCTCCGCCGCGCTCGAGTCCTTCTCCGAGCCGCAATTGGACGTCGTGCGGGAATTCCTCGGCTCCATGACTGCCGCAGTGGAAGCCGCCCGCTCCCCGGAGGACACCGAGGGCTGACGCGGTCCCGACCCCGCGCGGGAAACGCACTCCCCAGCGGGGAGAATTTCTGTTAACTTCCTTGCCCATCCACATATTTCGGGGGGATGGGAATGCAGATACGTTCATGGGCCGCCGCGGCACTTGCGGTCGCCTTCACTGTGGTCGGGGCGGGAACGGCAGCCGCGGAGGAGCCCGCTCCTCCCCTGCCCGTCGGAAAGACGTTCCTGGACGGCTTCGCCCACGAGTTCGGCGACCCGAACGGAAGCGCGGTCGGCACGAACGACTGGGACTGCGTCCCGTCGGAGGAACACCCGGATCCCGTCGTGCTCGTCCACGGCACGGTGCTCAACCGTCACAACAACTGGTCGTATCTCGGACCTCTCCTCGCGAACGAGGGCTACTGCGTCTTCGCCCTCACTTACGGCAACCACGCCGACCTCCCCTGGCCGTTGAGTTCCGTCGGCGGGCTGCTGCCGATGGAGGACAGCGCACAGCAACTCTCCGAGTTCGTCGACGAAGTCCTTGCCGCGACCGGTGCGGAGAAGGTCGACCTCGTCGGTCACTCGCAGGGCACCCTGATGCCCGTCTGGTACGTGAAGTTCCTCGGCGGCAACGAGAAGGTCGACGACTACGTCTCGCTCGGACCGGTCTACGAGGGCAGCCACGCCTTCCTGCTCGCGGCGTCGTTCGAACTGTTCGAGCACGTCGGTGTGCGGCAGGACGTGGAGAATCTCGTCCACTTCCTCGGATGCGGTGCGTGCCCGCAGGTTCTTGCCGGATCGGACTGGATCCACACGATCCAGGAGGCGGGCATCTATGCCGACGAGGTGACGTACACGAACATCATGACCCGCTACGAGGAGATCGTCCTCCCGTACACCAGTGGCTACCACGAGGCACCCAACGCGACGAACATCGTGCTGCAGGACCACTGTGCGAACGACTTCGTCGAGCATGCCGGCATCGTCAACGATCCGAACGCGGCATGGTTCGTCCTCGACGCGCTCGACCCGAGTTCGGCAGGGCCGCTGGAGTGCGTCTTCGTGCCGCCGATCCTCGGCTGGAGCCCGGATCCGACGATCAGCAATCCCACAACCAAGGACGCTGTGGTCGCGAGTCGCCCCGGCGCCTGAGCCGTTCGATCCTCTTACGTCGCGGTTCCCATCCCAGACAACTCTGTGCCGAGTGTGGCCACGTCACGAAGCCGACGCGCCGAACCGGAGCTCGCCCCGCGTGTTGCGGTAGCGAACCCCGGTTCGGCGCGCGAACTATATTGCGGCGCCGCTCGGTTCCTTCAGCCCTGCGATGAACGCCTGCAGCGCGAACTCCACCCGCGACTCCACGGACGGCGCACCGGACCCCATCGCTTCGACGAACAGCGGGAACTCGGCGAGGGCTTCGGTATCGATACCCGGATCGCCGTCGTCTGCCGGCGGCGCGCTGTGCTGACCGAGGACGACGGCGGCCAGTGTCTGGATCACGAGAAGCGCATCCTGCGGTGCGAATCCGGCGTCCCGCAACACCCGGAGCATCTTCTCCAGGTGCACGACATTGCCCGGGGTGATCGCCGGACGGGACGCGAAGAACGGCACCGCCCCCGGGTGCGCGAGCAGGCCACGATGGAAGGCCCGGCCGTAACCCTCGAGAACCGTCCGCCACGGAGCATCGGTTTCGGCTCCGGTGAACGCTTCGTCCATCACGTACTGGACGATGGCGTCCTCGAGTCCCTGTTTGTTCTTCACGTGGTGGTACAGCGTCATCGCCTCCACGTCCAGCTCACGTGCCAGCCTCCGCATCGACAGCGCGGCCGCACCGTCCCGGTCGACCATCTGCACCGCTGCATGTAGCACCTGTTGCCGGGTCAGCCCGGCATGTCGACCTTGTGCGCGCGTCGGTCCCACGAAACCTCCTTGACCACTCTTACGCCGTAAGACTAGCATCGCCGACGTAAGTCATACACCGTAAGAGAGGAGTCCGGCATGACCGTCCATACCGAAATTCGTACGACGAAACGCCGGCCCAACCTTGTCCAGGCCCTCACGATCGGCGCGTGCCTGCAGATCCTCTGCATCGCACTCCCGCTGCTGGACGTGTGGCTGATCGGATCGATCGAACAACACGTGCAGAACGCATATCCCGAATGGGGACCCGACAATGTGAACCTCGACCGGAACGCGATCGCCGGGTACCTCGTGATCGTGGGCGTCCTCGGCCTGGCCGGTTGGCTCGGTGCGCTGTGGAGCGCGAAGAAGGACGTCGCAGTCCGCGCGGTGGTGACGACACTGTTCGTGGTCGGAACGTGCGTGCTGCTGTTCGACGTCGGATACGCGGGCGAACACTACGACCCGATCGTCCCGCTGTGGCTGGGCGTCACCCTGCTGGTGATCCCACTGCTGCCGGGGATCACCGCGGTCATGGCCGCCTGGGTCCTGCCCCCGACCGAAAGGGCCGACCGGCATGACTGACGCAACGAGGCCCGGATACACCCTTGCAGCCGTCGCAACGGTGCAGTTCATGGTGTCGCTGGATCTGTCCGTTGCGAACATCGGACTCCCCCGGATCACCGAGGGGTTGCACTTCGATCCGGTGGGCGCGACGTGGGTGATCCACGCCTACGCACTGTTCTTCGGCGGTCTGCTCCTCCTCGGAGGACGCGCGGCCGATCTCTACGGGCACAAGCGCACTCTCCTCGTAGGACTGGGCGTGTTCGGCCTCGCCTCGCTGCTCGGCGGGTTCGCTGCGGTACCCGGCCACCTCGTCGCCGCACGAGCGATGCAGGGTGTCGGGGCTGCGGCCCTCGCGCCGGCCGCGTTGGCACTGCTGTCGTCGACCTTCTCCGAGGGTCGCGCCAGGGTCCGTGCCTTCGGGATATGGAGCGCCATGAACGCCGGAGGTGCCGCCTTCGGTCTCGTCCTCGGCGGCGTCCTCACCGAATACGCCGGGTGGCGGTGGGTCATGTTCGTCAACGTGCCCATGGCGGCTGCAGCACTCGCACTGACCTGTCTGGGCGTGGGAGCCGACGGAGTACCCGCGCGGCGCGGTCGCCCGGACGTGCTCGGCGCGATTCTCGGCACCGCAGGAACGACAGCCCTGGTGTTCGCACTCGTACGCACCGACCACCACGGGTGGACCTCGACGATCACGCTGGTCACCCTCGCCGCGGCGATCGCCCTCCTGGTGGTGTTCGTCCACGTCGAGCGGACCACCCGCCGCGACCCGTTGATCCCGCTCGGCCTCTTCACCAATCGGTCGGTGAGCGGGGCGAACGCCTTCAACCTGCTGGTGGGCGCCACCATCGGGTCGGCGTTCTATTTCGTCTCGCTGTATCTGCAGCAGGTGCTCGGCAACAGCCCGGCCGCCACGGGGTTGATGACCCTGCCGGTGGCCGTGGGCGTGATCGCCGGATCGGTGGTCGCCGTCAAGCTCGGCTACCACGTGGCAGCACGCACACTCCTCGTGGCCGGTGGACTCGTCAGCGCGTCCGGGTTCGCATGGTTCGGTCTGATCAGCGCCGACGGATCGTTCGTCACCGACGTTCTGGGACCGGCCGTCGTCGTCGGCATCGGTTTCGGACTCTGCCTCGGTCCGGTGGTATCGGTCGCAACTTCGGGGGTGGCCACACACGAGATGGGCACGGCCTCCGGACTTCTCAACACGTCGCGGCAGATCGGCGCGTCGCTCGGACTCGCCGTTCTCGGTACCGCTGCACACCACCGCATCGGTACGCTCGCGACGCCCGAGAGCATGAACAGTGGCTACGCACTCGGATTCGCCTTCGGTGCAGTGCTTCTCGTCGTCGCTGCCGTGATCGCATTCACCGTTCTCCCCCGGACCGGCGCGCCCGCCGAGCCTACCGGCGACGTCGCCCCGAACCGAAGACCGACGAAAGCGCGGACATCATGACATCCACCGAAACATCCTTCTCCGAAAGGGACTCGGCATCGCGGCGAACACTGTCGTCGCTGCTACGGCCGTTCGTCGGCAGGTTCACCGCGAGCGTTGCCCTACAGGCCGCGGGCGGTATCGCGGGTCTCGTTCCACTTCTCGCCGTCGCCGAGGTCGGCCGAACCCTCCTCGCGCCGGGACCGGTCGACCAGTCCCGCGCGTGGACCGCCGTCGCTGTCGGCGCACTCGGACTCTTCGCCCGGCTCGTCCTGACATCGATCGGATCCGGACTCGCACACGGCCTCGACGGCTCCGTGCAGTTGGCGTTCCGCCGCGAACTCGCACGTCACCTCGGCCGGGTCCCGATCGGCTGGTTCTCCCGCCGCCGGACCGGCGAACTCGCGAAGGTCGTCGGCGACGACGTCTCCGCCGTGCACCCGTTCATCGCGCACACGCCCGGCGAGATGGTCAACGCCTTCCTCGTTCCGGCCGTGTCGGCGGTCTACCTGTTCACCGTCGACTGGCGGCTGACGCTGATCACCATGATCCCGATCGTCCTGGCCATGTCGCTGGTTCCCCTGCTGTCCACGGCGACCCGACGCCGGGAGCAGGAGGAGTTCGACGAAGCGATGGGACGCATCGCCGATGTGGTCGTCGAATTCGTGAACGGCATCTCGGTCGTGAAGGTCTTCGGGAACGCCCGCCGGTCCCGGAACAGATTCGTCTCGGCGGCAGACGATTTCGTCTCGACCTTCACCCGATGGGTCCGCGGCGTGTCCGGCGTGGCAGCGGGAATGCAACTCGCCCTCTCACCGCCGTTCGTGCTCCTGACCGTGTTGATCGGCGGTTCCATCCTGATCACGGGCGGCAGTATGCCCGCGGCGGATCTGCTGCCCTTCGTGCTCCTCGGCGTGGGGCTGACCGCCCCGATCGCGGCGTTGGGCCACGGATTCGACGACATCCTGGCCGCCCGGCGCGCCGTCGAGCGGATCCGGGAGGTGCTGGACGTGCCACCGGTGCCGGAACCCGAGCGGCCGGTTACGCCGACCGGGCACCGGATCGACCTGCACGACGTCCGGTTCGGCTATCCGGATGCGCACGAGGTCCTCCGGGGCATCGACCTGACCCTGGAACCGGGGACGGTCACCGCGCTGGTGGGTCCGTCCGGCAGCGGGAAGTCCACCCTGGCGAAACTGTTGCTGCGCTTCTTCGACCCGACCCACGGCACGATCACCCTCGGTGGCGTCGACCTGCGGGAGGTCGGAAGCAGGACGCTCTACCGCACGATCTCGTGTGTCTTCCAGGACGTTCGCCTGCTGCGCGCGTCGATCGCCGACAACATCGCCCTGGCCGTGCCCCACGCCGACCGCGACGACGTGGTCCGCGCAGCCGTTGCGGCCGACATCCACGAACGGATCGTCGAACTGCCCCACGGATACGACACGATCCTCGGCGAGGAGGTCGAACTGTCCGGCGGGGAGAGACAACGCCTGTCGCTCGCTCGGGCACTGCTCACCGATGCACCGGTGCTGGTGCTCGACGAGGCGACGGCCTTCGCCGATCCCCGGACCGAAGGTGCGATCCACGCCGCCCTCGCCCGTCTGCGCGGCAACCGGACCATCCTGACCGTCACGCACCGCTCGGAGACGATCACCGGGGCGGACACGGTCGTGGTTCTCGAGGACGGGGCAATCGTCGAACAGGGATCACCGGAGGACGTTCTCGTCCGTAATGGCTCCCTGTACCCATCCGTCGGTTCCGACCTGCAAGGAAGCAGAGCACGATGATCACCACACTGTTCCGCACACTCGGACGCGAACACGCCGGCCCGCTGCGCCGGACTCTTGCGCTCATGGTGGGATGCGCGATCGCCGAGGGGTTGTCGTACGCCTTCCTCGTCCCGGTGCTGCGCATCCTGTTCGGGGACACCCCCTCGGACATCGGACCCTGGCTGATCGGATTCGGAGCGTCGGTCGCCGTCTACGCGGTGCTGCGCTACGTCAGCGACCTGTCGGGCTTCCGCGTCGGTACCTCCCTGCTGCGCGGCGTCTATCACCGACTGGGCGACCAACTCGTACGGTTGCCGCTCGGCTGGTATCGCGCCGACCGGGTCGGCGAACTGTCGGCGACGGCGAGTCGCGGTGTCCTGCAATCGATGAGCGTGATCGCCCACATGCTCGCGCCGTTCGTCTCGGCGTGCCTGACCCCGCTGACCATCGTGGTGGTGATAACCGCCTACGACCTGCGGATGGGTCTGGCGGCCGCTGCCGCGATCCCCGTGGTGACGGCGGTGCAGCTGTGGTCGGCACGCGCCACCGCGGCGACCGATGCCGAACGGGCCGCACGCGATCACGAGGCCACCGCTCGCGTCGTCGAATACCTCCAGGCGCAGCCCGTTCTGCGTGCAGGCGGACGAACCGCCGAACGTTTCCGGCTGCTCGACGACTCTCTCGACGGTATCCGGCGCGCATCGCGACGATCGACGATCGCAGCCGTGCCGGGAATGGTCGCTACGACGGTGACCGTGCAGACGGCGTTCACCGCCCTTCTGGCGCTGGGCACCTATCTCGCGATCGGCGGGGACCTCGCAGTGCCGGACATGCTGGCACTCGTCGTCCTCGCAGGCTGTTGCGCCGAACCGCTGTTGTCACTGTCGGAGATCGGCGGGAAGCTGCGCGCCGCCCGCGGCGAACTGACCCGACTGGACGCCTTCCTGAGCACCCCTCCCCTCCCCGAGCCGGCTCGTCCGATGCGACCGCAGGGTCACGACATCGAGTTCGACTCGGTGGTCTTCCGTCGGGACGGTCGCGCGGTGATCGACGGGTTGTCGCTGGCGGTGCCGCAGGGCCGGCGGTTCGCGGTGGTCGGGCCGTCCGGCGCCGGGAAGAGCACGCTGCTGCAACTGCTCGCACGGTTCCACGACGTGGATGCGGGCTCCGTGCGCATCGGCGGTGTGGATGTGCGGGACATCGCGACCGACGTGCTGATGTCGCAGATCGCAGTGGTCTTCCAGGACGTCTACCTGTTCGAGGGGACCCTCGAGGAGAACGTGCGACTCGGACGTCCGGATGCGACCGACGACGAGGTGCGCGCCGCCGGCGCCGCCGCGGGACTGGACGAGGTGATCGAACGCCTCCCCGACGGCTGGTCGTCGCGGGTCGGTGAAGGCGGCGCGATGTTGTCCGGTGGGGAACGGCAGCGGGTGTCGATCGCGCGAGCGCTGCTCAAGGATGCGCCGATCGTCCTGCTGGACGAGACGACGTCCGCCCTGGACCCGGAGAACGAGGCGGTCGTCCGCGCCGGATTGGAACGACTCACTGCGGGACGGACGGTGCTGATGGTCGCGCATCGGTTGCACACCGTGCGCGACGCCGACCGGATCGTGTTCCTGGACCGGGGACGGATCGTCGAGCAGGGAACCCACGACGAACTGGTGCGTCGCGGCGGTCGCTACGCGCAGTTCTGGGAGATGTCGGTCGGGGTGGCTTCACCGGTCCGCGCATCGTGAGCGGGCACGGACCGCAGGTTCTCGACAGGGTGTCGTTATAATTTCCGAGGGCTCCCGGGTCCGCCACGACTTCTCAGAAAGGGTCACCGTGTACGTCATCACCAACCGCATCGACGTTCCTGCCGACACCACCGAAGCATTCGAAAAGGTCTTCGTCGAGAGCATGCGTTCGACGCTCGACGGAGTGCCGGGCCTCAACCGCACGACGCTGATGCGTCCCGCAGCCGACGGCCTGCCCTATGTGTCCACCATGGAGTTCGATTCCAAGGACGACTTCCTCGCATGGCTGCGTTCGGACTCGTTCAAGGCGTCGCACTCGGACGACCAGGCGCCGGGCATGCAGGCACCCTCCGCGGTGGAGCAGCACACGCTCATCGAGGACATCGTCTTCGAGAAGTAGAAAAACGCGCCGAACCGGGATTCGCCGCCGCTGTAGCACGCGCGAACCTCGGTTCGGCGCGTCGACGCCCTTCGAACTCCGGTTTGTCCCCAACCCCACGATCGATCCACAGGTGCGCCGGATCGGGAGGTCGTGGCGGGTTCGGTGGGTGTCGTCCCGCGCAGGATCGTCGTCGTGACAGATCCGAACATCCTCACCAACACCTCGCTCACCGTCGCGGGTCTCTCGGACACCGACATCCGCACTGCCGTTCGCACCGGCGCACTCGTACGGGTCGGGCGCGGCTGCTATCTGCACCGTTGCGACGTCGACGCCCTCGGGCCGGTTGGCGTCCACCGTGTCCGTGCCCGACATGTCGGAGCGACCCTCGGCCCCGAAGAAGCACTCAGCCACACGTCGGCTGCAGCCCTGCACGGCCTCGAACTCTGGGATGTCCCGCTCGATCTCGTCCACATCTCCCGGCCCGCTACGCGGCGCGGTCGCGTCACTTCTCAGATCCATGTGCATCCGACCGAACTCGGTGACGTGGCGGTCGTCGACGGAGTGTCCGTCACCTCGGTCGCACGGACCGTCGTCGACCTTGCACGCACGCTCCCGAAGGAGCAGGCCGTCATTGCCGGTGATTCCGCGCTTCGTCTGCATCCCGGAAGGGAGTGTCCGATAAACGGTGGATCCGGCCTGGCATCGGTTAGTTGATGCGTCCTTCGAAAGTGATCGCGAAGGCATTGAGGGCGGGCTTCCACCTCATCGC
>Ga0180215_1005350_pt1 | contig 11012 bp, 14 predicted proteins | sample eDN3rd37CBELigBY_FD_128871 | JGI IMG/M metagenome (GOLD analysis project Ga0180215, IMG submission 128871) | Enriched backyard soil microbial communities from Emeryville, California, USA - eDNA 3rd pass 37_C BE-Lig BY (version 2) (version 2) | ecosystem: Environmental > Terrestrial > Soil >...
GATGATTCTGTCCGAAATGTTGTTATTTCATATGACTTTCCATCCACAATTACCATCACTGTTCCATGCTGTATGCCAACATCAATGGTATGGCCAAATATTTTTTTTATTTCTTCTGGTTTTGCAGATGTAGCAATATCAATATCATTTATTTTTTTGCCAAGCAAATAATCTCGGACCGAGCCCCCTACAAAATATGCTTCAAATCCAGCAGCTTCGATTTTTTGGAGAATGGGTGCAGCATCTTGAAAAACTTTTATCACACTATTCACCAACTTTTAAGAGGCGCTCATATATTTGTTCATATTGGTTAACAATTAATTCAGCACGGAAATTCTCCTTGACCCGCTGCGTCGACTGAAAAGCAAATTCTCCTTGAAGCTTGCCATCAGCCAATAGCTGAGCCCCTTTTTCGCCAATTTCCTCTATATTGCCCAATTCGCAAATAAAACCTGTTTTTCCATCAACAATCACTTCAGGAATCCCCCCAATATTAGTGCCAATGCAAGGAACGCCGCAAGCCATTGCCTCTAATGCCACTAGCCCAAAGCTTTCCTTCTCTGATAAAAGCAGCATTAGATGACTGATAGAATATAATTCTTCCAAGTTTTCTTGTTTTCCTAAAAATAATACCTTATCCTTTATCTGCAAATCATCCACTAGCTTTGTCACATTTCTCATCTCCGGACCATCTCCAACAAGAAGCAGCTTTGCCGGAACTTTTTTTGCTAAATAGTGAAATGCTTTCACTACATCTGGCACTCTTTTGACACTGCGGAAGTTGGACACATGAATAACAATTTTTTCATCCTGCTTAATGCCGTATTCTTCTCTGAGATGGCTAGAATCCACTTTATGGTAAATCCGTTCATCAATAAAGTTGTAAAGCACTTCAATTGACTTATTTGCTTGAATGACATCATATGTTTCCTGCCTCAATGATTGAGAAACGGCAGTAACAGCATCTGATTGTTCAATTCCAAAACGAATGCTGTCCGTTAAAGAGGAATCATATCCTAAAACAGTAATATCTGTGCCATGCAAGGTTGTGACAATCTTTACATCCCGTCCACTCATTTGTTTGGCCAAAATCGCGCATACAGCATGAGGAATTGCATAGTGCACATGAAGAAGATCCAATTCTTCTCTTTTGATTACTTCTGCCATTTTGCTGCTTAGGGCAATATCATATGGCGGATACTGAAAAACAGAATACTGGCTTACCTCTACTTGATGATAATAAATATTATGGTACATTTTATTCAAACGAAATGGCAGGCTTGAGGAGATAAAGTGAATCTCATGCCCCTTTTCCGCCAGCATTTTCCCTAATTCTGTTGCGACAACACCTGATCCTCCTACTGTCGGATAACAAGTAATTCCTATTTTTAATTTTTTCATTCTATTTCACCCAGTAAATCATGATGTATTAATAGCGGCCTTTTCTTCATAAACCCTTCGGCATATTTTGTTCCAACTTCTTGTCCAAACATTTTTTCTCTTGCTTCAATCGCTTCAATATAGCCATTAACAAGTGGAGTCTCAACCGTTTCTGCTGTTTTGACAAATTGGCTCCGATAACAATTTAATGCCTGTTTTTTTATTTCCATCCACTCTGATGTATCAATCACAAAATCCGGTTTATGAAAACCATTTATCATATAATAATAGCTATTTTGCACTTTATGCGGAGCTAGGCTGCCTGCTGCAAAGTTTTTGATGCCTGCTGAAAAAATCGCTTCATCCACTAATTTCCCGCAATTCCCATGGTCTGGATGACGATCAATGTAAAATGGCGAAAAAATGACTGTTGGCTTATAGACTCTTATGACCTCTACGATTTTTTTGATAGAGGACTCTTCCAAATATAACCCTCTATCCGGAAGTCCGATTGTCGTCCTTTCTACTATGCCTAATGCTTCTCCGGCATTTTTTGCTTCTGCTTTGCGATTTTCAACTGTACCATTTGATGATAGTTCACTATTTGTCAAATCGCAGATTACAATGCGTTTGCCTTCATTAGCATATTTGGCGATTGTAGCACCCATGCCGATTTCTACATCATCTGCATGGGCTCCAAATGCCAATATATCTATATTATTTTTCTTCGGTAAATTCTTCTGTTTTTCCATGTACAACATTTCTCCAGTCTATATCTCCTTGCTCTAATCCTCGAATCAGCACTTCACCTGTCCCCATATTAGTTGCAAGAGGAACAGCGTAGACATCACATAAACGAATAAGCGCAGTTACATCTGGCTCATGGGGCTGGGCGGTTAGTGGATCGCGAAAGAAAAATACCATATCCATTTCATTGTTGGCAATTTTCGCTCCAATTTCTTGGTCGCCCCCTAACGGGCCAGAACAAAAACGATGAACATCCAAACCTGTTGCTTCTTGAATTTTTAATCCAGTAGTTCCTGTTGCAAACAGTTTATGCTTTGCGAAAATCGGTTTATAGGCCGTTGCGAAGCGGACCATATCATCTTTTTTCTTATCGTGGGCTATCAAAGCGATATTCATTTTTTCTTCTCCCCTATTCCATGATATTTTCTAATCCATAAACCAATACATTAATCTTTAGGACTTCTTCTACCGCAAGCTTTACGCCAGACATAAAAGACACTCGATTGTACGAGTCATGACGAATTGTCAACGACTCTCCTTCTGCTCCAAACAATACTTGCTGATGGGCAATCAAACCAGGCAAACGGGTAGAATGGATGCGCATTCCATCAAAATCTGCTCCTCTTGCGCCTGGAATCGTTTCTTTTTCCTCTGGATGCCCTTGTTTTTTGGCTTGCCTTACTTCTGCCATCAATTCTGCTGTTTTAATTGCTGTTCCGCTTGGCGCATCCAACTTTTGATCATGATGCATTTCCATAATTTCAACATCTTGATAATATTTTGCAGCCATCTGAGAAAATTTCATCATCAATACAGCACCTAAAGCAAAATTTGGAGCAATAATGCAGCCGCGATTCCTTTCTTCGCATAATTGTTCTAATTCTTGCAGGTTTTCTTTTGTAAATCCAGTTGTCCCAACAACAGGCCTTACCCCATAGCTAAGCGCCGTTTTGGCATGATAGTAGCCAAATTCAGGTGTTGTCAAATCAATAAGAACATCCGGTTTTTCTGTTTGAAAGCATGCTTCAATATCTGTATAGATTGGCACATCATATCCAGCAAAACCATCTAGATCACTTAGCTTTTTCCCCTCATGCTTATGGTCCAAAACAGCAACTAAATCAAACTGCTCCGTGCGGCCCGTTAAATACACCGCTTCTTTTCCCATTCTTCCCCTAGCTCCTGCAATAACAATCTTTACATTATTCAAATTCATGCGCTCCTTTATGCTGTATGTTATGTATACATATTTTTATTCGAAGTCTTCAGCTCGAATTTCTCTTATAATTTAAGAACTACTCTTCTTTTTTTGTCCAGCGATTTTTATCCCTTGTATTAAATTTATGCATTACTCGATCATGTGCTTCTTCTAAATCAATATTTAAAGAATTGGCAAGACACACTAAAACAAACAGCATATCGCCAAGCTCATCCTTAATCTCTTTCTCTCCTTCGGATGCTTTTTTCGGTTTTTCGCCATAATGATGATTAATTTCTCTTGCGAGTTCCCCTAATTCTTCTGTTAAACGCGCCAGCATGGCCAACGGACTAAAGTAGCCTTCCTTAAATTGACCAATATATTGGTCCACCTCTGTTTGAATTTCCTTCATTGTTTTATCTGTCAATCTTTCCACCCCAAACCAAATCATATTCATCTACATGTTAGCTAATCCAACTAGTTTTTACAAACATTTTAGCCAGTTTTATTCTAATATCTTCATAATTCTTTTCTAGCATCTATCCCCATAAAATACCTGTTTTTTTTATTTCTCGATTATTTTTCTCCATTCCCAGGATATTCAGCTTGACATTGCCATTGAGTTATTATTTGGATATAATGAATGAACATTCCTACATAAAGCGAACTTTCTATCATCAAAGAAACCTTTTCTTTTTTTTCAAAAAAATAAATAGTTTAAAATAATTTCTAATAAGCCAACATTAATATAGAAAGAAGGCGATGATTACATGTTTAAAGGAATAAAATTGAAAAATATTTTATTTATCCTGCTTGGTTCCGCAATTTTTTCTTTTGGAATTGTCCATTTTAACATGCAGAATAATCTATCGGAAGGCGGATTTACCGGACTGACGTTATTGCTGTATTTTAAATTTAATTGGGATCCATCCTATACAAATCTTCTTTTAAATATCCCATTATTTTTTATCGGCTGGAGATTGCTTGGCAAAAACGTTTTTATCTATACCATTATTGGAACGGTCAGCGTATCCTTCTTTTTTTGGCTATTTCAGCTTCCTCAAATCCAACTCCATATTCCGTTAAAAGAGGATTTAACGCTTGCCGCTTTGTTTGCTGGAACCTTTATCGGCATTGGGCTTGGCATTATTTTCCGCTTTGGCGGCACAACAGGCGGCGTAGACATTATTGCAAGGCTTGTTTTTAAATACTATGGCTGGAGTATGGGAAAAACGATGTTTTTATTTGATGCCTGTGTTATTACGCTTTCCTTAATCTTTTACCTTTCCTATCGCGAGGCCATGTATACACTTGTTGCTGTATTTGTCGGCACAAGAGTCATTGATTTTATGCAAGAAGGAGCATATGCTGCAAGAGGTGCGATGATCATTTCTGACTTTAATGAACAAATCGCAAATAAAATTATGAGCGAAATGGACCGAGGCGTCACTGTTTTAAAAGGACATGGCTCATTTACTAAACAGGAAAGAGAAGTGCTGTATTGCGTTGTGGCAAAAACCGAAATTGTCCGGTTAAAAAGCGTAATAACCGCCATTGATCCCCATGCTTTTGTGTCCGTTAGTGTCGTTCATGATGTAATCGGCGAAGGATTTACATTGGATGAATACAAGCGTCCAATTGAACATTAATTTTATGCTAAAAAAGCATGAGAATAAACCATATTCGTTTATTCTCATGCTTTTTATTACTGTATATGCATATTCTTTACTTCTTTATCTGTTGGCAGCAAATATGTTAATATGCCTAAAACAGGCAAAACACTGCAAAGCAGCATCACCGTCTGAAGGCTATATAAATCGCCAATTACTCCAAAAATAACCGCACCTAACGCCCCCATGCCAAATGCTAAACCAACAATTAGTCCCGATACTAGTCCAATCATTCCTGGAAGAAGCTCTTGGGCATAGACAACCGTTACACTAAAGCTCGATTGCAGAATAAATCCAATAATCGCAAGCAGTGGCGCAATAAATAAATATGGCATATGCGGAAGCAGGAGAGTAAAAGGCACAGATCCAAGCATAGAAAACACCAAAATCGTCCTTTTGCCGAAACGGTCTGCAAGAGGGCCTCCAAAAAATGTTCCAAATACACCGGCAAGCATAAAGATAAATACATAAAGCTGGGCCGATTTAATAGAAAGCTGAAATTTTTCCATCATGTAAAAATGAAAAAAGTTTGTAATCCCTGCCCCGTACCAAGAACGCGCAAAAACTAAAAAAATGAGCAGACAGATTGAAAAAATAATTCGTTTCGAAATGCGAAGCCCCGTTTTCGTTTGCTGTTTTTGTTTAGGAATTACGTATTTCAACTCTTCTTTATACCAAACAGATACGCTGAAAAGAACCATTACACCTAAAGCTGCAAGAGCAGTAAACCAGATTGTGCCAAATTGGCCTGTATAAAGAAAAATGAACGCAGTAAACAAGGGAGCCATAGATTGGCCCGCATTGCCGCCAACCTGATAAATCGATTGCGCCAAGCCCCGCTTCTGTCCTGCTGCCATATAAGCAACACGTGATCCCTCAGGATGAAAAATCGCTGATCCAAATCCAATAAATAGAACAGACAACAACACCAAATAAAAATTAGAAGCAAAAGCAAGCCCCATCATGCCAAGCAAACTGGAAGCAAGTGCAATCGGCAATAAAAAAGGTGCTGGCTTTTTATCTGCCATCATTCCAAAAACCGGCTGCATCAATGATGAAGTAATATTCAGCGTAAAAGCTATCCAGCCAACTTGGGTATAGTTTAAGTCCATGGTCTTTTCCAAAACAGGAAATAACGCTGGAACGACAGACTGCATACAGTCATTAATAAAATGACCTAAACTAATAGCAAATAAAATACGATAAACTGTTAATGACTGCCTTTGCTGCAACTGTTCTGCTGTTTGCAAAAAACCCCTTCTTTCTTCTAAATAAATTATGTATTTAAAAATTTCGATTAGTGAAATATCAATATTTATTATACAGCCAAATTTTAGATAATAATAGAAAAAAACAAAAAAATCCATTTCAATACAAATGGATTTTTTTGTTCAAAAGATATCTTTATTGGCCTTAATCATTTCTTTGCATACCAGTATAAATCAAAATCAGACGAAGCAATTCTAAAATCGCTACTGCTGCTGCTGCCACATATGTCAATGCTGCTGCATTCAGCACTTTTTTTGTTTCCCTTTCTTCTTCATTGCGGATAATGCCAAGTGCCACTACTTGATCCATCGCTCGATTAGATGCGTTAAACTCCACCGGCAACGTAACAAATTGAAACAGTACAGCCGCCGCCATAAAAAGAATTCCCAAAAGCAATAGATTTGATAACCCAGCGAGCATTCCAATTAGGATAAGTATCCAAGAGAAATTGCTGCCAATATTGGCAACAGGAACCAATGCATGGCGAAAACGCAAAAAGGAATAGTCTTGCTGATCTTGAATAGCATGCCCAACTTCATGCGCCGCAATAGCTGCTGCTGCTACAGAATGTCCATGATAATTATTAGTAGAAAGGCGGACAACCTTTGTTCTTGGATCATAATGATCAGATAAAACTCCTCTTGTTTCTTCTACTGTTACATGATACAGGCCATTTTCATCTAAAATTCTTCTTGCCACTTCTCTGCCTGACATATGAGAAGAAGAAGCTACTTTGGAATATTTATTATATGCGCCTTTTACTCTCATCTGTGCCCAAAGAGGTACTAACAGGATGATGATAAAGTATAGTATATACATGCTTTTCCCCCTAATTATTCTAATGATACACTTATTGTAAGCAAGATTTAAGCACCAAGTCAATTATTACGCATTTAAAAAATAATTCTATCGCAATGAATAGTTGCTGCTGATATATAAGCTTACTATTATAAAAAACGTTTGATTGCTTTATAATTTATGATTAGATTTTCTTTTTTGCTTTTGTTCTCCTTTTTCTCCTATATATTTTCTCACTGCAACATAAGATAATGTCAGGATAATAATGCTACCTGTAGAAATAATTACCCACCAAAGTGAAGGATCCGCTTCATCCTCATACACTTGATTAAATACATCTTCAAGTTCTGATTGAAGAGCTGTCAATTCTTCTTCGTTGCCGCCATTTGCAAAAACCTGCAGACGGTATGTGCCAATAAATTCTACTAAAGCATTTAATTTTTGAAACTGTTCTGTTCCTACATCTAATTTTAAACTGGGATATATAATTTGATATAAAGATAAAAAGGAATCCATTTTTTCTTCATACACTTTTTTGTCCCCTGCTGCCAATGCTTCTTGCATTTCTTGATACGTAGTCATCACCGGTTCCTCCATTTGTGTCCATAAAGGCTGTTTCCCTGAAGAAATCGCATCGACGGCAAGGCGAAATTTTGTCACCGTATTTACACGTTCATTACTATTGATGGATGCATTAGAAATTGCTTCAACCGCTTCATCATGTGCTCCATTGACAATTCTTAATTCATCCATCGTAAATGACTTTTGCTTAATCGAAACCGCACTAAATTGATTGGAGAAATAATCAAGAATTTTTTTTGCATCCTCATATCTTTCTGACTTTACAAGCTGCAATGCTTCATCACTCAATGTATCGAGTTCATCTATAGGAGCATTCCGTTCTACATCTGCATTTGCCGAAATAGTAAGAGAAATTGGTGCAAGCAAACATAAGAGCAACGTTAACACAACCAATTTAGCCTTCATTTTTTTGTCCCTCCCCACTCTACTATTAAAAATGTATGTAGAGTGGGACAAGGTTAGAATAGAAATTTATCTCGTTATGATAAGTTCCATTTCACAAGAGATTTTTTTTGTGTAAAATAATATGCAATGACAACACTTATGATGCTTAGCCAAAAAGTAAAATAGCCGATTTCCTGCATATATCGGTCTAATACTTGATATCTCGGCATCATTAAAAACACATAATCGATGACATCATTATGGAATGTCCATATAGCCGCAACTAAAATATGTCTTATTTTTATACGATAAAAAGGGATATATAATAAACCTTGAATAGCCATCGCACCATGGGAAACAATCAGCATTACAGCCGCCATTTCCATTGCGCCGGTTTTCGCATAGACAAGAAGATTCATGACTACAGCCCAAACACCATATTTAAATAATGTAATAACTGCTAATGCTTCAAATAATGGCCAATTTTTCTTCAGCAGAAACGCTAAAAGCACGAATACAAAAAAAAGGCTTGCAGTTGGACTGTCTGGCACGAACGCTAAAAAAACAGCAGGAGTCTCTGCCAACTGAAATCGATACCAATAATAGCCATAAATAGTTCCCAATATATTGACAACAAGCAATAATAATAAAAAAGAGCGGTTTGCTAAGAGATAATAGAACCCCTTCATTTTTATGTACTTCCTTTCCCAATTCATATTGCTTCATTTTACCACAAGACTCTTCGCCAGTACATAATTCCTCAAAGCAAGCACGCTCTCCTTAAATCTTCTTTCCATTATGTCGAAGCTCCACTCCCTTGCCGCTGTTAAATAAGCTGCCAAACCAATTAGACTTTTGCTATTTTTGTCCATCTGCATTTTTTGCCCTTCCTATTCATAAAACAAAGATAAAAAACAAAAAAAGCGGCAGGAAAGAATGGACAAACAAACCATCTTGTTTGCCACACTTTTTGCCGCTGCTATTTATTCTGCACTTTGCAGATACTTTAATCTGCTGGTCAATTCTTGAAAGGATTGTTGGTCTCCATTATCAAGTGCCTCATCAATCAATTCAAGCAGCTTTTCCTTTTGAAATTTTTCAATGCTTGCTATAAGAAATTGTTCAGCAATTAGTTTATCTTTTTCACTTATTTCTAATTTCTTCGGCATAAATGGATTTTCCACCAGCACCGCCGCATATTGATGAGCTTGATTAGAAGCATAAAAATTTAATTGAATATAAATATCTTCATCCCTGTTTAAGCGAATATCATGAAAAGATTTCTCTGCATCAGTTGTCATAACATTTTCTTTATAAAAACGAAATGGAACTTCATCAACACAATGTGTTGACATCACTAAACCTCTTGGACATCTTTCAGCATTATCCACAAAATGAACCTTTTCCATTAATTGATCATGGCTCATCAAGTAATTTAAAATCCAAACACATTCCCTTCTCTTCAACTGATAGTGATTCAAAAACCAACGAATGAAGTCTTTTTTCTCATTGACAGATACAGGGGTTTTCATCTGTTTAGTTCCCTCCTCTGCATTACAATTAAATTTTTTGTGTTTAAACCTACACCCTGCCATTCCCCCACTTTCCTGCTCTCCCATGTTAACTCGTTTCCAAATGAAAGCTTTTGCTAAAACGGCTCCTCTGTTAATTGATCCATAATTTCCAGATACTCCACATTGCTAGGATCAGATAACAACAGCTTACTAAAAATTTCGGCAGCTTCCTTTCTTTTTCCTTCTTCTAAAAGAAAATATCCAAAGTCGTGTAAAAAATCTGGAAGATCCTTATAAAAAGTATATGCTGTATGATATTTGTTTAATGCCTCTGAATATTTCTCAAGTCCTTGCAATGCTTTGGCTCCATCCCAATATAATTGGGGTTCTTCAATTTGCTGAGCATCCATCATATCAATTAACTCCATGCAATCTTCAAATCGATCCTGTGATAAAAACAGCTTGTTTAATAGCAGCACTGCTTCCGTAAATTCAGGGTCAATCGCCAAGGCTTCCCGAAAATATTTTTCTGCCTTTTCTTCATCACCTAGCTTAAGTGCAAGCTTCCCACTATATACGTATAGATCTTTATTAAACTCATCCTGCTTTATGCCTTCTATCACTGTTTCATACGCTTCTTTCAGCATTTCTTCCTGTTCATATCCTTTAGCAAGATACAAATACAAAGAATGGAAAGAGGGATCCAATGCTTTTACTTCTTCTAGATGTTTAATAGCACTTGTGGTCATTCCTGCTTGCAAAGAAGTTAGCCCCAAATTGAATAATGTATTAATCTCCACTTTTTCAGCCAATGCTTTTTTATAATAGTCAACCGCTTCTTCAAAACCGCCGCCTGCACTTAAACAATCGGCAATTCTCCCATAAACATTTACGCCGCCTACTGCTGATTGCTGCGGAAGAACTTTTTTGTACGCATGAATTGCATCATACAGTCTTCCTTGTTCCGCATACAATTCCCCAAGAGCGAAATCGATAATCGCTTCATTCGGCAAAAGAGACTTTGCTTGAAGCAATTTCTGTTCACTTACTTCAAACAAACCATCCATTTGGTATAAATCCGCCAATAATAATAAAGCCTGTGGATAACTTGGGTCTTGTTCATTTATTTTCTCTAGAACAGCGATTGCTGCTTCTTCATTGCCAAGCTCCATTTCCGCCTCTGCTACAAGCACTAATAATTCTCCCTCTTCTGGATATGCTTCTAGTAGACGCTGGAATAAAATTTTTGCCTCCTCCAAAAAACCTAATTGAAAAAGCTCTTCTCCTAATACAAATCTTTCCTCATTCGTGCCATTTTTCACTATATCATTATAATATTGCAACGCTTTATCTTGTTGCCCATCTTCTAATAATGCAATAATTTCTTGTACTCTTTCCATGTATATTCCTCTCTAGTCTTTATTCACTCAAAAAATGAATAGACATTTGCTTCAATGTATTCGCTACTGC
>Ga0180215_1005351_pt1 | contig 11006 bp, 8 predicted proteins | sample eDN3rd37CBELigBY_FD_128871 | JGI IMG/M metagenome (GOLD analysis project Ga0180215, IMG submission 128871) | Enriched backyard soil microbial communities from Emeryville, California, USA - eDNA 3rd pass 37_C BE-Lig BY (version 2) (version 2) | ecosystem: Environmental > Terrestrial > Soil >...
CGGCGTTTCGCCGGAAGTCGTCGCTGCCCCGGCCGGGATGCCGCCACCAATCCGGAAAGCATAGGTGCCGGACAGGATGTGCCCATCCGTGACCGATTTGACGGACCAGGAAACGGTCCAGACTCCCGGGGAGAGGGACGGCACCGTGACGGTGAGCTCGCGTCCGTTCGGCATGACGGTGACCGCCTGTTCATTGCCATTTTCATCGAGCACCCGCACGGAAGGGGCGGGATCGCTGGTGGCGACCTCTTCCGTGAAATAGAGATGCAATTCGCCAGGTGGCGCGATGATCGTACTGTCGACAGGTGGTTCAGCACGAACCAGTTCGGCATGGGCGAATGCGCCTGCCGGACACGCCAGGGCGACAACCAGCAGCAACAGGGCGAGGATGCCGGCGTAACTGGCGCGGATGGCGATGAACCTGGATCTGATGGGTTGAGTGGGTCCGAAACGGACGCGAAGCATGCCGGTTCCGTTCGTTGAATCAGTCTCGCTGGCGCGGATCGAGGGCGTCGCGCAAACCGTCGCCGATGAGATTGAAGGCGAGGACGGTCAGGGCGATGGCGACACCGGGCGCGATGGCGATATGCGGGTATTTTTGCAGGAATTCTCGTCCATCCGAAAGCATGGTGCCCCATGATGCGGTTGGGCGTTGTACCCCCAGTCCGAGGAACGAGAGGGCGGATTCCAGGATGATGATACCGCCAATGGCAAGGCTGGCAAGGATGATGACGGGTCCGAGGGCATTGGGCACGATATGGCGGGCAATGATCCGGCGGTCCCGCGCACCGGCAGCGCGCGCCGCCAGCACATAATCACGTTCGCGCAGGCTCAGGACCTCGGCCCGGACAATCCGGGCATAGGATGCCCAAACGGAACAGCCAATCACGATGACGACATTCCGCAGGCTGGGGCCGAAGACGGAGGACAGGGTGAGCAACAACGCCAGCAGGGGGAAGGCCATGAGCGCATCGACGATCCGGGACAGCAGGAAATCGATCTTGCCGCCGAAATATCCGGCAATGGCCCCAACGGTGACACCAATGGTCACGGCAATGCAGGTGGCACCGAGACCGACGATGAGGGCAATGCGTGAACCATAGATGATGCGACTGAGGATATCGCGACCAATGTCATCGTTGCCCAGCCAGAATTCCATGGAGGGGCCATCCCCACGCAATTTGGTGTTGATGGCATCGGGATTGTAGGGCGCAATGATTGGAGCGGCCAGGGCACAGAACAGGAGCAGTCCAACGAAGGCCAGGCCAAGCAGGGCGGGACGGTAGCGAATGAATCGCCGCCACGCCCGGAACCGGCGAGGGGTATCTGCCTGGTTCCCGAGTTCCGGGGTGGGATCCTGCGTGTCAGTTCCGGAAATGGTCGTGCTGGATTGGGACACGGCACTGGTCATTCTGTCGTCCTACCCGATGCGCACGCGGGGATCGATGAGGGCATAGGTCAAATCCGTGACGATGTTCATGATCACGATCAGCGCGGTCAGCAACAGGACGATGGCTTGCACGACCTGCAAGTCCTTGAGCACGATGGCATCGAAAAAGAGTCGTCCCAAACCGGGCCAGGCAAAGATCGTCTCGATGATGATGGTACCGCTGAGAATGAAGGCCATGCGGTACCCAAGAATGGTGATGATTGGCAACAGGGCATTGCGAACCACATGCCGGACCATGATGACATTCTGGTTCAATCCCTTGGCGCGAGCGGTGACGACATAGTCCTGGTTCATGACATCGATGGTGGCACCGCGCGTCAACCTGGCGAGTGTCGCCATTTCTTCAAAGGCAAGCACAAAGACCGGCAGGATGTAACTTTTCCAGGAGTCGTACCCGTAGGCGGGAAGCCAGCCGAGGCGTACCGAAAAGAGCACGATCAGCATGAGACCGATCCAGTAACTCGGGACGGCCACCCCCAGCGTTGAACCAAGCATGCAGATGTAATCGAACAGGGAGTACCGCTTCATGGCGGCGAGCATTCCGATGGGAATAGCCACGGCCAGCGATATGAAGAACGAAAGGATGGTGAGCCGGAGGGTCATTTCGGCGGCATCGCCGATCATCCGGTTGATGGTGATGCCTGGCCGCATCATCGAAACACCAAGATCGCCGGTGGCGAGATTGCTGATCCAGGACCAGTAACGCTCGGCGTAGGAATCATTGAGGTGCCAGCGTTCACGGATGTTATTGAGTTGTTCTTCCGTGACGTAGGATTGACCGACCATGCGCCGGGCGGGATCGCCGGGCAGGAAATACATCACCGTGAATGTCAGCAGGGAGACGATGAAGAGGACGATCACACCCTGCAACAGGCGATTGATCAGGTACGCAAGCATGGGTCATCCAGAAAGCGAGTGGGTACCGGCACACGCCGGTGCGAACCCGGCGCAATCACTTGCACCGGGTTCAGGAAAAAGCACGTTGAAGGCTAGTCTTCTGCCTTCTTCCACTGCCGGAAGACCTCGTAATAGAGGTTGTCGGAACTGAGGGCTTCCTTCGGGATACCGCCGATGCGGTTTGAGTAGAAGGCATACCCCATCGGATGCAGGAAGTAGAGGAATGGCACATCCTCGGCGACGATTTCCTGCACGCGGTTGTAGATGCTGATGCGCTCCTCGTCCACCAGGGTGAGCACGCCATCATTCAGCAACTGGTCGAGTTCATCGTTCTTGTAGTGGCAGAAGTTGTTGGCGCCATTCGAGCCCAGGGTGTCCCTGGCATCCGGTTCGCCACTGCCACCGCCGTAGACCCAGTTGAAGAGCGAGGCATCGAAGGTATTGTCGAGCATGCCGTCGGTGGCGGAGACCACTTCATCGATCTGGAGATCGACACCGATTTCCTTGTACAACTGCTGGGCCACTTCAGCCTCGGGCCGGCGCTGGGTATCGCCCTGGCGAATTGCCAGCTTGAAGGAAATCTTGTTGCCGTCCTTTTCGCGGATGCCATCATCGCCCCGTACCCAGCCAGCCTCATCGAGAATCTGGTTGGCCGTATCGATGTTGAAATCGTAGGTGGGGACATTCGGGTTGTAGTACTTGGCGACATTCGGGGAAAGATTCGATGTCGCCAGCACCCCGAGACCCTGGTAGACATCATCGAGGAATGCCTGGCGATCGGTGGCGTGGAGGAGGGCCTTGCGCACTGCCGGATCGGCAAAGTAGGGCCGGTTGTGATTCAGCACGAAGTGATTGACGGCATTGTTCAGGATCTTGAGAACCTGGAACTCGCCGCTTTCTTCAAGGGTGATGTTGTCTTCACCATTGAGTGACCAGACGGAATTGTCGGCCTGTCCGGACTGGAGGGCGGTCATGCGACCGGCCGCTTCCGGCACGATATCGATCTGGAAGGCATCGAAATTGGCGCGACCGCGGAAGTAATCCTCGTTGGCGGTGAGCACCGTGCGGGATGCCGGCACCCAGTCTGCAGGATCCTTCAGGTAGAAGGGACCGGTGCCGATCGGGGAAGCGCTGAATTTTTCCTGGCCGATTTCGGCATGGTACTTCGATGGCAGGATCATGATCGGGGTGACATTGACCATGAAGGTGACATCGGCGGCCTTGAGGTTGATGACAACCGTTTCAGGATCCGGGGCCTCGACGGAATCGACGAATTCGAAGGCACCGGCCTGGTTGGATCCGTTGTCCGGATTCATGATCCAGTCGTAGGTGTATTTCACATCGGCGGATGAGAAATCATCGCCGTTGGTGAACTTGACACCGGTTTTCAGCTTGAAGGTGTACTTCTTGCCATCAGCGGATGGTTCGAAGGATTCGGCGAGCACCGGAACCAGCTGGTACTGGGCATCGACGTGATACAGGGAATCGAAGATCTGGATGATCGTGGCCCAGGCCACGGTGGAGGCACTGTTTTCCGGGCTGAGATCACCGAGGACTTCGTGCCCGAGTGTGACGAATGTGCCACCGCGTACCGGTGTTTCATCGTCCTGGGCGGCGGCGAGAGCCGATTTCGCCTGGGCGGAAGTCAGCACCGGGATGAGTCCGGCAGCCGCAGCAGCCTTCAGGACATCGCGGCGGGAACCGCTTGTGGCCATGATGCGCTGGATGGCGAGATTTCGATTTTCACTGGTCATCGAGGATTCGGACATCGCGATGTGCTCCCTTGTTCCGAGATACCGGTGCCGGACCGGAGGGTCTGCTGGGTCCCAGACAAAATCGACCCACTTGGGGTGGGTCTCTAATGCGCTTGCATTCTTGCACAGCGATTATGCCACGACAACCAGCCCCCGGGAAGGGAAGCGCGCGGATTTGTGCTGCCAGCCCAAACCCGCGCACGGTACATCTATCAATCTCCGGGTGTCATATCAGCCTGTGCGTGCGAAGGCCGCATCCGATTTGGCCGCCATGATGTAGTCGTTGCGGTGCAACCCGTTGATGGCGTGTGTCCACCACGTCACTGTCACCTTGCCCCACTGGGTAAGGATGGTTGGATGATGATCCTCGGCAATGGCAAGTTCGCCAATCTTCTGGGTGAAGGCGAGTGCCGCTTCATAGGACTCGAATCGATAGGTGCGACGCAAACGGGGCTCGCCTTTCACTTCGATCCGGGACCATTCGGGGATTTGGGGTTCAAGTTCCGCCTGTTCCTCCGGTGTCACCCTCGGGGCACCGGGAACACAGGCTTCGCAACGTTCTTCAAGGAGCATGGATGGTTCCTTTCGGGTCCGCGAAGGAGATTCCAACACGTGCAGGATGTTGCAGGAACGATGCCGCGAGGCTCCTGGCTGAGATCCGTGCCGGGACCAGGCCGATGCCATTCAGGGTTTTACCGCGGCGGCGGTGGCCGGGAAATACCAGGGATCCGCACCGCCATCGAATGTGCCATCTGCGAGCCGGCGGACGCCGACGGGAGAGGCGAATTCCCCGAGCATCAGGGTTTCATCACGCAGTGAGACGTTGTGTCCAAGCGCGCGAAGCCTCTCGATGGTAACGGCGGGCAATCGCTCCGGGACGACCAGGGCCGTTGTGGAAGTATCGATGCGCGGGGCATCGATGGCATCCTGCACGGTGGCACCGAAATCGACCATGTTTCGGATGAGCTGGGTGTTGCACATCATGATCTTGCGACCGCCACTGGAACCGAGGGAGGTGATGCTGCCGTCCGCAGACCGGAGCACCACCGGTGCCATATTCGCCATCATCCGTTTGCCGCCGCCTACGGAATTGGGACGCCCGGGTTCGGGATCGAACCACATCATGCCGTTGTTCAGCAGCACACCGGTGCCGGGCACCACCACACGACTGCCCCATCCGGAAAGCAGGGTCTGGGTGAGCGACACGGCATTGCCCTCGTCGTCGACGACGGAGAGATGCGTGGTGCTGCCATCCTTCATGTACTCCGGCACGGAAGCATCGAGTGTATGAGTGACACCGAGTCGTTCTCGGGAACCGGGACGAACCGGCACATGCCCATCCTGCAGGATACTGGCGGCCCGTTCGGCGTTGTAGACCGGATCGAGCATGGTGGAGAGGGGCACTTCGACATGATCGGGATCGGCGAGATAGGTGAAGCGATCGGCAAATGCCAGCCGGAATGCCTGGGTGATGAGATGGATGGCCTCCGGTGCGTGCTGGTCGAGACCCTGCAGCGGCAGGCGGTCCAGCATCTGGAGCATCTGGGTCATGGTGGTGCCGCCGTTGGGACCGGTGGTGAGATAGGCCGTCGCATCGCGGTAGGGAACGGCGTGTGCGGCGTAATCGTGAGCCTGGTACTGGCTGAAATCTTCCGCCCGGATTGCCGAGCCGTTCGCGGCCAGGTGGTCGGCGATGGTCGTCGCGATTTCCCCTTCGTAGAACCAGCGAGGGCCCTGTTCGGCGATCTGCCGGAGTGTTCGCTCGAGGTCCGGGAAGCGGAGGCGGGCCGGGCTGGTTTGGTCAGAGGTTGCAGGTGCCTGACCGGCATCGTTCAGGAACATGGCGGCTGTTCCGGGGAACCGGGCAAGGTTTGCCTGCTCGCGACCAATCCAGTAGGTGTGGTGCCAGTTGACGGCAAGACCGTCCCCGGCCAGGGCGATGGCTGGTTCCAGTACCTCGGAAAGGGAGAGGGTGCCGTAGTGTTCCAGTGCGTGGGCCAGACCGGCAACGGTGCCGGGAATGGCCACGGATTGATACCCGAGCACATTGGCATTCCCGACCACGGCGGGCCATCCGAAGAGGGCGGTATCCGGTGGAGCGTCCTTTTCCAGGGGGAACATGTCCGGTGTGGCGGCGAGGGGCGAACGCATCGGGTAATCGATGGCAATGGCGCGTTGTTCCTTTTCGAGCCAGATCACCATGAAACCTCCACCGCCGATGCCGTTCATCCACGGTTCGGCAACACCGGCCGCAAACGCCGTGGCCACGGCAGCATCGATGGCATTACCGCCTTTTGCGAGCATAGCCAGCCCGGCGTTGACCGCGGAAGGCATCTTGGCGGCAACCATCCCGCCATGACCGGAGGCAGGCAATCGCTGTGGTAACCACGCAGTACGGGTCAAATCACGTTCGGAACCGGAAATCGTCATGTGGGAGTACCTCACTTGGGTGATGGTGCGCAGTTGCCAGATTCGGATGCAGCTTCGCCGGGAACGGGCGCGTTGTCTACCCACGCGGGTGCCGATGGCCAATGTAGACTGGTAGGCACATCGAACCTGTGAGTTCGGAAGGGGTTATGAACAGCATGGCAGCACAACATCCCGGTACCAATGACGCAGGCGAGCAGGCACAACCAGTGCTCGATGATGATTTTCCGGAACTGACATGTCCAGGGTGCGGAACAGATTTGGCGTGGGACGACCTGTTTCTCAGTCACCGCGTGTGCAGTCATTGCCAGCGGCATTTTCCCCTGGCTCCGCGTGACCGGCTGGCGTTGATTGTCGATACCGGCAGTTTCCAGGAGACAAATGAAGACGTCGCGGCGTTCGCGAAGGAACCAGGCGAATCTTCTTCTGCCATCATCGCGCCCCCGGCGCAGCGACTGGCGGAATCGCGCGAGCGGGACCTGATCAATGAAACGGTGGTGACAGGAACGGCCCGGATCGGCGGGCAACCGGTAGTGATCGTCGTACTGGATGAGCACGCGACCGGAACCGCCATCGGCTCCCTGACCACCGAAAAAGTGGTGCGCGCGATGGAACTGGCGGTCGCGCGGCGGTTGCCCCTGACCATGTTCGTGACTGGCGGCAATGCCCCGACAACATCGGGACCGCTGTCCCTGGTGCAGCCGAACCGGATTGCGGCCGTTGGGGCACAATTGCACATTGCTGGTGTTCCAGCTCTCACCGTGCTGTGCGAATCGGCATCGGTTGAACTCGCTGGTGTGCTTGCCGGGCAGTGCGATGTGGTGATGGCCGAACCGGATACCCGGATATGGCACGATCGCACCCATCCGGTGCCTTCGGGCGAACCACCCCTGACCAGTACCCAAATGCAGGAACATGCCTGGATCGATGCCGTTGTGCAGCGCGACCGGCTGCAGTCGTATCTTGCCAACGTGCTCGACCTGATTGGTCGACCGGGTGTGGCGCGCGTGCCACACGGGACGCCGGCTGGCGGCATCGTGCATCCTGCCGGGCGCGATGCCCTGCAGGCAGCAAGACGACCGGACCGACCGGCAGCAGCGTGGTATGTGGAGCAACTTGTTAGCTCGCGGGTGGAATTGCGGGGTGATCGGGGTAGTGGCGACACGACGGCGGTGCGTGCGGGAATCGGGCGACTCGATGGGGTGTCGCTTGTGTATGCCGCACTTGATCCCTCAACCGCACCAGCGGGAACTGAGGTGATTGTTCGCAAGCTGATCCGGATGATCGGGGTGGCGACGCGACTGGATTTGCCGCTCCTGCTGGTGATTGGTGGCGACGATGACACTTCGGAAGATCTGGGTTCGGCCCTGATGACGGCCAAGCTTTCCGGGGTGCTCTCGATGGCACCCGTGCCGGTGGTGGTTGCCGTGACGGGCGAGGTGAGATCCGGACTCGCCCGGTCGTTGTTGACCGGTGACCGGTTGCTGTGCCAGGTGAACGCCGTGTTCTGCCTGTCGGGTGCGCAACCGGGACTGGGCCGGATTCCGGGTCCGGGCTGGCAGGTGGTGACCTCGGTGGAAGCGCAGCGGCTGGGCCTGATCGACCAGGTGATTCCGGAACCGGCAGAATCTGCGGCCAGCGATCCGCAGGCAGCCAGCGTCTACCTCCGCGAGGCGGTTGGAGGGGCGCTCGCCGGAATCAGCGCGTCTGGTTCACGACGCCGGGTAACGGAACGCCAGCAACGGATCCGGTCGGTGGGGCAATCAACCCCGGCCGGTCGCGATGCAATGCGGGCAGAACTGAATGACTTGCGGGAGCTGCAGCGGAATATTGCCCGTTCAATGGAGGACTGGCGCGAACGCTGGGACCAATTGCGAGGGGGACAACGCACGCTGGCACTCCAGCGACCGGACTGGACAGACATGGCGAACCGGTTGCGGCAACGGCGGGCAGACTTGCTCGAACGAGCCAGCCGGATCGACCGGCATTTGCGGTAACACCAGAACCACGACGACGTGTGGGTATGTATGGAGCAGGCATGAAGCGGATTGGGATTGTTCAGGTCGGATTTGGCACGGTCGGCGGGGCATTGCTGGAGCAACTTGCGGCGCACCGCCAGCTCTGGCGGGACCGGCACGGGTTGGATATCCAGGTCGATGCGGTGGCAGGGCGAACCGGAAACCTGGTGGCGCCAGGACCCGAAGGGTTTTCCGGTGATGCCTTGCGGGACATTGCCCACCGGCGGCGGACACCGGAATCCGATCCCCAAACGTTTACGTCCGGAAATCCCCTCGATGTGCCGCTTGCCAGTGATGCCCACCGCATCGTGCTCGATGCGGCCGCAGGTGACAAGACGGCCGATTTGCATGTCCGGGCACTGGAACAAGGGTACGGCGTGGTGCTTTCCAACAAGGCCCCACTGGCCCTGCCGGTGAACGATCCCCGCACGGCAATGCTCTGGTCGCAGCACGGTACCGGAGGGCGCATGCGTTACGAGGCGACGTGCGGCGCCGGATTACCGGTGATTTCGTCGATTCTTTCCCTGCTGGATACCGGCGATGAGGTCATCGAGATTACCGGGGCGCTTTCCGGCACATTCGGGGCGATTTTCTCCGATGTCGCCGTCGGTATCCCCTTTTCCCAGGCCGTTCGATCGGCGCGGGAGCGCGGATTCACCGAACCGGATCCCCGGGATGACCTGAGCGGTCTCGATGTCGCGCGGAAGGCCCTGATCCTGGCGCGGACGATTGGGCGCGATGCGGATTTGGCCGATATCGCGGTGCATTCACTGGTCCCGGATGCGCTGGCCGATCTCGATCTGGATGCGTATCTTGCCGGTCTCGATATCCAGGATGCGGAGATCGGGCAAATGGGTTCGGAAGCAGCCGGTGTCGGTGCATCGCTGAAATACATTGCCACTGTTCCGGCCGAGGGGCCGATTGAGGTTGGCCTCCGCTACGTTCCGGCAACGACCGTGCTGGGGGCACTGCAGGGACCGGAAAATATCGTTTCGGTACGCACCAACCGGTACGATCAGTACCCGGTGGTCATTTCCGGTCCGGGTGCCGGGGCAGCGGTGACGGCGGCAGGTATGGTGGCGGACATGTTGTCACTGGCACGTCAGCTGTAAGGCCGGGATCCGGGCGGATAGGCGGCGCGGGCGTGCGTCATCCGCGATCCCTCCGTGAAAGTCGTTGCGATTCTGTTTTACCGTCGCCAGAAGGATCGTTTCGGCGGGGCTGGTGGCGGATCTTCCCGAAGCAGTGCCTTTTCCCGCTCGATGGGAATCCACTTGATCAGTTCCTGGTTGTCCGTAGTGAAGCCATCGACCCCGCGTTCATGCAATTCCCGGGCTTCGGCAAACGTGTTGACCGCCCAGGTGACGATGGTGGTGTTTCGTTCCTTGAACTTTTTCACTGTGTCGGCATCGAGGTAGCGTTTGTGGATGGAAATTGCCGGAACTTCCATGCCATCCAGTTTTGACCAGATGGCGGTCAGTTCCTCATCACTGCCAACCGAGAAAAAGACGGTGACGTCTTCCTCTTCTTCCACCAGATCGAGTTGTGGCCACGTCCGTCCACACAGGATGATCTGGCGTTCCGGCTGGAGTTCACGGATCAGTTCGACCATCTGGACCGGCAGTTTCGGATCGACACCCTTGAGATCAAGGAAGAGGCGGGCATCAATCGGCATTTTTTCCAGCAGTTCGGGCAACAGGAAGCGGGGACCCCAACCCGGATGGAGTTCCCAACGATCCCAGAGCAGGGGGATCGGCCCCATGGTCTTGACGTGGCGGAGTTCGAGCCGGTTGCGGTAGCGCCAGATGTCGGTCTCGATCATGTCGGCGCCCGCCTCGTAGGCAGCGAGGGCTTCGGCGATGTCGTTGCCGGAGCGATGGGCGATGACAAGGGGACGAGCTTCCGGGAGGGCGGGATGGAACCGGGTCATGACAATCCTGGCCGAATACGAGAACACACATTCCGGCACTTTGCCGCAAACATGTCGATTCTAGCGTGAATGGAGGCCGGTGCGAAACCGGCCTTTGCTACACTCAGGGTATCCGGATTGCGCATGTCGCAGGTGGATATCGTGTGAAGGGGACAGCATCGTGACAGAAACACCAGAAACCAGGCAGACAACAGAACCACAGGTGGCAGAAACCGGGAACGAGACGCCGGAAACGAAGCAACCGGATGCCAGCGATGTCACTCGCGAACAGAATGGCCAGTTCATCGAGGAATCCAGCGGTATCGAGCGAGTTGTGGTACCGCACCGCAACCAGGCCGGCGGCAAACTGGACGGGGCCGACCTGGATTCGATCCGGGCCAAGAACGTGACGATGGACCGTTCGGGTGCGGAAAATATCGAGGCCGAGCAGGTTTCGATGACGAATGCCGGAGCGAAATCGATTCGGTCCACTACCGTGGACATGCAGAACTCCGGGTCGATGACCGTGACCGGCGATACTGTAACCATGA
>Ga0180215_1005352_pt1 | contig 11006 bp, 12 predicted proteins | sample eDN3rd37CBELigBY_FD_128871 | JGI IMG/M metagenome (GOLD analysis project Ga0180215, IMG submission 128871) | Enriched backyard soil microbial communities from Emeryville, California, USA - eDNA 3rd pass 37_C BE-Lig BY (version 2) (version 2) | ecosystem: Environmental > Terrestrial > Soil >...
AACATCTGCAGCGTTACCAACGAGTGCAATGGAAAGTGGTAATCCATTTACCTTTGCCTCCTGTGCCCAGGCAACTGCCTCATCAACAGAGTGTGTGACTCGGTCACAATATTTTGTTTTGATTCTTTTTTGGACCCGGTCAACGTCGACCTCAACCGCGATACAAACTCCTCGATTCATCGTGACTGCCAAAGGCTGTGCACCTCCCATTCCACCCAAACCAGCAGTCAAGGTGATCGTTCCTTGTAAGGAGCCACCAAAATGCTGTCTTGCTATCTCAGCAAACGTTTCATACGTACCTTGTAAAATCCCTTGTGTTCCAATGTAAATCCAGCTACCTGCCGTCATTTGTCCATACATCATGAGTCCCTTCTGATCCAACTCGTGAAAATGTTCCCAGTTTGCCCACTTCGGAACAATGACCGAATTGGATAAAAGAACACGTGGTGCAGCAGCATGCGTCTTGAAAACAGCTACAGGTTTCCCTGATTGAATGAGCAACGTTTCATCGTTTTCAAGCCTTTTTAACGTTTCAACGATCGCGTCAAATGCCTCCCAATTTCGAGCAGCTTTCCCAATTCCACCGTAGACGACAAGCTCCTCCGGTTTCTCCGCCACATCAGGATCTAAATTATTACAAAGCATGCGAAGTGCCGCTTCCTGTTCCCAGCCTTTGCACTCCAGTTCATTTCCTCGTTTGGCTATGACTACACGATTTTGATTTGCATTCATTGAACATATCCTCCTTTTTTTGAATCAGTGGTTGGTGGTCCTGTTAAGATAATGCAGTAATTAACATCATTCTAGGAAATCCCGCCTAATAACCAAACTCCCTTTCCTTCAACCAGGCCGCCATCCCCTCAATATCCTTCGAATACACTCGATCACTATCGATAGATGGGACGATTTTTCTTACTTCTTTATAAAAATCTAGGGTAGCTGGGGCCATTTTTTCAATCCCGCGGTATTGAACAGCCTGAAGGGCACATATGCATTCGATTGCTAGGACACGTCGTACATTTTGGATTATCATATAAGCGTGCCGTGATGCGATGGTTCCCATGCTTACGTGGTCTTCTTGATTGGCAGAGGATGGAATGGAGTCTACACTTGCTGGATGTGCTAGAGTTTTATTTTCAGATACGAGAGAAGCCGCACAATACTGCATGATCATTGCTCCAGACTGTAATCCTGGTTGGGGACTTAAAAACGGTGGGAGGTCATTTAATCCCGGGTTTACGAGCCGTTCAATTCGACGTTCTGATATATTGGCGAGTTCAGCCATGGCAATTTTCATAAAATCCATAGCGAACGCGATCGGTTGACCATGGAAATTCCCACCTGAAATGACCATTTGGCCACCATTAAAAATAAGTGGATTATCGGTTGCTGCATTCATTTCAATTTCGAGCTTTTCCTTTACATAATCTAGCGCTTGTAACGTTGCACCATGTACCTGAGGAATGCATCGTAAAGAATATGCGTCTTGAACTCTCTTTTCGCCTTGACTTGTTATAAGCTTACTTTCTTTAAGCAGCTCACACATTCTTGCAGCAACTTCTGTTTGTTGCACATATCCACGTGCTTCATGAATGGCAGGATGAAAGGCATCAATAATTCCTTCTAAACCTTCAATCGTCATAGCTGCAATGATTTCACTTTGGTAAAACAATCTCATTGATTCAATCCAATTAATGACACCCTGCGCAGTCATTGCTTGTGTTCCATTAATGAGTGCCAACCCTTCCTTTGCCTTTAAAGAAATGGGTTGAATTCCTTTTTCTTTTAGTACCTGGTTCGCTTCATATATTTCACCTTCAAAATGCACTTGTCCTTCACCAATAAGCACGAGTGCTAAATGTGATAAAGGGGCCAGGTCTCCTGATGCGCCTAATGATCCCTGCTGGGGCACAACCGGATGGATTCGCTCATTTAATAGGGTTTGGAGCTGTTTTATAATCTCTACCCTTACTCCAGAAAAACCCTTGAGAAGAGCATTTAAACGGAGAAGCACCATTGCACGTGAGACAACTTCTGGAAATGGATCCCCCACTCCACACGCGTGAGAGCGGATTAAGTTCAACTGCAAATCATTCACATCTTCTTCCGCAATCATGACATCACTAAATTTCCCAAAGCCGGTAGTAATCCCATAGATCGTTTTCTTTTTTGCTACAATTTCCTCAACTGAGTTTCGAGATTCCTCAACTTTCCTTATACTTGCTTCTTCAATCTCTACCGTTGCAAACCGATAGCAAATATCCTTTACTTGCGAAAGCGTTAAGGATTGACCAGTTAACACAACATTCATGATGCTCCCTCCAACTTCACCCTTTAAGTGACTAACATTCAAATAATATATTCTGAAAGTTTTTATAATTCTATTGTAAGTGGATGCTTTTAGAAAGGTCAATGGGAAATTGGTAATTTTTAGTATATTAGAATGGTAGTTTACTACTCTGGTAAAGGGACAGAGCATACCAAAAACAAGAGATGCCAGCTATATCAATTAGCTGGCATCTCTTGTTTTATTATATTAAAATATCTTCTTTCGATCTCTTTCTTCCTTCAAGAGCTCAACAGCCTCACGAAATCTTTGTGAATGAATGACCTCCCTTTCCCTTAAAAAGCGGAGTGAATCATTTAAATCAGGATCATCTGACATATTTATAATCCATTGATAAGTTGCACGTGCCTTCTCTTCTGCTGCAATATCCTCGTAAAGATCGGCAATGGGATCTCCCTTTGCTTGAATATACGAAGCGGTAAAAGGAACACCAGCAGCGTTATGATAAAAGATAGCCGAATCATGATTGGCATAGTGGTCAGATATACCTGCAGCCTTTAATTGCTCTGGTGTGGCATCCTTTGTCAACTTATAAATCATCGTTGCAATCATTTCTAAATGAGCAAATTCCTCTGTTCCTATATCAGTTAACAGACCAACCACTTTATCTGGAATCGTATATCTTTGGTTTAAGTATCTTAACGCAGCAGCCAATTCTCCATCTGCTCCGCCATATTGTTCTATCAAGAATTTTGCTAAGGTTGGATTACAGGTTGTTACTTTTACTGGATATTGTAATTTCTTTTCATATACCCACATTTTTACCCTCCCTTTCTATACCTGCCAGGGCCAAGGAGATGTTCCCCAGCTCCAATTTGCATCTGTATAACTATTTCCATATTGAAGAAGTGGACCGAACTCTGCTTCAAACTGTTGTTTAATCTGTTTACTATATTGTGCGAATTGATTAAATTGCTGCATCGCTTGTTGATCAGTTTGGTGAGTATCTAAGTACAATGTAAGTTCTACAAGGACGAAGTCAACGGCTTGAATTTCTTCCATTAATTGATAGTATCTTTCAGGCAACTGCTTCACTTGTCCTCCCTCCTTTTTGCTTCATAAGGGTTTTCATAATAATCATAAAAAATAGGCCAAAGAGTGCCTTTTTGTAACGCTTCTTTTGGGGAGAATTGCGGAAGATTAGGTGGTTGAAATCCTACATAAAGATTTGGGGGTGTTGAGTAAAACTTAACTCCAATCGGACGACAAGGATCAAATGGACTGTGGTAAGGTTGGTACGTTTTCATGTTTGTAAATACTTGTTTAGGCTGGTTAGCCATAATTTCCACCTCTTTTTACCCAGTTTATAAAATATACTCGAATACCGCTTGTCACTATGTCTAAAAAGTTCTTTCCATTCAAATCGTATGTTTTCTTATCCATCCTCATATTTTTAACTGACAATCTCGAATAAGAGGTGTGGTGCTAATGAGAAGTGAAAAATTAACGAAGACGAAAGATCATTTAATTGAAAACCTGAGAGATAAGCAGAGAAGAGATGGTTCGTGGAAATTTTGCTTTGAAGGAAGTTTAATGACAAATGCATATATGATTATATTGTTACGGTCATTGAACATCCAATCAGAGGAGACGCTCATTAAACGATTGGTGCAAGAGATATGTAGAAAGCAAGAGAACAACGGCTCATGGAAACTTTATTATGATGAAAGATTCGGAAACTTATCTAATACGATTGAATGTTATTTTGCACTACTTTATTCAGGTTACTTACCAAGAGATTCTGATGTTCTGCAAAGGGCAAAGTCATTTATTATCAATAATGGTGGACTTCAAAAATCTGAGTGGTTAACTAAATCCATGTTAGCTATTACGGGGCAAATACCCTGGCCAACCATTATTAAACTCATTCCAATAGAAATCATGCTTTTACCGACATGGTCGCCCATTTCCATGTTTGAGATCGTTGGCTACGCTAGAGCTCACTGGGTCCCTATTATCATTTGTTCGAATAAAAATTTTAAGAATGTCCACCCACAACGGCCTTCTCTAGAAGACTTGAATATAGATAGAGAAGAAGATCAGTCACAAATAGATGAACGCTCAATGAAATTAATCTCAAAGATTAAATCAGAAGCTATAAAACTAGCAGAAATACCAGAACAAATTCATAAGGAGTCTTTTCATAAAGGTGAAGCTTACATGCTTGAAAGAATAGAGTCGAATGGTACATTATATAGCTATTTTAGCTCTACCTTTTTTATGATTTACTCCCTATTAGCACTCGGATACAAAAAAGATCATCACATTATTAAAAGTGCCATCGAGGGGATGAAATCTTTTCTTTTTGAAGAGAAAGACCTCTATTATATTGAAAACTCACCATCCACGGTTTGGGATACTGCACTAATAAGTAATGCCTTGCATATCGCAGGTGTAAAGAATACGGATCCAATGATAGCAAGCTCAACTCAATATTTATTAAACCACCAACACACTACCTTTGGTGATTGGATGATAAATTGTCCAGACACTCCACCGGGTGGTTGGGGTTTTTCTCCAATCAACACGATGGTTCCAGATATAGATGATACAACCGCTGCCTTACGTACGCTTGCACCTTCCACTATTGCAAAAGTAATTCCTTCAACTGTTTGGGAAAAAGGAATAAACTGGGTACTTTCTATGCAGAACAAAGACGGCGGGTGGGCTGCTTTTGAAAAAAATATCACGAATAGGTGGCTCTCCTTTATCCCTTTCAGATATGAGGATCGAGTGCTATTTGACCCGTCCACTGCTGATTTGACAGGTAGGACACTTCATTTTCTAGGAGAATACACAAATATCGAAAGAAATTCAGCCACGATTAAGAAAGGAATCAATTGGCTTAAGAAGCATCAGCTAGAGGATGGCTCATGGTACGGGCGATGGGGAATTTGCTATATTTACGGTACTTGGACTGCCGTTACAGGATTATTAGCTTGCGGGGTTAGTCGATCCGATCCTTCCATCAAACGAGCGATAGATTGGTTGAATTCGATTCAAAACAAAAATGGCGGATGGGGTGAATCATGCTCAAGTGACATAAAAAAGAAATATACGCCACTTTATGCAAGTACCCCATCACAAACCGCGTGGGCTCTTGATGCACTGATTTATTATTATGATAAACCAACAAAAGAAATAGAGATTGGAATGGAATTCCTCTTATCGTCATTCGAAAAAACAAATTGGACGATTGAGTATCCAACAGGGGCCGGTTTGCCTGGAGGTTTTTATATTCATTATCATAGTTATAACTACATTTGGCCACTAGTTACAATTAGCAATTATCAACGAAAATATTTATAGAATTTAAGCGAATAAGACCATTTATGCATAACAAATTTTTTACTGTGGAAAATACCTCCTAGGTAGTCTTACTAGGAGGTATTTGAATGGACACTTTTATCAGGCATAAGTTACTCCAAAATCATGACGGAGCATATGAGCTCATTCTTTACTTAGACGATACTTTAACAGAGTTTTCACAGGAACTTGGCACAAAGTCATCCATCCGCTCTGATATTATGAAGCAAGCAACTCTTTTAATAAAAAATCGTTATCCTTCGATCAAGATTACAGTTGTCAAGGTTGTGTTAGGTGGTTTCGTAATGAGCGCCTTGCCAGTAGCAGCTGATCGCGCCTTTGCTAATACTTCTATTCAGCAAACAAATTCTAACGTCTTTTACTCCGTTTCTCCTGGTGATACATTGTGGGGATTAAGCAAAAAATTTGAGACCTCAGTGGATCTTATTAAAAGTGCGAATAAGCTACCCTCTGACACATTAACGATCGGACAAAAGCTCGTCATTCCAAAAGCGATACATACGGTCCAATCTGGAGATACATTATATAGTTTATCGAAAAAATACAATACAACCGTTGATAGCATTAAAGAAGCAAATCAAATGTCATCCACGACATTATCTCTAAATCAAAAACTGATTATTCCAGCAATACTAGAAATACCACAAACACCTGCAGTTACGGAAACCACAGCCACTCCTACCAGTGTCACCCACACGGTTGTTGCAGGAGATACACTTTATAGTCTCGCCAAAAAATATAATACTACGGTGGATGAACTAAAAAAGAATAATCAGCTAACAAGCGACGTATTAAGCTTAGGACAAATATTAACGATTCCTTCAACACAATCGGTAGCTCTAACTCCAGGACCGACCACAACTACCCCATCGCTCCCTGATACTTATACAGTGGTTAGTGGGGATAGTCTATATTCAATCGCGCTAAAGTTTGGATTAACAGTTGATGAACTAAGATCTCGTAACCAATTAGTTAATGATGTATTACGAATTGGTCAAGTTTTACAAATTAGTGATAAGGGCGTTTCCACTCCTATTAGCACAGTTAGCTTTACCACGCATAAAGTCCAAGCTGGTGATTCGATTTGGAGTCTGAGTATAAAATACGGAATTCCACAGGCAGAACTATTACAATCGAATGGGTTAACCACCTCAAGTATGCTCTCGATCGGTCAAGAGTTACGAATCCCCGTTCATAATATACCTGTAAAAGAAACCGTCAGTCCGAATCATGGTGAATTATTAAATTGGTGGACGGAAGCACAATATGTATTTACAATTGGCAAGGTAGCAAAGGTAACAGATCTTGCTACAGGCAAATCATTTAATATTAAACGGACGATTGGCGCGGATCATGCCGATTGTGAAACGCTAACTGTGAGCGATTCAAATACTGCCAAAACCATATGGGGAGGCTATTCCTGGACACCACGCGCTGTCATTGTTGAGGTAGATGGAAGAAAACTGGCCGCAAGTATGAGCTTTTATCCTCATGAACGAGAATACATTATGGATAATGGAATTACGGGTCACTTCGATGTGTACTTTTCAGGTAGTTCAAGACATGTGGATGGCAAACCAGATCCTTCCCACCAAGCCCAAGTCGAAAAGGCTGCTGGAGTGAGATAAATAAAGAAACAAGGAGCTATTCCCTAAGCTCCTTGTTTTTTCTCATGATTATAGGATATCTAATCTAGCAACTAGAGCTAGTAGAACTTGTAGAAGCACTTGTACGTTAACAGCTAAATCTGTATCAGTAGTTGTTACTTTTACACCACGAGAGTTTTCGATATACGTTTGTTGACGATTAACTTGCTTGTTAATTAGTTTTTGCGTTAATTCTTGAGTTAATACTTCAGCTTGGTCGCTACTTGCAATTGAGATGCTAATAACTAGTTGAATAGCCGCTTGAAGAGCAACTTGAAGGTTGATGGCTGCTTGCGTGTCAGTAGTGATTACTTCAACATCACAAGAATCTTTGATTACGATTGACTCGTATGATGCTTGCACGCTTTTAGTTGTTTGATCTGCTTCTTGTGTGTCGTTATCACAATCCCAAGGGTGTGTACTGCTAGGGTCTAATGCATTAAATCTTTGAGGTGCTGCGCATCCTCTGTTGTCAGAAAGAACTGGCGCCTGGCCTCTCCATACTTTTGAACTCATATATGATTTCCTCCTTATTGAATTTAGTTATTACACTATTGGTATATGTAAGTTTGACCCGGTCTGGCAGGGCAAAAGACTATATTTATAGAAAAATGGACTATAGACTAGTCATTTTTTTAGGTAAAAAACTAGAAAAAGTGGTTGTTTGTCACAACCACTTTTACTCATTACTTTTTTGTAATATTAGTTAGAGACTCCACGTTTTGCTTAAGTCCTTCAATTAGACTTTTTAATTCTGCTCTATCTTCATCTGAAAGCTGTGGCTTTGTATTAAGATTTATGCCATGTCTTTTTAACGTTGCATTAATTAATAAATCCATACTTTGTTTTGAAATTTTTTCAAATTCTTCTTTATTGCTCATTCAAATCCCTCCTACCTTTTTAATATAGGTTATGTCACGATACTTCTTGATGTGTTAAGGGTATTTGACCATTTTCTAGGAAAAAATAAAAACCATAGGAATTTATCCTATGGTAGGTCAGGTGGGCATATATAAGAGTTATTACTTAAACCAGCCTTTTTCTTTAGATTGTGTAATGGCTTCAATTCTGTTCGTAACCTCAAGTTTCTCCAAGATCGCTGATATGTAATTTCTAACCGTTCCTGTTTTAATGTTTAACTGCTCAGCGATCTCCTTCGTATTCCTTCCGTCAGCAACAAGCTCAAGAACCTCGCGTTCTCTTTCCGTTAAAGGATTTTCCTCAGTATAAAGATCATCCATTAGTTCAGGTGCATAAATTCGCTTGCCAGCTACAATATTTCTTATCGAGCTTGCCAATTCTTCACTTGGACTATCCTTTAAGAGATACCCTCTTACTCCCGCTTTTAATGCCCGCTGGAAATAGCCTGAACGCGCAAATGTAGTTAGAATAATCACTTTACAGTTTCCACCCTTTAGCTCTTCAGCCGCTTCAAGCCCTGTCTTTTCTGGCATTTCAATATCCATGATACAAACGTCAGGTTGTAATTGTTTTACCAGGGAAACAGCTTCGTTTCCATTATTCGCCTTCCCGATCACTTCCATATCATCCTCTAGGCTTAGAAGAGATCCTAAAGCTCCTAACAGCATTCGCTGGTCCTCTGCTATGACGATTTTGATCATACTGAATTTTCCTCCTTTGCGACCTGTACAAGAGGCACCTTCATAATTAGCTTGGTTCCACCATCACCGATAATTTTTAGACTTCCATTAACAAAGTCCAGACGTTCTCTCATCCCAATTAACCCATGTCCTGATGATTGGCTCTGCTTTTGCCAAAGACCTATTCCATCGTCTTGTACGATTATCGTTATGTCTTTTGATGATTGTTTTATAGTCAGTTGAACGACATTCGCCTGACTATGCTTAACGACATTGGTTATTGCTTCCTTAATACACATGCTTAAAATATTTTCAAGAAATAACGATACATTAGTAACTGGTTTTTCTTGACTATAGATAAACTCAATATCGGCTGCTTTTAATATTTGTCTAACGAGTACAATTTCTTCATCCAGCCGAATCCCTCTCATTTGTGATACTAATTGTCGAACCTCATTTAACGCAGTTCTTGCAGTTTGCTGCACATCCCTTAGCTCATCCTTGGCCTGTTCAGGATCCTTTGTAATCAATCTTCGAGCTAAGTCACTTTTTAAGCCGATTAGGGAAAGCTTTTGTCCCAAAGTATCATGTAAATCGCGAGCAATCCGTTGCCTTTCCTCTTGTTTCACCAATTCGGCAATCCGCTTGTTCGCATCCTCCAACTTTTCTTCAAGCACCTCTTGCTTTTTACGATTATATATATTAAAAGGTAATAAAATAACACTTATCCATATGATAATGACAAATGGCAGCTGTCTTAAAAACTGAGGGTCTTGTAGAACCACATTGTAATTGATCGCAAATGTGGTTGCGACGAGATGGATTACGTATAAAGTCATAAAGGCAACACGTTTTTTAATATTGCCGTTGTAATACGCTATGTAAAAAGCAAAGTACACAAACGAAAAAAGTATAGCCATAGTAATAGAAATACTAATTAATATAATCGTCCATAAGTAGACTGGCCAACGTTTTGATAAGAACGCAAATCTTAAGGTAATGAAAAATATGACAGTCAGTATGATTCCTGCAACAATTTCAGGAGTGGACGATGATTGGAAGATAAAATAAAAAGGAAGTATACTGATAACGCTCCAAATATATGGCGAAATGCCCCAATTTCTTTTTGAATTTAACACGAATCAAACCTCATTTTCTTACCAGCTTTTTCTATATAGTATCATATCTTTGTGAAATGAAAAGAAGGTTGCCTATTATAAGCAACCTTTGTAAGGGAACTTTAGATTATGTTACGGCATTAGATGAGTTATTACGCTTTTGTATAGCGTTTACCCCCATGATTACCGCTATTAATTCTGGTGATGTTAACGTATTAGAGTGATTGTCTAATTCGTAGGCGGCGGATGAAAAGATACCACTTACTTTCTTAAAAGTCGCAATCACCGCTTCGTCTGCCTCTCGCTTGAATACATATTCCTTTGAGAACAATTCAGAATCGATAAAAAAAGTGTCCCGATCATATGCTTCATACGAATATTTTTTTGAAAAGAAAGCAAATTTCTCCTTTAGCTTCCCTAACTCTGTACCATCTCTATCTAATACTTTCCAATGAATACCTAGCATCGGAAACTTTCCACTCACTAAAACTTCTTGTTTTCCATTCAATATATCTACAGATGAAGAAAACATACTTTTAAGATCAATCTCTCCAATCTTTTCTTCCTCTTCCGTTAAAATATCCGTCTTCCCCGTAGAAAAAAATGTATCGGAAAAGTACAGTTTCTTTTGGTTCACCGAAACTCCCCCTAACTTGCTTTTAACTTATCTTACATACGGGGCAATGTTCAAAAAGATTCAAAACATTAAAAAACCACTTAAAAGAGTGGTCAGATTGTAGACAAAAGGGTGATTTCCGCTCCAATGATAAATAGTATACTCAAGCAACTTTCCATGTCCAAGTTGCTAGTTCTTTAAATTAATGGCAGCAAAAGTAAGCTTATCGCCTGCATAGACAATTTTTTTAGCCCTCGTAGGGTTGTCCATTGCATTCCATGCTTTTCTTTTGCGTCTGCAAAGTCACGTTCAATCGTTTCTTTACGTTTGGTGTATATATGTTTAATAACA
>Ga0180215_1005354_pt1 | contig 11000 bp, 6 predicted proteins | sample eDN3rd37CBELigBY_FD_128871 | JGI IMG/M metagenome (GOLD analysis project Ga0180215, IMG submission 128871) | Enriched backyard soil microbial communities from Emeryville, California, USA - eDNA 3rd pass 37_C BE-Lig BY (version 2) (version 2) | ecosystem: Environmental > Terrestrial > Soil >...
ATCAAAGTTGAGGTTTGTTCTGAGTGCCATCCATTCTACACTGGACGTCAGAAATTTGCAGATGCAGGTGGACGTGTAGATAAATTCAACAAAAAATACGGCATTAAACAACAATAAGGATTTTCTCAACAGGCAAGACAACTGGCTCTTGCCTGTTTTTTCACGCCTACTTTTGCATTTTTCGGGTGGGAACTTGGTTATCCTACATATATTGGTAGGGATTTTTAAGCGGAATAATCATGTCATTAGGCATGTAATATAGATAATTAATGTACCAGGATTCGGTATAGTCAAATAACGGATTGACAGCGAAGGGAGAGGCCGTTTCATGTATGTTATGAAGCAAAGTGGTTGGCTTGAAATCATCTGCGGAAGCATGTTTTCAGGTAAATCTGAAGAGCTCATTCGAAGAGTAAGACGAGCAACATTTGCCAAGCAGGAGGTAAAAGTTTTTAAGCCTGTTATCGATAATCGGTATAGTGAAGAAAGTGTCGTATCTCATAATGGAACGGCGATCATTTGTAAACCGATCTCTAAATCTGAGGATATTTTGGACTTTATTACGGAAAAGACGGATGTCATTGCTGTTGATGAAGTACAGTTTTTTGATGATAATATTGCTGATGTGTTAACATTATTGGCGAATCAAGGATACCGTGTTATAGCGGCAGGTTTAGATCAGGATTTCCGAGGTGAGCCATTTAGTATTGTTCCAAAGCTAATGTCACTTGCAGAGCTTGTAACAAAGCTTCAGGCTGTATGTTCTGTGTGCGGATCACCGGCAAGCCGTACACAAAGATTAATCAATGGACAACCGGCATCCTATGATGATCCTATTATTTTAGTTGGTGCATCTGAATCGTATGAGCCTAGATGCAGACATCACCATGAAGTGCCAGGTGCACCTGTAAAAACCTTTAAAAAAGAGAATAGTGCAGCTAATTCGTGAAAAAACCTATGCCTTAAAAAGAGAGGCATAGGTTTTTTTGTTTTTTCAAAAAATGTCGCATCTTCTGTAAATTTGTAAGAGTGATGTAAAAATGGTGTAAATAAATGAAGTAGGATTGAGAATCCCTAAAAATTGAATAATCCCTTGGTATATATACATCTCCTCTAAGTGTGTTTCCCTCTCTTTCATAAAATTGTAAATAAGCGTTTACAAGATTAACAATACTTTATCGAAATATTTAGAAACCTTTACATTGCATTAAAATTAGTTTTACAAATTTCGATTAGTATTGACAATGACGACTACATATTAGAGGGAGGAAGCTATGGGGAAACGAATCGTTAGGAAAAGGTTGAAGAAATTATTTATATTTATCTGTATGGCAGCCATCGTGCTATCCAATTTTGTTTCAGTCATTCCAGTAAAAGCCACTCAAGCTGAGAAGCCTGTTGAGGATGCAAATACAAATGTATCGGAACAAGCTGAAACAACAGCAGAACAAGAAACTGATAAAGAAACCAACGCGTTCCAACAAGAAGAGACAACCGTAAGTAAAGAAGGAAACGAAGAAGATGAGAAGGCTGTCCAAGAAGCAGAACAACAGCCAAAAACGGAGGAATCTACTGAAGAACCCGCTTCTCACAATGAAGAGGAACTTCAAAAAGATCCTGCCACTACTAATCAACTAGAGACAACTACACAAGAAGAAACATCTACAGAACAAAAAGAAAATCTGCAACCTGCAGAAACAGAGGAACAAGAAGCCGACAAGACTGAAATTGTCGAAGAAGATTTTAACCTGAACTCCCCTTTACTCATCACAGAAATCTCACCAAATTCAAAGGGAACAGATAACTTTGAGTATTTCGAAGTATATAACAACACAAATCAAACATTACCATTAGCAGACTATGCTTTTATTTATCATTATACCGATAGTGGAAAAGAAGTAGAATTCAAAGTGCCTGCTACAACAATTGAACCGCAGGAAACACTTGTTTTTTGGTTTAATAACAACGGACTAACTCTTGAGGATTTCAACAATCATTACGGGTTAGAATTGACAAAAGATCAGGTTGTTGAATACAAAGACGTATTTCCAGGATTTGCAAATGGTGGAAACCGTGCTGCTGTCATCAAGGATAAAGAAGGAAATGGCATTGTAGCTGCGGCCTATTTACCAGATGAAACAGATAATGAAGGAAAAGTTGTACAGTACAAGTATGCACCTGGTCAACCTATTATGGACAAGCTTCAAGTGTTAGCAGATCCTACACCTGGAAAGATCGAGGCTGTTCAAGTACCTGCACAGCCGGTAGAAATAGAAGAGGTTCCTTTAGACTCTGAAGCTCCGGTCATTACTCATACAGCTGTAACAGAGGCGCAAGCGCTTAACACTGTAAAAGTGAATGCTGCGATAACAGATAATGAATCCGTTTCGTCTGCAACTCTTTATTATAAACTTAAAGATGAAGCGGATTTTCAAATCATAAAAATGAATGCTGATAATGAAGATGGCACTAGTTTTTCAGCAGAAATTCCAGCAGCAACTGTACAGTCTGACTTCGTGTATTATATTGAAGCAACAGATGGAATCAATTCTTCTAGAACAGAAGAATATCAAGTAAAGATAGAGGTACCTGAAGAAACATATAGTGATCGTCCATTACTTATTACAGAACTTTCACCGAATTCAGCAGGTGGGGGAACAGATTACTACGAGTATTTTGAACTCTATAATAATAGTAACCAATCACTTTCTCTCACAAACTACTCTTTTGTTTATAAGTACACAGATAGTGGAAAAGAAGTGACTTTCCAAGTTCCTGCTACAACGATTGAACCACAGCAAACACTTGTATTCTGGTTCAATAATGGAGATCGGGGTTTAGAAGAATTTAATCAAAACTTTGGATTAAATCTATCCAGCGAAAATGTTGTTGAATTTAAAGATGTATTCCCGGGCTTTGCAAATGGTGGAAATCGTGCCATCGTGATCAAAGACAATAAAAATACAGAAATCATATCTGCAAGCTATTTAGGAACAGAAAATGATAATACAGGTGCTGTCATTCAGTATCTATTTCCAAGTTCAGGCTCGGAAATGGCAAAGTTGGAAACACTTGCTGCTCCAACTCCAGGAACGATAGAGCAAACTCAAGTCCCAACAAAACCGGTGGAGTTAGATGAAATTCCGGTGGATTCTGAAGCACCGGTGATTACACACACACCTATTACAGAAAGTGATTCTTTCTCACCGATTACGATTCAAGCTGATGTAGTTGACAATATGGCTGTTCCTTTTGCTACTTTGTACTATAAAAAAGAAGGTGAACAAAACTTCACTTCTTTAGCAATGAATGCTAGCAGTGATTCTGCAAGCTACACAGCTGAAATCATTGGTACAAACGTGGACGCTAACATTACCTATTATGTTGAAGCTTCTGATGGAATAAATACGGTTAAAACGGAAGAATACGAAATTAAAATAAATAAAGAAGATGTAGACTATACAAAAATTCCTGCCTTTCTTGTAACAGAAATTGTTCCTGACACTGCAAATGTTGGATCTGCAGATGGATATGAATTTATTGAAGTTTACAACAATACAGATCAAGATCTTAGCTTTAAAGATTACAAGGTTCAATATCGCTACGGTACAGATCCGGCAAGTGATGTTGTATGGCCATCTATTCCAGATGATGTTGTCATTCCTGCCCAAGAAACACTGGTTTTCTGGATTATTAATGGGCAAAATGGAGAGCAAACGGTTGCGGATTTTAATGTACACTTTGGCACAAACCTTATTGAAAACAAAAACATTGTAAAAATTCACAGTGATGGGATGGCAAATGGAAGTGCAAGAGGACTAGTTGTAGCGTCAAATACAAAAGAGGAAATAACAGTTTCTTACTATAATGATGTAGCAAATGTTGATGATACGGTTCCGGATAAAGGCATTCTTTATAAGTATCCAGAAGACGGGTCAAAACAAGCAATTAAAGTAAGTGCTGGCGTAGAAGCTGCAACTCCTGGTTCAGTAGAAGGCTTCCAGGTACCAAAACAGCCGGTACATATTGAAAAAGATACAATTGCTCCAACAATTGAAAATAAAACAACTGTGACAGAAGTAGAGCAAACGGAAGATATTGAGATTGCAGCTGCAGCTTCTGATAATGTGGAAGTAAAATCAGTTCGTCTATTCTATCGAACTAACGATCAAGATGTGTTCAATGAAACGTTATTAGCACTTGATTCAGAGTCTCATTTATACACAAATATGATTTATGCATCAGATTTAATCGGGAAAGAATATGTGGAATATTTCTTTGCGGTTTCTGATGGAATAAATGAGGTTCGCAGTGATATGTTTAAAATTACAATAAATGGTAATGTAGATAACTCTGATTTGCGATTAAATGTGAAAGACAATGATGTGGTGTCCGGTAAGAAAATTATCAAGGCAACTTCAAAAGATGAAGCAGCAACGAACGTTGCTATCTCGGTTGATGGTGAAGAGCTTAAAGAAAATATGTATCATTCTTTAGAGAATGAGGCTTATCTTGCTCTTGAAGTGAATGGTCTGAATACGTATTTCCAAAATGCTGTCACAATGGGTGAAGATATTCTATTCCTGATGGACAAGGATTGGTTATCACATTGGAAAACATTTACGATTCCAGTTGATCCAGATCGTTTGCAGGTGGGAGAAAATGTCTTAACCGTTCGTGCAGGAAACAAAGCATCACCATTCCAATTGGAAGAGGACGAAGAAAATCGCGATGATTACAGCCTGCGGAATGTTCGCCTCATTTTAGCAGATGGTACTGTGATTTCAGATCCAAATAAAAATGATCCTTCAAAGGTATATGACATGGGTGATGATGGTACATTCCGTCCATTCGAAGACTTTACCTTTACGATTACAGAAGAACATGCAACAGCACAAACCTATAATTGGGACACAACGACTGTTGATGATGGTGAACACACAATTGAAGCTAAAGACTCGAATGATACAGTTTCAACTTCTGTATTAGTAGATAATACGGCACCAACAGTTGAAACAAAAGTAGTAGAAGGAAAAGAATATAAAGGTGAATTTACAATTGATCCAACCGTTACTGATGAGATTGCAGGAGTGCAATCAGTGAAGGTAATGCTGGATGGAAAGCAAATTGAAGTTCCTTATCAAACAGCTTCTTCACAACTTGAACCAGGGGCACACACTGTCATGATTGTGGCTGAAGACAAAGTTGGAAATAAGGCTGAAAAGGTTGTTCAATTTTCAGTAACAAATGAAAATCCTAATAAGCCTGAATTGATTTCACCTGCTGATAACAGTTCAGAGCCTGTTAATGGAGATCCAACACTTAAGGTGAAAGTAACAGATCCAACAGGTGATGATCTTGATGTAACCTTCTATGAAGGCTATAAGTATGATGCGGCCAACACAGAAAGCGTAAAGGCATTCAAAAACGCAACAGATACAGAGCCGCCTCAAACGATGAATCCGGAAGGTGAAGAAGCTCTTACTCAGGAGGATCTTACTCTAGTATCTGAAAAAGATGGCGAATATTTTATCACTGATTCAAGTGAACAATTCCCATATCATCGCTTTGATGTCGAGCTTGATTCATCAGTAAGTGAGACGGATACCGTTGAGCTTTCGTGGAGCGGTCAATCACTAGAAGGTAGAAAAGTGTCTATGTACGCTTGGAACCACGAAGAAAATGATTGGACATTACTTACGTATAAAATTGCCGGTACAGAGGACTTTGAATTAAAAAGCACAGTTGAAGTTGCAACATATGTGAAAGATTCCAAGATCAATGTGTTGATACAGGACGAAATCCCAAGCAGTCCGGAAGAATACGACTACACATTTGTTTGGATGTCTGACACACAATATTATTCAGAAAGCTATCCTTATATATTCGAAAGACAAACAAATTGGATTGCCGAAAAACAGGAAGAGCTAAAAATTGAATATGTCTTCCACACAGGAGATTTAGTTGATAACTTTGGCCAAGAACAAGAATGGATCCATGCGGATGAATACATGAGTGTACTAGATCAAAATAATGTTCCATACGGTGTATTAGCCGGAAATCACGATGTAGACCAGTTATCAAATGATTACACAGAATATTACAAGCGATTTGGTGAAGATCGTTTTAAAGACAAAGATTACTATGGCGGCAGCTATAAAAATAACCGGGGACATTATGATCTTATTTCAGCAAACGGTAATGATTTCATTATGGTTTACATGGGATGGGGTGTACAAGACGAGGATTTAAATTGGATCAATGATGTGTTAGCCCAATATCCAGATCGAACTGCGATCCTCAGTTTCCACGAATACCTATTAGTTTCCGGAAATAGAAGTCCGATTGGGGATAAAATTTACGAAGCAGTAGTTGAACCAAATGAAAATGTGATTGCTGTGTTAAGTGGTCACTATCATGACTCTGAAACACTTATCAGTGAAATTGATGACGACGGTGATGGCCAGCCGGACCGTGAAGTCTATCAAATGCTTGGAGATTATCAAGGTGGTCCTGAAGGCGGGCAAGGATATATGAAATTGCTTCACTTTGATCAGGATCATAACCGTGTCTTTGTAAATACCTACTCTCCATACTTAGATGACTATAACTTCTATGAGCCTGAAGAATATCCAGGCAAAGACGAGCTAATTATGGACCTTGACCTTCAAGTAAAAGAAAAACGCGTAGCAACAGATTACTTTAGTGTTACCGTTAAAACTGACAAAGAAATTGGAAAACAAGAAAATATCTCAAGCGGTGAAACAGCTCAAGTAAAATGGACTGGATTAACTGAAAACAACACGTATTCCTGGTATGCAGTAGCAGAGGATAAGTTTACAGGAAAAACTTCTTCTGACATATGGACATTCACGAAAGGTGAAGCAACAGAGCCGGGTGACGGGCCAGATCCAGGAGACGGAGATCAAGGCCCAGGAGACGGAGATCAAGGGCCAGGAGACGGAGATCAAGACCCGGGTGACGGAGATCAAGACCTGGGTGACGGAGATCAAGATCCAGGAGATGGAGATCAAGACCCAGGAGACGGAGATCAAGATCCGGGTGACGGAGACCAAGATCCAGGAGATGGAGACCAAAAACCAGATGGTGGAGACCAAGACCCAGGTAATGAAGATCAAAAACCGGATAATGGAGAAGATAAAGAATCACCAGACAGAAATGACCAATCACAAAATAGTCTGTTGCCGTTACCGGACACAGCGACAAATATGTTTAATTTTTTAATCATTGGAGCGCTGGTAATTGCTCTGGGCGGTGTACTATTATTCATTCTTAGAAAAAATAAATCAGCTCTTAAAGGATAATCTATCCTGAACAACCCTGCTCGAATATTGAGTAGGGTTTCTTTTTGTATTAAAAAGTATTCATTTTTATACGTAGTGTAGGTATCCAGCTCCAACGCCTAGCCCCGAAGCACAGGACGTGTAAGTGCAGTTATTGCGACAGGACGTCGCGCATTTGACTGCCTCGAGAGGTCATAAGCCAATTTGGAATTGAAGGCAAAGAACGTAATCTATTCCAAATTGGCTTAATTGCCCTAGGCTGATCAAGGCGTTTCCGCTTTTAACATGAATAAAAAATCATGAAAATAATCAATTCGGACAACCTACATATAGGAGGTGTTTGAATATGAAAAAAGTACTTATTTTAATGGTTGTTTCCCTATGTTTATCAGGTTGCCAACTTCAAGCTCGTGACGGGAATGAGCCACAGGAAGAGGATAAAAACGGCACAAGATTAATGAAAACAGGGTATGGTGATTATGATGAAATTGGGTCTGATGAGGATGAACAATTTACGGAAAATCCGGGTCCTAATTTTCTGGATTTAACAGAATCAAGACCAGACCAAGGGAATGATCAGAATAAATTAGAAGAAGCAATTCGGAATGACAAGACATTATCATTAGGACGAGTGATGATTAATGGTGATACTATCCATGTAAATGTCTTTACAACAGAAAAGCTTACTGCAGACGAAATGAAGAAAAAAGAAAAAGAAGTTCATGATAATATGATTACGGCATTACCGAGATATCGTATTGATGTAAATTTAAAAGAAAAAAACAGTGAGGGGCGTTAAAATGCCCCTAAAAGCCTAAAATGGAGCTGATGAGACCTTTTCTGCGAGGTTTATTTGATGCTTGTCCATGATCAAAAACAAGTGCAGGATCCTTAGAGAATTCTGGTCTTTTTTGTGCACTTTCAAGCTCTTCAATTCTATGTTCAAGCTTGTTAATTGTTCCAATTAACTCTTCCATTTCTTTTCGATGTTGGAGGAGTTGATAGGAGACAACGTCATCTGCTTTTGTTTGAAGTTTTCTCTCCAATTCCTCAATTCGATTAGTTAGTTCAACGGTTTTATCCTCATTTACTGATGCAGCCATGACAATTCCTTTTCGAGGTTGCTCTTTCGATTGTGGTGAAGCTGGTTCTGAATTTTCCTGCATTTGCTTTATTTTCTCTATATCTTCATCCGAAAATTGATAGTGTCCAAGTTCATTTTTGGCGAGTTGTAAATCTAACTGATCGACCCATCTCATTAACGTTCTTCTGGAAACACCAAGTGACTTTGCAACAGCGGCTGTACTCATTTGCATTCCTCCCCTTGATTTTACGTACAAAACTAGAATTTCTACGTTTTGCGTCAGTTCCCTTCACGTTAGACAAAACAAGAACGAATTCGGCAAAGAAAGTGGGGGTTTTACATATTATGTAATAAGTTTGTCGATGAATCAGGCCTCATACAATTCCAAAGGCAAACCGTCCGGATCTTGAAAAAAAGTAAACTTTTTATCTGTAATCGGATCAATTCGAATCTCTTCGACAGCTATTCCTTTTTCTATCAGTTCTTGAACAGCTTCATTGATATTGTCTACCTCAAAAGCAAGATGTCGCAATCCTGCAGCTTCAGGCTGTGTTGGACGGCCAGGAGGATTTGGAAATGAGAAAAGTTCAATTTGGTAAAGATCATTAACCATCAAATCAAGCTTGTACGACTGACGTTCCTCACGATAAACCTCAGAAAGAATTTTAAGGCCAAGCACCTCAGTATAAAATTTTTTGGACATTTCATAGTTAGAGCAAATAACTGCGATGTGGTGGATTTTATTGATTTTCATAAGTGGTATCCCTCTTTCAGTAATAATGGAGTTAATTCCCTTAAAACATATTATAAGACTCAAGGTTTTTACTAGGTACTTTTAACAAAACTATTTAGGTTGATTGAAGCGGAAGGTGCGAGACTCCTGTGGGAGTAGAAGGGACAGGTGAGACCCCGCAGACGCTTGCGTCGAGGAGGCTCAGCGCCCTCCCCACGGAAAGCGAGCAACCTGGAGCTGCAATAAACTACGCACAATACTTTTTACTTTAGCTAAAATGTTTGCGAAAACAGTCTGCTCTCTAATATTTAAGATTTAATAAATCCATTATAAGGTATTCTCGCGCAATTTGCTTTTGACGCTTCATCTGACCTATACTATAATTATAACGTTATGCATGAAAATAGAGGTGAACATGTATGTTAGATCGTTTACAATCGGTAGAAGACCGTTATGAAAAGTTAAATCAGCTTTTAATGGATCCGGATATTATTAGCGATTCAAAAAAGCTGCGTGAATATTCAAAAGAACAATCAGATTTGCAGGAAACTGTGGAAGCTTACCGTGAATATAAAGAAGTCCGCGAACAAATTTCAGATACAAAATCAATGCTTGAAGAGAAGCTTGATGCTGAAATGCGTGAAATGGCAAAGGAAGAGCTTTCCGAGTTGGAAGAACGTGAAGAAGAATTAACAGCTCGTCTTAAGATTTTACTTGTACCAAAAGATCCGAACGATGATAAAAACGTTATTATGGAGATCCGCGGTGCAGCAGGTGGAGATGAGGCTGCATTGTTTGCGTCTGATTTATACCGTATGTACAGCCGTTTTGCTGAAATGCAAGGCTGGAAAACAGAAGTTATGGAAGCAAACGCAACAGGTACTGGCGGTTATAAAGAAATCATCTTTATGATCAACGGGAAAGGTGCATACTCAAAATTAAAGTTTGAAAATGGTGCCCACCGTGTACAACGTGTTCCGGAAACAGAATCCGGCGGCCGTATCCATACATCAACAGCAACAGTAGCTGTTTTACCTGAAGCAGAAGAAGTAGAAGTAGAAATCCATGAAAAAGATATTCGTGTTGATACATTTGCTTCAAGTGGTCCAGGGGGACAAAGCGTTAATACAACCATGTCAGCTGTTCGTTTAACACATTTACCAACTAATACAGTAGTATCGTGTCAGGATGAAAAGTCCCAAATCAAAAACAAAGAAAAAGCGATGAAGGTTCTTCGTGCACGTGTCTATGATAAATTCCAACAAGAAGCACAAGCTGAATACGATCAAAACCGTAAGCTTGCGGTTGGTACAGGTGACCGTTCAGAGCGTATCAGAACATATAACTTCCCGCAAAACCGTGTGACAGATCACCGAATCGGGTTAACGATTCAAAAGCTTGATCAAATTTTAGAAGGTAAGCTTGATGAAGTAGTGGATGCACTAATTGTTGAGGACCAATCAAGCCGCCTTCAAGCAGCGGAAGACTAAAATCAAATGAAATTTGTATACGAAGCCCTCAACTGGGCTTCTTCTTTTTTAAAGGAAGCAGGCAGAGATGAAAATGCTGGAGAATTGTTGCTTCGTCACCATTTACAAATGGAGCGGGCAACATTGCTGTCCAATTTGAGAATGGTCCTCTCAGATGAACAGATCCAAGTATTTACATCTGATGTAAAAAAACATGCAGAAGGTCAGCCAGTCCAGTATTTGATTGGACATGAAGAATTTTATGGAAGAAAGTTTTTCGTGAATAAGGAAGTGCTCATTCCAAGACCGGAAACTGAGGAGCTTGTGGAAGGGATTTTAGACAGAGCATCTGTCCATTTTTCAGGTGCTAATACATTGCATGTGGTCGATATTGGAACAGGAAGTGGAGC
>Ga0180215_1005359_pt1 | contig 10995 bp, 7 predicted proteins | sample eDN3rd37CBELigBY_FD_128871 | JGI IMG/M metagenome (GOLD analysis project Ga0180215, IMG submission 128871) | Enriched backyard soil microbial communities from Emeryville, California, USA - eDNA 3rd pass 37_C BE-Lig BY (version 2) (version 2) | ecosystem: Environmental > Terrestrial > Soil >...
GTTGTTGGGTGTGTGGTAACCTCAATTATCCAAAGAATTTAGGGGGTGGCAATTTTTTTGCCTATAAAGCCCTCTATGGAGATATTTTATAACCTATTTCTTATAGAAGTTTTGACAATACGCAGTTAAATTAAGGGGGGATAATATGCAAAAAACTGGTATTCAATCTACTAACCAAGTAAAAGTAAATACTGAAAGATCCAAATTGCAAAGACTTTGGTCACAAATTGTATTACACAGATATTTCTATTTATTAATGCTACCAGGAATCCTCTATTTTCTCATTTTTAGATATGTACCAATGTGGGGCCTTGTTATTGCATTCCAAGACTATAACCCCTTTGCAGGAGTATTTGGTAGTGAGTGGGTTGGGTTTGCTCATTTTATAGATTTATTTACTTACGATTATTTTTACACCTTACTCCGTAACACATTAGTGATTAATTTCATGAGCTTAATCTTATATTTTCCAATACCAATAATACTAGCTTTAATGCTAAATGAAATAAGACATGAAGTTTTTAAAAGAGTAAACCAATCAATTGTTTATTTACCTCACTTTTTATCTTGGGTAGTAGTAGCGGGGTTAACATTTTTTATGCTTTCTACAGATGTAGGTGCGATTAATAAGATTTTAAATAGTTTATTTGGAATTACAATTCCGTTTCTTTCTAGTGATAAATTCTTTTGGCTTATCATCACCTTTCAAAGTATATGGAAAGATGCAGGTTGGGGTACGATTATCTTTTTAGCGGCGATTGCAGGCGTTAATACAAGTCTGTACGAGGCAGCTGTTGTTGATGGGGCTAGCCGCTGGAGGCAGATATGGCATATTACCTTACCAGCAATACGAAATGTTATCGTTATTTTGCTGATCTTACGGCTGGGAAATATGATGGATGTTGGTTTTGAGCAAATCCTTCTCATGCTTAATCCTTTAGTTATGAATGTTGGTGATGTATTCGATACCTATGCATTTATGCAGGGGATTTTAAGGGGAGATACCAGTATTGGGGTAGCCGTCGGAATGTTTAAAGGAGTGGTAGGTTTAGTTATGATTATTGGAGCAAATTGGCTGAGTAAAAGGTTTGGGAATGAAGGGATTATGTAGTAGGGTGCGAGATGAAAATTCTAAAAATTAAAAATATTTAAGGTGATGTATATAACCTTGAAACAAAAATATTCAGGATTTTCTATTACTTTATAAAGGAGGTTATTCAATGAGTTTTGTAACACAGAAACGGTTAACGATTGGAGATTATATTATTTATACAGTAACACTATTAATCTCGTTAATGTGTATAGGCCCATTTTTATATGTTGTTAGTGTCTCTCTCACTGACCCAGAAGTATACGTTCCCTTTGAATTCAATTTAATTCCAGAAAAATGGTCCTTAGCCTCATATAAGTATCTTTTGACAACAAATAGCTTTATTAGTGCACTGTTAAATACTGTTTACATCACCATTGTGGGGACGATCTTTAATATTATTGTGACATTTACAATGGCTTATGGGCTTACGAAGAAATCACTACCAGGCAGAAAGTTTATTCTTTATGCGGTTGTGTTCACTCTCGTTTTTAATGCTGGTATTGTACCAAACTATTTGCTTGTTCAAGAACTAGGACTTATAAATTCTCATTGGTCTCTAATTCTAGTTAGTTTAACAAATGCTTGGAGTCTTATAGTCGTAAAAAGTTTCATGGACTCACTCCCTGTTGAATTAGAAGAAGCAGCTAGAATCGATGGATGTAGTGATATTGGTGTTTTTATAAGAATCATTATCCCACTTTCAATGCCTGCTATAGCTACATTTACTTTGTTTTTTGCAGTAGCACACTGGAACACTTATTTTAATGCGTTAGTATATCTCACTGATTCGTCCAAATGGACATTACAAATGTTAATTAAGACTTTAGTTATTGACTCCGGTTCAGATGCAATAGCACAGGCTGGTGCAACAGGAGATCAGGCTTCATTACCACAAGAAACCATTCGTATGGCTTCCATTGTTTTGGCGATGCTTCCAATTTTAGTTATTTATCCATTCCTTCAAAAATATTTTGCTAAAGGGGTGATGCTGGGTTCTATTAAGGGATAAGAGAGGGATGGATTTTTAAAATAAAACTGTTTTATTAAAAAGGGGGATATAACTATTGACTATTCACCAAGTAGATAATAAACCTTTCAATGGACCTCATGTGTTAGATAGTCCACCAGAGTTTCATGAGAAATTATTGGATTATGGAGAACGTCCTTACTGGTCGCCTGATGGAAAACGAATTGCTTTTATAGAAAATAACTATGGCGATGTTTGTGAAATTGATCTTGAAACAAGAAAGGTACGTAATCTTACTAAAGATTTTGGGAATCACCATTCCTTCTTACGAGTATTGTTTTTACCAAATGGCGATTATATATTGATTGGACCTAAAGAGTTTAAAGATCGCAATGTAAGTCGACATATAGAATCAGAGCTTTGGATCATGGATAAGGATGCAAAAAATCTACCAAAACCATTAGGTAGGAGGATTTCAGAGGGGTGCGGAGTTTCCACATTTGCTAACAGAATAACGTATGCTGTACATGGTGGGAACGATCCGAGTATCGGAGAACGAGGAGATTATAAATGTTTTGTAACTGAGATCGTATATGGTGAAAATGGTCCTGAGTTAGGACCAGAACGATTAATTTATGAAAACGTTAGAGGGCGACACCCAGAACCGCAGGATTTCAGACACAATGATAGTGAAGTAATAATGGCAGAGTATGTAAATAGTCCATTTAGAACTCCTGATGATTGGAAATGCGTTGTGAAGGGTGTCAATATTGAAACAGGTGAGGTTCGGACTTATATTGACGAACCACTTACTCATAATGAGCCTGAAGGTATTTTTCCTGATGGTGAATATATTTGCTTGGAATCATCATGTGATCATGAGAATTCTTATCCTCCAATAGATCTTTGGAAGTTAAAATTAGATGGTTCTGGAAAAAGGGTACGCATGACTAGCATGATTAATCATGTTCCTTGGAGGGCAAGTAATTCTAATGTCAGTCCAGATGGAAAATGGCTGGCCTTTATGGTAAACACCTATACTAGTGAAGCTGGATTTGGTATGGGATTGGGTCTTTTAAACTTAGAAGCTTGGGAGAAAAGTGAGAAGGCAAAAAGATGGGAAGTACCTCGTTCAAGCAAATGATGCTATGGTAATTCAAATTTAGGAGGTTAGTTATGAAGAATCGAAGAAAAATCATATTTATAGTTTTAATGTTAGCATTTTTAGTAGGTAGTATTTTAGCAGGATGTAAAGGTGCTGAAGAGACAACAAATTCATCAAATAATCAGGGTAGTTCTGATAGTGGAACAACTAATGATACATCAGATGATGGTGCGAATGACGAACCACTTGAATTAAGTATGATTCTACCGCTTTTTGAAGAAGCACCAGATATGAATAATGAATTTTGGACTGAATTTCAAAAAAGAACAAATACGAAGCTAAATATTGAGTGGGTTCCTTCTGGAGATTTTGATACAAAATTTGATCTTGTACTTTCATCTGGTTCTTTACCAGATGTATTATGGGCACCTAATATTAACAATCCTAATTTAATCAAGGCAATAGAAAATGGTGCCTTTTGGGAAGTAGGTCAATTTTTCGGCGACTTTAGTAATTATCCAAATCTGAAAGAAAACTCTAGTCCCAATGCCTGGAAAATTGTAGACATGAATGGAGAAATATATGGTGTTCCACGTTTTCGTCCAAGTGTTGACCAAGGTATAAAAATACGTAAGGATTGGTTAGATAATCTTGGATTACCTGTTCCAACTACTTTAGAGGAGTATGCTGATGCTTTAGAGGCAATGGTTAAAGAAGACCCTGATGGAAATGGAAAAGATGACACAATAGGTTATGTGCATTCTTATGGAGGTACAGGAATCCATGCTGCATTTTCAGTAGGTTTTGGAGCATTTGATCCAGAATATGACGCAGATGGTGGCATGATCCATTATAATATGCACCCTGGATTTGTAGATACTGTTGACTACTTTAGAGATATGTATGCTCGAGGAATTTTACCAAAAGAGTTTGCCACAATAAGTCAAACTCAAACTCAGGAATTATTTGAATCTGGAAAAGCTGCATCATATATTCGTAATATTTGGCGTGCTTGGATGTTCCAGGAATCTATTAAAAAAGTAGAACCAAATGCTGAGGTAGCAATTATTGACCTAGAAGGCCCTAAAGGTCCAGCAGTCCAATTAGAACCAGGTGTATACGGTGCTCTAATGCTTTCACACGAGTTGCCTGAAGAAAAAGTAAAACGTATTTTAGATTATTTCGAATTAACAAACTCTGAAGAATTCTTTGAAATGATATTTTACGGAGTTGAAGGTGTCCATCATGAATTAGACGAAAGCGGTTACCCTGTTATGACTGAGAAGGGCGCTGTTGAAATTGGTACATCAGTACAACAACCACTGCCATTAACATTCAATACATGGTGGAAGAGTGTAGATAAAAATGCGCCACAGGAATATAATGATAAAATTTTAGAAGATACCGCACATTACAGTGAGGTTGGAAAGGTTAATCCATTCTCATATTTAAACTCTGATACATGGGTAGATACATGGCCTAAATATCAAAATGAATGGGAAAGTAAAGTTGTAGAAACAATTGTTGGAGATATGTCGATGGAGGATTTTGAAGCATATATTGAAAACTTAAGAAATATGCCTGAGTTCAAGGAGGCGTTCCAAGAATTTGCAAAGGAATATGAAAGATTTAAATAAGGTTAGTTAAGTAATAAAACCAAACAACCCCTATTTACTATTGTTTTTATAAGTGAATAGGGGGCTGCTTTATGTAATCCATTGAAAGATATTATATAGGATAAAAGAAGGACTTTTGTTACGAATAGAGAAATGGATAAGGTAGAATATTCTGAAAGTGGGGGGTGGCATGGTGAATAGTCTAAAAAATGTCTTGAAGGTCTTTAATAAGAAGCAAAATAATAACCAGAGGAGGTATTATTATCGATTAATATGGATTGGGTGTGTGTCAGCTTGTATTCCAGTTATTTTAATTGGTGGACTTTTTTATTATTTAGCAACTATGAACATAAACGAGCAAATTAAAAGTAAAACGCAATCTTCTCTAAGTTTATTTAAAGAACGAGTTGAAAGGATCATTCAGACTATCGAATTAGAATCTCATCAATTAGCAACGAAACCCCTAATCTTAGAACCTCTTGCCGAATCTTATTCCAAATCAAAACTATATAATCATCTAAAAATCTTAGAAGAGTTTAAATTAAGTACAGTAGAAAGTAGTTTTATTGATGAAATTTATCTATATGACGAAAAGGATAATTATATATTATCTGATGAGTTTGGATACATTCCGTTTGAAAATTTTAAATACAAAAGAGATATAGAAGAGATAATGGAGTCGGACAAAAATGTAGCGTGGAAGCATTTACCTCTTTCAGGAAAAGAAGGTTATATAACATTCTTTAGAAAACTTCCAATATTAAGTAAAAGTGAAACACAAGGCATTCTTGCTATATATGTAAAAGAAAAACCGCTTCAAGCATATTTTTCAACCAATGAATATGAGTCATCCTTTATTCTGAATGAAGATTTGGAATTAATTCTACAAAACAGTGAATATGGAAATGGAAAAGTTACACTAAATGAAAGCGCTTTAAATAGTATGTTGGAAAATCAATCAACATCAGGTGTTTTTTATGATAAAGACAGCAATGGTAATAAAGTGTTATATACATTTGATAAGTCTCCATCATTTGGTCGTATATATGTATCAATGATTCCAGAAATCTATATTTCCGAGCAAATGAATTGGTTTCGTTGGATGATTTTGTCTTCTGTATTTGTTTTTTTATCTATTGGTTTTTTATTAACACTCTTTAATGCAAGAAGAGCTTACAATCCAATTAAGCAATTAATAAATTATAGTAAATCAATAAGTAGCGATGGTAATAACTCAAAATATGAAAATGAAATAAATTTTATTAAGGAAAGTATGAAGGCGCTTAGTCTAGAAAAACAGAAATTAGGAAACTTCAAAAGTCAAATTGAGCCAACTTTAAGAGAGTGGTTTTTTCAACAGATTATAGAGGGTAATTATGTTCTTGATAAATTCTTCTATAGCAAATGTAAGGATTACAACATACCTGTAGAAAGTAATTATGTAGTAATGGTAGTTAAGTTAAATGTAAGTGAAAATAAACTAATTGATGATGAAGAAAAACAGATAACTTTATCTTCATTAAAGAATATTTTATCAGAAGTATTATATAGTAACACAATGTTTAGTGCGGTCGATATAAATAGCATACAACAGAATATCGCTGTTGTTATTCGTTGTAATCAAGATCATTCTTATGAACAAATGAAGCAAAAATTAAATTACACTTCAGCTGAAATTTATAATGCTGTAGAAACATATCTTTCATTGAATATTTCAATTGGAGTTGGAAAAACATGTTCTAGTGTAAATGAAATTTCAAAATCTTATCAAGAAGGCCTCCTAGCTTTGCAATATCGTATTTACAAAGACCAGGAAAAAGCACTTTTTTTTGAAGAACTCGAAAATACACAGAAAAAGGGGATGATTTTTTATCCTAGAGAATTTGAGAAAAGAATTCTTGAATCACTAGAAGTAAGAGATGTAGTATATGCTGAAAAATCACTAAATGAATTTTCGATGAGTGTATCCTTATTTGAATCTTATAATCGTATTTACCAGTGTTTCCATCTCCTTCTCTCATCTATTATTTTTTCGCTTGAGAAACAAGGTAATAGTATGACTGATATTTTTGAACATGATTTATTTGGACAATTAAAATCACTACAAACGATTGAGGAGATTAACCATTGGTTTATTAACCATGTTTTTCCACTACATCAAAAGCTTAGTGACAATACAGAGTCTTCTACTGGGAGCCAAGCAGTCAAAAAGATTTGTCAATTCATAAATGAAAATATCTCACAAGATATAACTCTTACTCAATGTGCCGAAATGGTAAATTTAACTCCTTCTTATTTAAGTCGTCTTTTTAAAAAAGAAGTAGGTGTCAACTTTCGAGAATATGTGTTATTAAGAAAAGTAGAAGAGGCAAAGGCTTTATGCATTAATACGGATGCCCGAATTAGTGAAATTGCTGAAGCTGTTGGATACTCAGAGAGAAATCTTACTCGTTTATTTCAGCGTTATGTGGATATGACGCTCAGTCAGTATAGAAATAGCCACAGATAAACTTAGAATGATTAATATCAAAATGCATTGCTAGTTATTTGAATTTAAAATTTACAAATCAAGTTCATTGGAGGTGTGCTTATCATGAAACTTATTTATGATCATAGCGATTTACTAATTAGATTTGGTGTAGACCAAATTAAAAAGAGTCTTGAAAAGAATTCAGTCTATTTTGTAGAGCACTTTGAAAAGAGTACAAATGATATATCTCCTAAACAAGGGATTCTAGTTCGGAAACTATCAAAAAAAGAGGTGAATCAAGAGTATTCTAAAGGTGAGTTTTTGATAAGGTGTATTGGTGAATTAATAATTATTGAAGGTCAAGACTCTTCTGGAGTTATGTATGGTTGTTTTGAGTGGGCAGAAAGAATTTTAATGGATAAAGTACTAAAAGAAGGCGATGAGATTAGACAAAAACCTGCACTTGGATTACGTGGGGTTAAATTTAATTTGCCATATGCAGCGTTTGATGAAGGTGATCCATTTGTATTAAATGAAAAAACCTGCATGAGCATGGATTACTGGCGTTCTTATTTAGATATGCTTGCACTCAATCGATACAATTGTTTAAGTTTGTGGTCTGAACATCCCTTCCATTTAATGGTTGTATCCCAAAAATATCGTGAAGCTAATCCATATAGTGATAGTCAAATAGAAAGAAATATTGAGTTTTTTAGAGAATTGATACAATATGCAAAAAATAGGGGAATTGATGTTTACCTATTTACTTGGAATATAAGAATTCTTCCTGAAGTAGCCAAAGGTTTAGGGCTTCCTGAAAATGTAGGTGATTTTGGAAACATGTATGATAATCTTATCCATCGCGTAGGGATTACGTTAAACCGATTTCGTGGACAATCGGAAGTCATTAAAGATTATTTTCGAGAGATGATTCTACAAATTTTACTTACTTATCCCGAACTAAAGGGGATAGGGACATCAGCTAGTGAATGGATGGATGGATCTGGATATGAAAGGGAAACTTGGATATCGGGCACGTATATTGAAGCTATCAAACAATCAGGTAGAAAAATTCCATTTATACATCGTACTAATATGCAAAATGCGGGAAAAGAAATCAAGGATATTGTAAGTGGACAGTTTGAACCAGAGGATTTTTACATTAGTTGGAAATATTCGAATGCACACTGTTATTCACACCCTACACCACAGTTTGAGGACTATTGGAATGCTTGGGAGAATGTCGACCTTGAAAATACGCAAGTCTTATATACTGTTAGAAATGATGATATCTTTACTCACCGTTGGGGGGACCCTGAATATGTTCGTGATTATGTGAAAGGAATGCTAAAACCTTATATTCATGGATTTTATTGGGGAGCAGATGGGTATATTTGGGGCAAGGATTTTCAACATATCGATTATGGACACAAAACTTGGACATATGATTTTGAAAAGCATTTGTTTCAATTTCAACTGTGGGGACGGCTTTCATATAATCCTGACATTGATGATGAAATTTGGGAGTTCTTACTGCAGAAAACGTATGGAAAAGACCAGGCGATTAATTTTCTTGATGGATTAATTAATGCATCTAAAATTATTCCTGCTGTTAATCGGTTATTTTGGCTAGATTATGATTTCCAATGGAATCCTGAGAGTTGTTTGTCTCAAGTATCTGGATTTAAGACAATATATGATTTTGTTGAAGGAAAAGCAATGCCCCAAGTTGGTGTCATGAGCATTAAGGAATTTGCCGAAGCTGAAATTAATAAATTTCCAAAACAATCTATGAAACAATATAAGGAATCTCCATTAGATATCATTCGGATACTACAAAATTCTACAGCTAATTTAGAAAAACTAATCAATGTAATAGAGCATAGCATTGGAGACATGAACGCCAGCCATTCCCAATGTACTTTACTAGATTTAAAATCTTGGGTAGAGCTTGGACGATATTATTCTTGTAAATTTACTGCAGCTCTAGAACTAAATCGTTATAGATTAAATGGTGTTCAAAAACATAAAATTTTGGCAGTTTCGTTATTGGAAAGGGCTACAACTCACTGGGAAAAACTGGGGTATTTATGGAGCCAGCACAATAAGCCTTATTTTATGGCTCGTGTGAAAATGACCTTTGGCTACCCATTTTATTTAGAGGATGTCCGAAAAGATGTGGAAAGAGCAAAAAACTTTGAACCGGCAATACGAGAAAAAATAAACAATTAACATATAACAGGTTTTTAGGGAGGAAGGATGATTGAGGGACATTTATGAATTAAGAATGCCTAGAACAATTATTTACGGTGAAAGATCATTTACTAAAGTTGGAGAACAAGCCTTACGCTTCGGAAAGAAATGTTTGGTGGTTAGCGATAAGGTTATGGTTGACTTAGGTTATGTGAAGATGTGTATTCACTATCTTGAAAAAGTTGGAATTGAATGTCTGAGCTATGTAGATATCGAAACAGAACCAACAGATAAGTATGTAAAAGAAGCATTGGATATAGTTAAAAAAGAACAGTGTGACATTATTATTGCTTTAGGTGGAGGGAGTTGTATCGATACAGCAAAGGCTGTTGCTGTATTAGCAACGAATAGAGACGATATCTCTGATTATATGAACAACAAAAAACTTGTGAATAATGCACCATTACCTTTAATTGCTATTCCTACGACTGCAGGTACTGGATCAGAAGCGACAGATGTAACGGTTATTACTAATACAACTAATAACGTGAAGATGATGATAAAACAACCTGCTTTTATGCCTGAAGTGGCAATAGTGGATCCAATCTTAACAGTATCTTCGCCTAAAAGTATAACCGCTGCAACGGGATTAGATGCGTTAACACATGCTTTAGAGGCCTATATTTCAAAAAAGGCACACCCATTTACAAACCAATTAGCCTTGTCTGCAATTAAACTTATAGTTGAGAATATCTTTGAAGCTTACCACAACGGAAAAAATATAAATGCAAGGAATAATATGATTTATGCTTCGATGTTAGCAGGAATTGCTTTTTCAAATTCATCAGTGTGTCTTGTTCATGGTATGTCAAGACCAATCGGTGCAATTTTTCATGTGCCACATGGTATATCGAATGCAATGCTTCTACCTGTAATTCTAAAATATACACAAAGCTCCTGCATAAATAGATTAGCAGAAATTGGTAGGTTTTTATATCCACATTATTCTAATTTAAAGGATGAAGAACTTTCTCAGAAGGTTGTTTCAACAATAATTGGATTGTGTGAAGGCTTAAATATAAAAAATATCGAGTCATGGGGAATTAATGAAGCGGAATATAATAAAGTTCTGGTGAAAATGGCGAAAGATGCTCTTATAAGTGGCAGTCCTGCAAATAATCCGAGAGTTCCTACGGAAGATGAAATTATTGATTTATATCGCGAGGCGTTTATATTTGAGTATCCTAGTGTTAAAGAAGGTACTCCTTGAATAGCTATTGCCTTTGAAAATATTTAAAATCGTGATAAATAGCCCCATTTTTAGTTTTCTCAAAAAACTAAGGAAGGGGTTTTTCTTTTAATAAAAGAAACTGTTAAAATGAATTAAATATCAATAAAAAGAAAAATGATAAAAAGCTTATTAATTGTCACTAGGTTTGCAAATGAATGGAATAAATTGTAAAAACCTTATTTTAATGGGTTTTCAATCGACAAAAACAAAAAAATCTCCTAATGTAGAAGTATAGGTATATTACCCAAATTTCTACAAAA
>Ga0180215_1005360_pt1 | contig 10995 bp, 8 predicted proteins | sample eDN3rd37CBELigBY_FD_128871 | JGI IMG/M metagenome (GOLD analysis project Ga0180215, IMG submission 128871) | Enriched backyard soil microbial communities from Emeryville, California, USA - eDNA 3rd pass 37_C BE-Lig BY (version 2) (version 2) | ecosystem: Environmental > Terrestrial > Soil >...
CGACAATCCGGGATAAAGGCGGCTCACTACCCCGTCAATCAGCATATTCCCGGGTCCCGTATCGAAGGCGTACACCTGATCCGGCGCGCCGCCTGCAGGGAGGACGGTCACATTCCCGATCCCGCCAATATTTTGCAGCAATACCGTCCGGCGTTCCTCCCGGAATAACAAGTATTCGGTGAACGGAACAAGCGGAGCGCCCTGCCCTCCCGCCGCCATATCCGCGATGCGGAAATCGGAAACGCAGGGAATTCCGGTGCGCAAAGCAATCACCGAACCTTCACCCACTTGCACGGTATATCGCAATGGATAACCGTCAATGAGCTCTGCTTCCGGCGCATGGTACAACGTCTGTCCGTGGGAGCCGATGACGGATATATCCTTTGCCGTAAGCCCCGCCTTCGCAATCACCTTCAAGGCCGCTTCGGCAAAAAGCTCCCCAAGCCGGACGTTCATCAATCCGACGCGGTCAATCGTGGCGTACTTCCGGTCGAACAGCCGGAAAATTTCCTCTCGAACATGCGGCGCGTACGGGCAATTATCGAATGCGATCAGCCGCGCCTGGCGAATCTCCCCGGGGTTTCCAACCAGCTCCACAACCGCGGCGTCAATTCCGTCTACGGAGGTGCCTGACATTAACCCGACTGCAAATCTACTCCCCATTTCCTCACCACCTCTTATTAAAAACGCTTCCAAAACCTTCTACAACCATCTTACGCGCAGGCCATTTTCCATGTCAACAGATTTTGAAATATTCTTTTATATTTCTAATAATCGGTTGAATTTTTGATTCAGCAATCCCACAAAAAAAAACGGCTCCAAGCGCGGAACCGGCGGTTACCATGGATCATCAGTTTATTTCTTCTGCTTCATTGCCAATACATTATGTGTCTTTGTCAAGTATTTCTTAACCCGCTGGTATTCCGCGCTGGCCACGCCGATAAATAACATATCGATCACCGTCAGCATCGCAATCCGCGAACCTGTCGCGCCGCTTCGAATCGTGACCTCCGGCGTCGAGATGCTAAGCACAATATCCGCTTGCTCCGACAACTCGCTTCGGGTAAATTTCGTGATCGCAATGATCGTGGCTCCTGTTCTTTTGGCGACATCTAACGCTTCTAGAATCTCGCTGGTATTCCCCGAGTTGGACACGAAGACGGCTGCATCCCCCTTCTCAAGAAGAGCGGCGGCAAGCAGCTGAGCGTGCGCGTCCGTATAAGTGCGGCAAGATTTATTGATTCTTGTAAACTTCTGCTCCGCGTCCATACATACCAATCCCGACGCGCCGACACCGAAGAAGGCGATGCGGTTCGCTTTGCGCAACGTCGCTACCGCCCGGTCCACTGCACTCTTGTCAACTACCTTCAGAGTGTCCTCAATCGATTTCATATTGAGCCGGGCTACATTGGCAATGATGGTGGTCAAATCGTCGCCGGGTTGAATATCGGTGTACTGCTCCTTCGATTCATCATCCATGGAGCCCAGCGCGGCGGAAATGCTGACAATAAAATTCCGGTATCCGCTGTAGCCCATGGTTTTGCAGAAGCGGAGCACGGATGCGTCGCTCGTCTTGCTGAGCTGGGCTAGATTTTTCACTGAAAGATGCGGGATCGCTTCTTTATTTTCCAGGACGCACTCCGCGATCATCCGCTCTACAGGCGTCAGACTGTCCTTCATATCCCGGATTTTGATCAAAATGTTATCATTTATCGCCATATATGTAACCTACTATCCCTATGGTTTGTTCTAGTATATTAATGCACTAAACGATAATAACACATTCGAAACGTACAACCAAATTATGACTGAAACAAAATAAATCTGCCATACTAAATTGAGGAAAAACCATAGGAGGGTAATGATTTGCATATTGAACGGATTGATACATTCCCGTTATTTTACCGCTTGCCTAAGCCTTACGGCGACGCCAACGGCATAAAGAAGTACCGCGTATGTTATCTGATCCGCATTACCTCCTCTGAAGGGATTGAGGGATGGGGGGAATGCGCCGATTGGCTGCCTACGCTGCATCTTGGGTTTCAAGAGAGAATCATTCCTTATTTGCTTGGGAAGTCCGTTTATGAACGCAAAAAAATCGTGACGACGGTTCACAAATGGCATTCCCGCGCGGCGGCGGCGGTCGACATGGCGTTAACGGAACTGGCTGCAAAGCGCGCGGGGTTAACGGTGTGCGAGCTGTGGGGCGGAGCGTACCGGGAATCTGTGCCGGTATACGCTTCTTTCCAATCCTATTCGGAGGATCCGGAATGGCCGAAGCAATCGCTGTTGGCGGTTGAAGAAGCGGCGAAAGACGGTTTTACGCGAATGAAGCTGAAGATCGGCGGCAAATCGATATCTGATGATCAGAAGCATATAAACAAAGTGCAAGGCTTGTTGGAGCAGAAGGTCGAACTCGCGTTGGACGCGAATCAAAGCTATGATTTGCCCGCCGCCATGGAATGGAACGCACTGTTGAACGCTTGGCCTAACATCATGTGGCTCGAGGAGCCGCTCGAGGTGAAGCATGTTGCCGAATATGCGCTGTTGCGGAGCCGCATGTGTGTTCCCCTTGCCGGCGGAGAAAATGTGAAGGCATCGGTAGATTATATCCCGATACTAACCGAACACGCCTTTGATTTCTTGACGCCCGACCCGATGCATATGGAAAGCCTAGATGACTATCGGCATAGCTTGCAGCTTGCAAGAGACTTCGGTCTGCGCGCCACTCCGCATGATTACGACGGCGTGCTCGCCCGGCTTTACTCCTTGTTTGCGCAAGCTTGCCTGCCGCCATGGAGCAAGATGGAGTCAAACTCGATTGAGCCGGTAGAATGGGATGTGATGGATAACCCGTTCACCTCCCTCATCCCCGTCAGCCCATGCCAAGGAGAAGTCCGTATTCCCCAAGGCGCGGGCATCGGCGTGGAGATCGACCTTGATATGCTTCAACACTACCGCTGGGACGGCAACAGCTATTGAACGTTTGCATCCTCAGGCGGTTCACCGCTGTGTTGTTGATTGAGCCGCATCTCCACATTTTTAATCAGCGCTTCTTTGCTTCGTAAACCGGCCCAGTACAGTTTGCATTCGGACAGCACCTTATCCAGTTGATCAAAGGTAAGGTTCGTATCCGTGCTTTGCCTGAAGCTTGGAATGATTTCCCGGTACATTTGGAATCGGGAAGGCCTTGGCAGCTCCTCTTCGCCGGTATACTGCACGGTCTGCATGTGTGACGTCAGCGAGTACGTTTTCCGCCGGATGTACAGCTGGGCTTCGTCTGAAATCAAAAATTGTACAAGCTGCTTCGCGGCCGTTTTTACCTTTGAATGCTTGTTTATTGCTAACCCGATTGTAATCAGCAGCGTGCGTGCATCGTACAAGTACGGCAGAGGCGCGACATCAAAATCAAATTCGGCGTCTTTCAATTCGTTTAAGGCCAAATACGTCGTCATGATGATGGAAACCTGCTCCTCGCGGAACATTCTTTCCGCATCATGGCGGCTTGCCGAGAGCAACAACGGGTATACGTCGGTGTTATATAAAATTTCCCGTACCTTCTCGACCCCGTCAAACAAACCGGTTCCTTCCAGTCGATATCGTCCGGTTTTATCTTTCTTAAACGTCTCTCCGCTTTGCAGAAGGAAGATAACCCAACGATTCGGATGGAAAAGAGGGAAATATAAGCCGAACCGTTCATTGCGCACGGCTAGCTGGGACGCACACTTCATCAGGTCATCCCAGGTCCAGCTGCTGTCGGGTTCCGGCACTTGCATTTTCATGAAATGGTCGCGATTGTAGCACAGAATAACCGGCGAATAAATGAACGGCTGCGCATACAGCGTGCCGTTCCGCCGAAATATATCTTGCAGAAAAGAGTGAATATGTTCATTCGGCTCTTGGGGCTCCAGTTGATCCCCCAATCCGGAAAACAACGACTCATTCACGGTTAATACGTCAATGAGCCCGGTAGAAATCAAGTTTTTTACATACTCTCTCGAGTCGTCGATTTTGATCGTTTCAACACGAAGGTGCGGGTGTTTCCGCTCAAATTCCGACAGCAGGTCCGACAGTTCCGCTTGGTGTGTCAAAGTAGAATGGTAACCTAAGCGCAGTACGGTCTGCGCCTCGGTATCCGGCGCTTTGATCCGGTTGCCGACACGCGGGATTTTTTCAATCAGCCCCTCGGATACTAATGTTTCTAAGCCTTTGCGGACGGAATTGTTGCTAAGCTGGAATGCCGCCCCCAAATCCATCTCCGACGGCAAAAAATCCCCTACGGCATAATGCCCTGTTAAAATTTGTTCCCGCAATGTTCGAACCATCTCATCAAGCCGCTGTCGGAACGTCTTCCTGCTTTGCTTGCCGGACACCGTAATTCCTCCGTTCTGATCTTTCAAATCACATCATTATGCGCCGTATGTGATGACTCCCCCAAGGATTTGTTGAGGAGCAGAAGCAAATTCCTCATACAGCTTGGCGGCATCCAACACCGGCTGGGTTTTGGAAATGATAGAACGGACAGAAATTCTTCCCTCAGATAACAATCTGATGTATTCTTCCGTATTTCTGCCTTCCGTCCATCTTACATATCCAATAGGATAGTCGAAGCCGTCCCCTTCGTAAAGCTTGTCATAACGGCCCGGACCGCCGGCGCGGGAAATAATGACGTCCGCTTCCTTCTTAAACATCTGAGCCCGCGTAAATTCCATCACCATATCGCCGACAATGACGATCTTCCCGCGGTCCCGGATCCAATCAAAGCTGTCGTCGAGAAGCTGCTTCTGAAGGCCGGATGCACAATGGAAAACCGCATCGGCGCCGGTGCCTCTCGTTCTCTCGCGGATTGCTTCTTCCACTTCTCTCATAGTAGAGCATACCGTAATCCCGGGCACATCCGCCAGCGCGCGCCGCCGTTCTTCAATCAGGTCCACCGCAATGACCTTCAGCGCCGCCGCTTCAGCAATGCGCGCGACCAGCTGTCCGATAATACCTAGACCGACAACGACCGCGCATTCTCCGAATATCAGGTTAGACTGGCGCAGCGCGTGAATCGCAATGGCTCCCAGTCCTGCCGCGGAAGCTTCTATCAAATGTACATGATTAGGAACCGGCGTAATGAGATGCTTCGGCACAAGCAAATATTCGGAATGATTCACGTAAGGCGCTCCATAGCACGCTACCTGCTGCCCTGCCTGAATATGCTCGACGTTCTCGCCGACTTCCACAGCGATTCCCGAAGCGCTGTACCCTAATGAAACCGGTTCTTCCCCGCTTCGGCGAATCGATGTTAATTCTGTTCCAGGACTTACCATAGAATAATGCGTTTTCATAAGCACGTAATTAGGTTGTAATACGGGGCATTCCTTCTCAATGACTTTCACCTGGTTGTTGAGACTTATTACGCTTAACATTAGCGCGTTCCCCCTGCCATGAAAAAAACTAATTAACATCTAATTCACAAAATATTATATTTTTGGTAGGCAAAAGATGTCAATATCTTTGTAAAACCAGTACTAACATATAGCTAATGTACTTCTTTCATGAAATGTATACTTCCTCTTCCCCCGTTCCCCAACTTTTCCTCGGTGTCATTCGTTTCTGGCGCTTAATTCATCATTTTTCCAGTCATATGGATCAAAGTGCATTTGAGAACGCATAAAAATTATTCGAACAATCGACCTTTTATTCTTGACAGATAATTGGATTCTGCATATTATCTAGTTGACAAATATATTTTTTTAATTCGGAAAGCGGTGTCATGTTTCCTGTCAAACTTAGTTGGAACCATATCTAGTGTATATTCCGACTTTTTTCGACATTCTGTAACCGCTTCCAACCTCACGAGAGGTTTCCCGCCCGATGAGAGTGTATATGACATAGATGTTTTACAACTCTCATGAAACACCAAATTTTAGGAAAAAAGGGAGGAAAAAGCATGTCAAGAAAACTTTTTGCCGTACTGATGTCATTCATCCTTGTTGCGACATTGCTTGCGGCATGCAGCGGCGGAAACAGTGGCAGCAGCAACACGAACACATCCACCCCTCCGTCGTCTAACACCGGCGGCGGCAGCAGCGGTGGCAGCAGCAGCGGTGGCAACACCGGCGGCAGCACGACTCCGGAACCGGTGAATTATGGCGACACCGGAGGTCTTCAGCTTCCGCTCGTTGACAAACCGACGAAGATTTCGATTATGGTTGCAAGTGACGTCACGAACCTGAACGACAGCTGGTTTGTTAAAGAAGTTGAAAAAATGACAGGCATTGATTTGGATATTCAAGCATATCCGAATGCGTCCTACAGCGAAAGATTGAACGTTGTCGTCGGCGCCGGAGACTTCCCGGATATCATCCACGGCTTGTCTCTTGCCCAAGCGGACGAGTTGGGCGGCAAAGGCGCATTCGCTGCCATTACCGACCACTTGGATCAATTGCCGAACTTTAAATCGCTTTACGCCGATAACCCTGATAACGACTGGGTTTTGAAATCGTATTCCGACGACAGCGGCAAGCTTTATACTTGGCCGATTTACGGTTTGAACCGTGAAGTAAACCATGGCTTCTTGTACCGTAAAGATATTTTCGACCAACACAACATCCCGCTGTGGACGAATACCGATGAATTCTACCAAGCTTTGAAGAAATTGAAGGAAATTTATCCGAACAGCTATCCTTACGCTTCCAAGACTCAAGCGTGGATCTTCCGCGACTGGGGTTACGGCTGGGGCGTCGTAGGTGAAAACTACCCGGCATTCTATAATGAAGCAACTGGCCAATGGGGTCTCACTTATACGCAGCCTGAGTACAAAGATATGCTTGACTTCATGAAGAAGCTGTTAAATGAAGGCCTGCTCGATCCGGAGTTCATCACAGATACGTCAGCGAACTGGGAAGCGAAGATGACGAATGATCAATCCTTCGTTACATTCGACTGGATCGGCCGCTTGGATCTGTTCTATAACCTCGTGAAGGATAGCAACCCGAACTATAACATGCGTTACGGCAACCCTGTCGGACCGACGAATAAAATCCGCAGCTTGCCGATGATTTCCAACTTCGGCCATGTTGTCGCAAACAACGACAAAGCGGAAATCTCTATGAAGCTCTTAGATTTCTTCACCAGCCCGCTTGGCGCTGAACTGATGACAGTCGGACTGGAAGGCGTAAACTACGAGCTTGATGCGAACGGCAAGCCGGTTTACCCTGAGCTGAAGGATCACGACCTGATCGAAATCAAGCTCCTCGAACAAAAGTACGGTATGTGGGTGCAAGGTCTCTACATGCGTACAGACCGCCGCAGCGTGTACTACAACTACACCGAGAAAGAGCAAGAAGCACAAGACATGATGAAAGACATGAAACACCCGCTCGATCCGGTTCTGAAATTTACGGATAATGAAACTTCGACCATCGCCGAGTACGCACAACAATTGCAGAAGGCCGGCGAAGAGTTCTCCGCGCAGTACATTTTTAACGCGAATTCCGGAGACAAAGAGTGGAACGACTGGCTTGCCCGCGCGAAACAGCTGGGTGAAGATAAGTTAGTTGAAGCGTATAACACAGCGCAATCACGCTTCAACGCTCAATAATTCGGCATACTCACATGAAGCGGACAGGACACTCGAACTTTTCTGTTCGGGTGTCCTTTTCCCATCAAGGGAAGGAGGAGAGGCAATGACAAATCCGCACATCAACCCGCCTATGGAAAAACCAAGCCGCGGCGTTACTTCAAAACTTCTTTCCATGTGGCAGCACATCAAGAAGGATCGCCAGTTTTTAATACTGCTGATTCCTTGTATTGTCTTTTACATCATCTTTCGATACGGTCCGATCTACGGTGTTATCATTGCCTTTAAAGATTTCAACGTTTATGACGGTTTCTTCGGCAGCGATTGGGTTGGGCTTAAGCATTTCGAAACCTTCTTCAGCAGCCCTGATTTTTGGCTTCTTTTCAGAAATACTTTTCTTCTAGGAATCTATACTTTATTGATAGCTTTTCCTTTTCCAATTTTGTTTGCCCTGCTATTGAATGAAGTAAAACACCAACTGTTTAAAAAGACCGTCCAAACGATCAGCTTATTGCCGTATCTTCTATCGATTGTTGTCATCATCAGTATGTTGACCGACCTGCTCTCTCCGAGCCGCGGACTGATCAACCAAATCATCGCCGCATTCGGTTTTGAGAAAATACATTTTCTCATTAAACCAGAGTGGTTCAGAACACTCTACGTCTCATCCGATATTTGGGCAAGCATGGGATATACGTCAATCATTTATCTCGCCGCAATAGCGGGCATCGATCCAACGCTATACGAAGCAGCCCGGGTAGACGGCGCGAAGCGTTGGCATATGATGAGATACGTTACGCTTCCTTCGTTGATTCCGACGATCCTTGTGTTGTTTATTCTAAGCACCGGGAATTTGATCAAGATTGGCTACGAGAAAATATTATTGATGTATAACCCAATGACATACAGTGTGGCGGACGTGTTCTCCACCTACGTTTATCGGAAAGGGTTACTCGAACGTAACTATAGCTTCGCAACAGCCGTCGGATTGTTTGAATCCGTCATTGCTCTCATCTTGTTGACGAGTGCCAATCTGTTGAGTAGAAGGTTTGGGGGGAATAGCCTGTGGTAGGAGAAAAGAAATTCAGCCTATTCTCTATGATCAATACGTTCATCCTGGCCTGCGTCGCGGTTGTGATCTTGTATCCGATTATTCAGATCGTCTCGATCTCTTTCAGCGAGCCTTCCGCCGTGATTCAAGGAAGAGTGTATCTATGGCCGATCGGGTTAAATTTTGACGCTTACCTCGAAATCGCTAAGGATCATAGAATTCCGCGTTCCTATCTCAATACGATTCTTTATACTGCGGTCGGTACGTTTATTAACTTGGCGATGACGGCCGTTGCGGCTTACCCGCTCTCGCGCCGTCACCTGTTCGGCCGGAAATTCTGGATCATCATGATCGTCCTGACGATGTTCATCAACGGCGGCATGATTCCTACGTACCTAGTGGTTAGGGAAGTCGGTTTGCTTAACAGCATGTGGGCTCTCGTCATTCCTAATGCGATCTGGACGTTCGAGCTGTTGATTATGAAGAGCTTCTTCGAGAACATGTCGGAGTCGCTGCGCGAATCCGCTGTTATTGATGGAGCATCCGAGTACCGGATCTTGTGGAGCATTATGCTCCCGCTCGCCAAACCGGCACTCGCTTCGATCGGTCTGTTCTACTTCATGGGACATTGGAACAGCTACTTCCTGCCGATGATATACTTGCGGGATACCGAGATGTATCCGGTACAGGTCGTTTTAAGAGACCTGCTTATCAAGACGTCCGCCACCGAAACGATGGGCGCGGAAGGCACGGTCGCTCTTCCTCCGGAAGCGGTCAAGAACGCTATCATCGTCGTTACCATGGTACCGGTACTGATCATCTATCCGTTCGCACAAAAATATTTCGCGAAAGGCGTCATGCTGGGTGCGGAAAAAGGATGACGAAACTTACGCGGCAAAAGAAAACCGTACCCGCTCCGAAATGGAGAAGGTACGGTTTTCTTTTGCGGGTTACCTTCTGTTGCGAAAGCTTCCTCTCCGGCTTCAACTGCACAAAGAACAGCCCGCCATCGCGGCGACAGTCCCTTACATTGTGATTTGTTTAAGCTCATATAGCTGCTGATACTCCGTTGGCGTTAACCCCGTAAATCTCTTGAACGCTTTACTGAAGGAATGGATGGATTGATACTGCAACATTTCCGCGACCCGTGTGACGGAATGGCGGTTCTTCGCTAACATGTGCATCGCCCTCTTAATTTTTTTGTTCGTGTAGTAAGCTTGTAAACTAATTCCCACTTCCTCACGGAAAATATGCGATACATACGAGTAACTGTACCCCATCATCTGGGCGATTTCACGGAGATCTTTGATCTGCATGTATTGATGATCGATATACATTAAAGCTTGCCTCGCGAGATCGCGCCGTGTTTGGACCTTGCGAATCGGCCCTTCCTCTATATCATCTGCGTCTTTGCTTTGAATCAGATGACGGGATACGGTAACCAGCAATTGGTTCATATAGCTGCTAATTAATAGGTGTGAGTACATGTGCTCCGAAGCTGTCTCCTGAAGCAATCGAACGAGCACTTCACCGCCTGCCCCGCCATTCACGGGCTGAGGTATAACGAAAGCTTGTGTAATCCTATGAAGCTGAGGAAACAAACGCTCCGCTTCATCATCATGAACGGATAGCTTAATGAAAACATAATCCGCCGCTTCACCCCGAACATGCATATGAATCTCCGAATTTGGCGGAAGCAGCACAATCTCTTGGCTGTGGAGTCTTCCGTGCCCGTCCAGCCATACTTCGCCGATGGCAGACGATATTGTCCCCAATTCAAAACAGCTGCCGCTAATTAACGAATGGTTCCCGCTTTGCAATGTTCGCCGGTCCGCCTGGTGAAGTGTGAAATATTCGTGGTGGAAAGGATCTTGAGAGGAAGCAGCAACCCCTTTATCTAAGCACGAATGCAACGTTACCATGTGCTTCAATTCATACCCTCCCTGCATCATACTGAAAGCGATTACTTTCATTATGCAAAATGAACCGCGGCGGTAACATTCCACATTCTTATGATAGGGAGGAATATATTAAGTTTTTTTATCCAGCGCATAAAAAACATAAGGGACACACTGAATTCGTGTGCCCCTCTTAAAAATACCTTTATTGCGATTGATACCATTCGTTAGCTTCCTTACTCATATCTGCGCCGCCCATGCGATGATACTCATTCAAAAATTTATCATAGTTTGCCAAGTCTTCCGCGCCAGCAATCACTTTAATGACGTAATCTTGGGCGAATTGGTCCAGCTTGATTGCGTTCTTCGAGATCGCCGGGAGCGGCGGAGCATGCAGCAGCGGATCCGGCTTCGCCCATTCCATCTGTATCTGCATCTGCATGAATGCGTCGTATAACACCTCGTCTTTTCTAACG
>Ga0180215_1005362_pt1 | contig 10993 bp, 21 predicted proteins | sample eDN3rd37CBELigBY_FD_128871 | JGI IMG/M metagenome (GOLD analysis project Ga0180215, IMG submission 128871) | Enriched backyard soil microbial communities from Emeryville, California, USA - eDNA 3rd pass 37_C BE-Lig BY (version 2) (version 2) | ecosystem: Environmental > Terrestrial > Soil >...
CCGCCGCTGTTCAGTGCCACGTCTGCGGCCTGGAGACAGTTGCCAATGGCGATTTCCAAGATGAGCAGACCGCTCGCGAGGCCGCAACGCATGCCTGGTTAGAGGGGACGGAACCCCTTCCTCTCGCCCCCGCACGTGATTTCGGCTTGCTTTTGTAGTGCTATAAAGGCCCCTCGGACGCTCGGAGCGGCGTTCAGACAGGAGCCCGACCATGATCAAGATGAGCGTCTACTATCCGGCCGATGGCGGCTCGAAGTTCGATCACGACTACTACCGCACCAGGCACATGCCACTGATTCAGGAACGGCTCGGCGATGCCTGCCTGCGCTACGAGATCGATAAGGGCCTTTCGGGTCGCGAACCTGGAAGCGCTCCGGAGTTCGTCGCGGCGTGCCACATCTACTCGCCGACACTGGAGACACTCCAAGAAGCGCTCTTTCCCCACTCCCCGGAGATCCGCGCGGACGTCGCCAACTATACAAACATCGCGCCCATCGTGCAGTTCAGCGAAATCGTGGAAGGGTAAGGGGCTTCGGCGCGACAGGCGTAGCCTTTGAACTTTCCGGGATCGGCGTAGTGCTGGCGCACCTGATCCATGGTGACGTAGCCGGTGCCGAACCGGTCGACGATCAGGAACATGTCGTTGCAATCGACGCCAAGATCTCATGATGCCACCTTTTTTGATCGTCTGATGCGTTGTAAACGATTCTGCAGATACCGGATCTGATCGTCCGTCGGATCGATTTGCCAAGGCTGTCCTTTGACCAGTTGCCGCCCCACGAGGAAGCCACGGGCCAGATAATCGAAGATGACCTGCGGCGTCACGCCCAACAGCGAAGCCACTCCCTGAACCGAATAGCTGCCGTCCGGCCAGCGCATCGGGTTGGCCGCAACACCGTTGATCTTCACGGTCGCAATGCTCCAACGGTCCCGCAGCAGCCAGACATTCTCACCTCGGAAGCGACAACCACGGGCGGTGGTGAAGCCCTCTTGATTCAGGATCTGCGCGATCTCCTTGTCCATCTTGCCGGCCGCATTCAGCTCCGTGATCTGCTGCCGCAAACGATCGAGATCGGCATAGTCCTTATAGGTGTGAACCCGCCGTTGCACGGCATGCTCGCTCGTTGCCCCAGTCTGCCACAGGATCTTGAACCAGACCTGTCCTGTGATTCTCTTCTGATCCAGGATCACCTCGCGAATAACGAAGCGCAGGATGCGTTTGCGGTCCGCCGCCGTGGTTGTCACCGCATGCCACACCTGCGGCAGATTCTGGCCCAGAGCCTGCAGCGTTGCACGATCATCAGCGCTCAAGACCAGAGGCTGTTCACGCCGCTAGCGATCGTGCTCCTGGTCGACCGCCTCGACCGCACGCAGCTTCTCCTCCCAAGCCCGTTCCAGAGAACGGGCCACCAGCCGGTTCTCGGGCTCGACCGCATCGTACTGGCGCTGGGCCCGCTCCGCCTCATACCGGGCGCGCTCGCGCCGCAGCCCCCACTGCCGCTCGAGCTGCCGCGCCTCCCGGTCCAACTGCCCAAGGGCGGCCAGCGCAATGGCGATCTGGTCGGGCTTGAGCGCTTCCAGCAGGATCGCCTCGACGCGGGCATCCACTGCCAGAGCCCGCACCTCCTGACAGAGAGGCGCCCCAGTCTGGTCCCGGTCGGCCCGGCAGCAATAAACCGGATAATCTCCCTGCGGGCCCGTGTAACGCAGACTCATGCGGCGGCCGCAGCGGCCGCACATGGCAATGCCCTGTAGCAGCGCTGCACCTTTGCGCGGGACGCCGACATGATCAGCGTCGTAGCGGTTGACGTTATCGGCCAGACGCCGCTGGTTGGCCATGAACTCCTCCCAGCTGATGTAGCCCGGATGAGATTCCTGCAGGCAGACCTCCCATTCGGCAACGGGAACCTTGATCGTGCTGGGGCGGCACGATCCTGCCCGCGCCTGACCGGGAGCCTGTCGCCGCCGACCATACACATACGCGCCGGCGAGGGCGGGATTTTGAAGAATGCTGCGGACGCAGGCGCTGGTCGCCTCGCGCCAGACCACGTCGTGCGGTGAGGGCCCCCTCAGCGGCCGCACCGGCAGCGGCAGCCCACTCGCTTGAAGATAGCGCCTGACCGCGTGGGCGCTGTGCAGTTCGCAGAATTTGGCAAAGACCAGAGCCACACGGGCTTGGACCTCCTCATCCGGGTTGAGCGTCACGGCGCCGGAGCGGTCCTGGACTAGACCGGCCGGGACCGGCAGGCGCAGTTCGCCGCGAGCCGCCTTCTGCCGTTCACCCTGATGCAGGCGCAGTCGGATCTGGTGCAGTTCCGCTTCACTCATGATGCCGGACAGGCCGAGCAGCAGGCGATCATGATACGCACACGGATCGAACAGACGCTCGCCATCGGCAAGATGTTGCGCGACAATCAGCGACCCTGCTTCAGCGACAATCAGGCATGCAAGCCATGATTGCATCGGGCGCTCGCAGCCAAAGTCTGCGTCAAGCCCGGTAGCCGCCGAAGGCGGCGGCCGAAGGTCAGGCTTTACGCGGATTTTGGCTGCGAGCATTCTCGATGAGCGATGCACGCCAACGTAGCAAACACCGCAATGTGCTTGGCAGCTCTGATTGTCGCAACGCACGGGGTTTTGATTGTCGCGCAACAGCAGAAGAACCCCGAACAGCGAGCACAATTCCAGCAGCTGATGCCAGTCGCGGTTGTTGCGCGCCAGCCGTGAGGCGTCGAGGCTCATGACCAGGCCGGCATGGCCGAGACTGATCTCGGAAATCAGCTTCTGGAAGCCCTGACGTTCGGTCGTGCCGGCGCCGGATTTGCCCAGATCCTCGTCGAGGACCTGGATCCGCTCGCGCGGCCAGCCGAGATCCTCGGCGCGATCGACCAGGCGGTACTGCAGCTCGGTGCTCTCCTGGTGATGCTTGATCTGGGTCACCGTGGACTGGCGCACGTAGATATAGGCCAGCTTGGCGCGGCGGGCCGAGGTCAACCGCTCGTCAGAAGGGTTCGTGACGCTCAGCATCGGTCTTCTCCCTGATCGGCGGCATCGGGTGCATCCGTCGCACAAGCTCGGCCAGAAGCTGAGCCATCTGCGTTTGCGTCTCGGCCGGAAGGTTCGGCCACGGCCGGATCGGTTGGTGCCGAGAGCGGTGCAGGTGCAGCCTGGTCGGAGAAGCGGGCTCCCGGTTCAAGGGACAGCGTTGGGCCATCGTGGATCACCTTCGGTTCGGACGCGGTGATCATGGTGGCCAAATGCTGCGCCAGTGGGAGCAGGGTGCGAATGCTGACACGGAGGGTCTCGTTTGCCGTCGCTGGATGCTCGCCGTGGCTGGCCGCGGCCAGATCGGTGATGGAGCGGCGAATGGAGCGCCGACGGCCATCGGGCAGGGCAATGACGACAAACGAGGCTCCGCGCCTGGAGTGCATGGACACGAGGTCGAACTGCTGTCCGCTCAGCGCGTGTCGGGGATCGATGACCGTCACATGAGACACGAGCCGGTCAAGGATCGAGGCATTCTGGAATGTTCGGGGAAGCGAAAACTACCTTGCTCTCGTCAAACTCGCTTCAGCCAAAATCTGGATGCGCTTTATGAGGCGGTGACCTAGAGCGCTGTGATATGGATGAGTTGATCGCCCTCGTCTGTGACTGCCACAGTCCAGCAGCACCCGTGCCTGCTTTCATGCAACAGCCCGCCGTGGAGTTCTGACGCTGCCTTGTCGGCGGCCCCCTGGGCGGTCGTCGGATCGGGCAGGTCAACCCCCACCTCGTCCCAGATAAATCGATCCTTAGAACGCAGGTGGAAGTAGTAGCGGGGCATCGGCATCCTCTGTGATTCATGGGCCGAAGCGACGGGGGTGATTAGAGGCTACAACCTCGAGATGCTCCCCTTGTTCGACGGCCGAGCGCGCTTTCCCATGGGAGGCCGAACGGAGCCTCAGGGACCATCCGAACTCTTCAACAAGAGGGCTGACATGGAACGGGCCCTGTCGCTTCGGCGACGGGCCCGTGGTGACCTGCAGGTCACACGTCATTGACGGTGTTCCGGATGAACCGGTCAAAAGACTCAGATTGTGAAGCTGAGACAGGCGCCTCTCGACGGGAAGACGTGGGAGGCGGTCGCAGCCCAGGCGGAAGTTCGATCTCAGCCTCCCTTCAGCCGGATCCACGGCGGGTGCGCGGCCCAGGCGGGTGCGTGATCGGGCGGCTCATGAACCCCACGGTGAAAGCCATCCCGTTCCAAGGATCAGGTTGCCCCTGGTTTTCCGAAGCTGCTCTAACCCATGTGAAACGGAGCCGCAAAAACCAACGAGGCAAGCGGCGACAGCCCTTGAGCGTCCCAGTCATTTCCGGCTGCATCGCTCATGGGACGGTTGGGGGATACCGAACCCAGCCACCCAAGAATTCTCACTCTCGTTTTTTGCTGAGCCGAGCTTACTTCGAGTGCGGGTATTCGGAAATCATCAGCCAGCCGGTGGGCTTGGAAATCAGAACTCATGGGGCATGACGCTCTCAGCCGTCGCCCCCCACCAGGCGCTCGAACTGGTCGCGGATCACCCGGTAGCACTCGCAGGAGGCTGCCTCCAGGCCTTCCCGGTCGGTGACCGTGAGTTGTCCCCGCACGTATCGGATCAGTCCCGCCCTCTGCAAGACGCCGGCGGCAAGCGAGACGGTTGATTGGTTCACACCGAGCATCGCGGCCATGAACTCCTGCGTCAGCGGGAAGGTGGCCGCATGGGCGCGATCCTGGGTCAGCAACAGCCAGCGCGCCAGCCGCTGCTCGGCTTCATGGATGCGGTTGCCGACCGTCCGTCGGAGTGCAGGCTACTGCTCGAGGGATGGGCCAGCCGCTACATGATGCTGGAGGACGGCCGCCGCCAAATCATCGCCCTGCACATCTCCGGCGACTTCTTGGACCTACACAGCTTCCCCTTGGAGCAAATGGACCACAGTATTGGGCTCTCACCCCCTGCACGGTTGCCGTCGTCTCCCATACGGCCCTGCGGGAGATCACTGACAGCCATCCGCACCTGACACGCCTGCTGTGGCTCAGCACGCTCATTGACGGCGACATCACCCGCAAGTGGCTTCTGAACGTTGGGCGCAAATCGGCCCATGAGCGCATGGCCCATATGTTTTGTGAGCTTTACACCTGCATGAATGTCGTTGGCCTTGCCAAGGATCACAGCTTCCCGGTGCCTGTCACTCAGTCCGAGTTCGGGGACTGCCTTGGCATCTCGACCGTCCACACCAACCGCGTCCTGCACGACTTCCGGGCTGAAGAGATCATTCAATGGCGTGGGCAGACCGTGCAGATCATCGATTGGGAAGGCCTTCAGGCTCGCGGGCAGTTCGATCCGACCTACCTCAGCCTTCATGATGAGCCACGATGATGGCGGCGGCCACATTCGCTGTCCATTCAATCAACGGCATCGCTTTAGATGCACATGTACTGTTTCACCTGTAACTAGATTCCGGGTTCTTGAAACCAATCTGTAGCTCACCCGCGCCATCATCCTTCAAGCTCTTTGGTCGCAGATATCCCGAAAGCAGCGTCGGCCTTCCTCACGAGGGACACCGGTCAGCAAAAGAGAGGTCGCCATGGGTTCCCCCAGCCCCGAACTTAGCAATCTGTGGCTTGCCCGGGCCTTCAACGCTCAGGATGTCGAGGCAGCCGCCGCCCTGTACCACCCGGAAGCATCGATCGTTCAGCTCGACGAGGTGCATGGCGGCACGACCATCGCCCGTGGAGCCGACGCCATCCGGGTGACCATGGCTGCCTACATCGGCCTCAAGCCGCACATGGACGTGGTGACCCATCACACAACCGTCTCGGGTGATTTCGCCATGACCCGATCACAATGGCTCATCACCGGCCAGGATCAGGATGGCCGGCCGATCGAGGTACATCACCACGGTATCGAGGTGCATCGCCACGGCGAAGACGGCACCTGGTACTTCTTCCTGGATCATCCCTTCGGAGCGGATTCCACCTGGGCCATTCCACGTCCGCCCCAAACAGAATGACCGAGTTCACCCGTCATCCTTGCTCCTGCCGAGGGCGCGTTTGTCGTCATGCTCCCGCCCGTCTTGGGCTGAGACGCAAGAATAGGAGAACCGGATGATTCTCAATCGTCGCGATATGCTGATTGCCGGCCTTGTCGCCGCTGCGACTGATGTTTCCGGTGGGATAGCGGTGATTAGGTAAATCCCTTGGTAAAGTGTCCCTATAAGCGGCCACTTCTCACCGAATTGAAAGCCGTGGCAAATGGTGCCTATGGGTATCAAGAACTATCTGATCGAAGGCGGTTCCGGCACCGGAAAAACGTCTGTAGCTACAGAACTGGAACGGCGTGGTTATCACGTCATCCATGGTGACCGGGTCTTGGCCTATCTCGGCGACCCCGAGACAGGCCACGCACTGGCCGGACTACCTGAAGGTGTCGCGGACCATCTCGCTTGGAGGCACGCGCACTGGATTTGGCCTCTTGCCAAGGTTCAATCCCTAGCCGCCGACACCAGTTACCCAGTCACGTTCTTCTGCGGCGGCTCCCGCAATTTCCATAAGTTCCTGTACTTGTTCGACAAGGTTTTCGTGCTCGACATAGATGTCGAGACGTTGAACCGACGATTGAATGGGCGGCCAAATGAGCCGGGCTTCGAGCCAGACGAGCGCGCGTTGGTCCTCCACTACCATATTGCCCGCAAATACTTACCCGCCGGAATCATTGTCGACACGACCGGCACCGTTTCGAGCGTCGTCGACGATATCCTTGCTCAACTGAACTGAAGCCTGAAAGTGTTGCCAATGGGATGGAATGTACTGGAATATTGACGGAAAGACGCTAACCGCCTGCAACGACTCTCTGACGGAGTCGTCAATGACGTTTGGAGCGTGCAAGTCGATGGGCAGCTTGCAGTCGCCCGCCTTGGCACCCGCAGCGCCGCTGATCTAAGTTGGGAGACAGCGCAAAAGCGGCTAGTTCAGAAACAACCCCCTCTCGGTCATTCCACATTTATGAGTTCGCGGCCTCGTGATTCCAAAGGTACAGAGTACCAATCATAGACTGCTGAGCCGAAGCATCCCAAGGAATGGGCCGGATGATCGATGGATTCAGGTCCGAACACATTGAAACCGACAACCCATGTGGTTTCATCTAGCAGCTGGGCGGCCCCCTCGCCTTATGGCGGAGGTGGGCCGATCATGTGCATGGCACCTCCCTAGAGGCCGGTCATTTCTTTCCGGAAGAAGTCCCGGACCGAACGGCTTGGGAACTCGGTAGCCGCTTCGGAGGATCCTACGGGAGCTGTGCGATGTAGAGCCGGTCGAAGTCGGCCGGGGCATGCTGCAGACCGTCGGCATCCGTGATGAGGATGTCGGTGACACCATTTGTGTCCAGCTGATGAGCCTTCTCCAAAGCTGCGGCAGGGCTGTCGCAGGTGATGGCGACCACACCGTTTTGGCCGTTTCCGGTTACGACAAAGAACATGCGTCCTCCATTCGATTGTCTGATGGTGAAGTGTGGAATGTTGGAGGGTGGGCCGACCCTCGCTGCCTGGTCAGTCTGCAGAGTGGAACAGGTAAAAGCCGTTGGCCGCTGCGGAAACTAGGGCCGCATCCGCGTCAAACCCCGACAGTGCCTCAAGGTCGAGCCGACGGGCGTACTCCCACTCGTCCGCTGTCACGCAGGTCGGAACAGGCACGTTTTCTGGCACGGCGCAGAATAGATCCGCTTCGCCTTTGCGCCGGAATCGATTGTAAGCGCGCATGGGTTACTCTCCTCGCTCTTACACTAATGGCCAGCCTCATTAGCCGCCTCATGCGGCAGGAGTGTGGATCAAGGAAGACCCTGATCGTGGCCGCGGGTCCGCGCCCAGAGTTGCCCGGATTGCAGGGCAGTGCCACGGCGGCAGCTGTTGCAGAAGCGACGCCATGCACCAAAATCGGGTCAAAGGTGGCACCACGACTCTGGGCAGGCTGTGATGTAGTTCATCGGCCCTTTTTGGGCGTGAGCCTGTGCCCAAGAACAGAACAGGGAGGACGGACATGGGCATGACGGGACAGGGTAACCTCTATCTGACTGTGCGGCAAAGCCTCGAAGGCAAGCCCACGCTGGTGCTCGAACCGACCGGCCGGGACAAGGATCTCCTTAAGGGCGGCATCATTTCCCTCAAGCTCCACGAGGGCACAACATTTGCAGAGGCACAGGCCCTGGCGGACGAGATGAAAAAGCACATCACGGCCGCCACCATCCAAACGGATGGCTGAACAATCTGACTGGTGTTTTGAACCAAGCAGTTCACCGGCAACACGCGCCCTTGGTCAGTGTGCTGTGCCGACCATCCGCGTTGAGTGTTGGCGCAGATGCTCAAGGATCGCTTGGGCTACTTCCCCATAGGCGATGCTCGGTAGCGCATGTCCCAGCCCGGAGACCTCCACCAGCGTTGCCCCTGGGATCAATGCTGCGAGGTGACGGCCGTGAGGCGGTGGGTTCAACGGGTCTTCCATCCCCTGAATGACAAGGGTCGGCGTCCTGACCCGACACAGTTCCTCGCCCCGCTCGATCGGCACGGGCCTCGCCTGTGCATGAGCGGTCGGCGGCACCAGCGACCCCGCATGCTCAATGGCGGCGGCTTCGAGCGGGCGAAACTCCTCCGGGTCGAAAGACAGCACGTCGCCTGCCAACACGCGCCACTGCTGCACCCGGCGCTGAAGCTCGTCCTCACGCGTCGCCCCGGGGGTGAACATCCGCCCAAGTTCGGCGACGACGTCGGGACGTGGCGTGGGCAACGGGCCAACGGGCGGCTCACCATGCATGGCGCGGAGATAGTTGCCGGCGAAATCCACGTCGAGGGCGGTCGTCAGCATCAGCGTGAGCGACGACAGCCGCTCCGGATGGTCGAGGGCGAGCACCTGTCCAATCGTTCCGCCCATGGACAGGCCCACCACGTGGGCACGCTCAACGCCGCAGGCATCCAGGATGGCCACCGCGTCGCGGGCAAGGTCCTCGATCCCGTACGGATGCTCGTCGAACGGGCGCCGGGTCGAGCGACCGGTGTCGCGATGATCATAGCGGATGACCCGGTAACCCTCCTGCGCAAACAATGTGACGAAGCCATCCGGCCACATGGAAGCCGGCGTGTTGGCTCCCGCCACGAGAAGCACCACGTCTCCGTTCGGTGGGCCGATCTCCTCCAGCCAGAGCGTCACCTCTCCGGTGCCGATCAGCTTGCCCTGCATTTCCGTTGTCCTTCCGTCGTGATTTCACGCTTACGGCGTTACCGTGGCATTCCGGACGAGGAAGCGTTCGTCGAACATCATCGGAATGGCCTCGCGGGTACCCCTGCGGATTGCATGGATGTGAAGGTGCGGCTCCGTCGTGTTGCCGGAGTTGCCGACGGCACCAATGACCTGCCCGGAGGACACCGGATCATCAGCCTTGACGGCAACACTTCCCTGTCTGAGATGCGCGAGCTCCACGTCGACCATGCCGCACGCGATCACGACATGGTTGCCGGGGACGTTCTGCCGGTCCCTCTCCGGAGGCATCAGGTCCGCAAGCCCGTCCCATGCGACACGGACCATGCCGTCGCAAGGGCTGACCACCGGCTTCCCGAAGATCTCGTATCGGTCGAATTCAGCGGGAAGGATGCCATCCGCCCGAAAGCCGAAGCGGTTGAGGGCCGATATGTCCAGGGCATACCGCTGCGTCGGGTGGCTGTTGTGGTAGTTGATCAGCGTACTGTCTCCGCCCTGACCAACCATGAACCAGCCTTCCCGCAGAGGAAACCGGAGCGCAACAGTCTCGCCCGATGGGGAAAATCCAAGCCCGATGCGGATAAGCATGATAGCGAAGATGGCGAGCACGAGTGCATTGATGCCATGGCGTCGCCAGAAGGGGCGATCCCCCGCGACCGTCACAGGCAGCCCGTGGTGGTGTCGCCAGGACACGAACGCAGCCAAGGCGAACAGCCCGCCGATCAGGAACCGGGTGTAGTACCCGAGCATGTCCCAGCGGCCGACGAGCAGGACCAGGAGCGCCACAGCGCCCGCCGTGAGCAGCTTCAGGCTCCAGCCCAAGCGGCTCTTGTGGTGCGTGCGCCAGAGCGAGACCGTGTAGGAGAGCGGCACAACGAGGCACACAAAAGACAGGGTCATGACGACGAGAAACTGCCTGGACACGGGATCTCTCATTCCGGTTGGGCGACCACCAGCGCCGCTGCATCAGGGAAACGCTCGTTCATTTTGCCCCGGATGCCCTTGGATGAGGGCCCAGCCGGTCATGAGCAAGGCCACAAAGACGAGGAGAGCGGTGACGGCATGGCCATACTCCCATTGCCGCCGCAGTGTTTCCCAGTTGTCCGGGGTCTGGGTCCAGTTCACTGTGGCCTGATTGGCCGGGAACACCCAGAGGAAGAAGACCGCATTACTGAGGATAATCAGGATGCTCGCGATCAGGGCCGCCCGTGCCGCTGGGGGCCTCAGGCGACGCTCGGCGATGAACAGGGCCCCATTGGCAAGGACGGCGCCCAGAATGGGGACGGCGAAGAAGGCCCAGCCGGCATAGATCTGCTGGACGGCGGAGTAGGCGTCGCGATCAAGTCCGATCTTGCGGGGCAGCTCAAAGAGATGGGCCCCGCTGGGAACAAGGATGAGGGCTGTCAACGCCAGGGCCGTCAATCGGAGTAGCATCATGGCAAGGCCTCCTTGCGACACATGAGAACCAGAACGAAGGCAGTCAGGGCCTTCCATTCACTGGGAAGGGCCCCACGAGAGCCGATTCGTAGTCGTTTACCGGGACGCACGGAACAGAACCGCGAGGTCGGTGGCATCTCGCGCCACTCCGGCACGTGCCCTTCAACCCGATGGTCCGCTAATGGGATGGACCGGCCGTGCTTACCGGCGCACCCTTCATCAGGGGCGCCCAGCACGAGGATCTGAGCCATGCCTAAAGCTCCGCTTCCGCCCATTGCCACCCTTGGCATCGACATC
>Ga0180215_1005364_pt1 | contig 10992 bp, 6 predicted proteins | sample eDN3rd37CBELigBY_FD_128871 | JGI IMG/M metagenome (GOLD analysis project Ga0180215, IMG submission 128871) | Enriched backyard soil microbial communities from Emeryville, California, USA - eDNA 3rd pass 37_C BE-Lig BY (version 2) (version 2) | ecosystem: Environmental > Terrestrial > Soil >...
CGCCCTGCCGCCCTGCCTGCCCCACCTGCACGCGGGCCGTCGCCTACACCTCCGCACACCCTTGGAATCCCTGGTGGTTTCCTTGCTCCCCGGGGGATGTCGTGGCAGTTCTCTTTGCTCGTGATCAAGCCGCCGCCGCTACCGACTCCCGGCACGGACCGGGAGAGCCTTCGCAACGAGCTCCGAGAGCTCGACACGGGTGAGCTCCTTGCGCTCGGCGCCCGGCTGCGACGGGATCCGGATCGGCTCTCGCTCTACCTGGGGATCCTGCGGGAGCGCTCTGGCGGCAGGGCGCAGCTCGCCGCCTGTCTCGTCTGCTTCGATCTGGCGCGGCTCGGCAACAGGACCGCGCAGCGGGAGTTCTTCGCGCTGATCCCCACCATCCGGGACCTCGCCAGGGATCCGGCGCTGGTGGCGGAGCTCGCTGGCAACGATCCCTACCTGATCAGCCTCTGGGAGGGCTGCGAGGCGGCGCTGGTCCGGGACGACCCCCGGGACATCGCCGACGGGATGGACGCGAGCGTCCCGGTGGTGGGCGAGCTGGATCTGCTCTCCGATCTGGACGCCGGCTCGGAGCTGCAGTTCGAGCTCCTGCGCATGGCCGAGAGCGCCCAGCAGGAGGAGCACGCAACCGCCTTCGCCAGGTTGACCGCGAGCCAGCTCGGCTACGATCTGGCGAACGACATCATGCCCACGGTGAGCGGCCTCTCCACCGGGACCTCGGTGCAGCTCGATCGGCTCGAGCAGTATCTGCGGCAGGCCGGCGCCTACGCGCCGAACGTGCCGCTGGCCCGGGGGCTCGCCTGCCTGGGACAGCTCTTCCTCGCCGCGCACCTTCGGCGACACCGCTTCTTCGGCAAGCCCAACCCCCGCCGGGTGGAGGCACTGCGGGCGGGGCTCGCCGCCCTCCCCTCGGACAGCCCGGCGCCGCTGGCGGAGGCCGCAGCGCTGATCGAGGAGGAGGGGGCCCGGGTGGTGGAGGGCTTCCAGAAGGCGGCGGAGATCCTGCTGGACTACCTGCGCTACTGCGCCCAGTCCGGCCTCGACCCCCTGCAGAACGAGACGGTGGAGTCGTATGTGACCGCCGACCGGCTGCCGGCACCGACCCTGCTGGTGGGTGACTCGCGCCGACGACGATAGAGGAGATCGGGATGAGCCAGCTGGAGTGGATCGCAGAGACCCCTGCCCTTCGTGTCCGTCAGCAGATCGAGTGGACGGAGGTCCTGACGGGCTACGAGATGCAGAACCGCTACGTGATCGACGACGGTCACGAGCGCTTCACCCTCCACGCCGGCGAGGTGAGCCGCGGCCTCAGCGGCCTCTTCTGGCGGCAGGTGCTCCAGAGCAAGCGGCCGTTCCTGGTGCAGATCATGGCGACGGGCAGCGTGGTCCTCGAGGTGGTGCGTCCCTGGCGGTGGTTCTTCTCCCGAGCGGAGGTCCGGGATCCGAGGGGCGCGCCGATCGGGTCGATCCAGCAGCGCTTCGCCTGGCTGCAGCGCCACTACGTGCTGGAAGATCCGCACGGGCGGGTGCTCGCGGATCTCTGGGGGCCGTTCTTCAAGCCCTGGACCTTCGAGATCCGAGAGCGCGGTCGCAAACTCGGGACCATCCGCAAGCGCTGGAGCGGCCTGGGCAAGGAGACCTTCACCGGCGCCGACAACTTCTCCCTCGACTTCAGCCCGGGCTTGGACAAGACCGTGCGCACCCTCTGCATGTGCGCGACGATCCTGATCGACTACATCCACTTCTCGAGAAAGAAGTAGGCGAGCGCGACGAAATCACCCGCATCCCAGGTGAGCACGCGAGGCTCCCGCGTTCGCGGGAGCGACCGAGGGGATTGTCTGCGGAATCACGGCTTGCGCAGAATCGATGGCGATCGCGACAACCCGCGGTAGCGAAGCGAAGCGAATCGGGCGCAGGGTCACCGAGGCTCCCGCGTTCGCGGGAGCGCCCGGGTCGAATGTCTGCGCAATCAAGCCTTGCGAGGCTTGACCTTCCGCTCCTTCCAGACCGACTTCATCCAGGCCTCCACGTCCTTCACGGTGCGGGGGATGTCGGCGGAGAGGTTGCGGCAGCCGCGGGCGGTGACGACCACGTCGTCCTCGATCCGGATGCCGATGCCGCGGTAGCGGGCGGGGACGGTGAGGTCGTCGAGCTGGAAGTAGAGGCCGGGCTCGACGGTGAGGACCATCCCCGGGACCAGCTTGCCGAAGCGGTAGGTCTCGGCGCGGGCCTGGGCGCAATCGTGGACGTCGAGGCCGAGCATGTGGCTGACGTTGTGGAGGGAGTAGCGCTTGTAGAACTGGTTCTGATCGGCGAGCGCCTCCTCCGCCGACATGCCCAGGATCCCCAGCCGCTCGAGGCCCTCGGCGAGGACCCGCATGGCGACCCGGTTCGGCTCCATGAAGTCGTTTCCGGGCTTCACGGCGGCGATGGCCTGGGTCTGTGCCTCGAGGACCAGCTCGTAGATCTCCTTCTGCTCCTTGGAGAACTTGCCGGAGATCGGGAGGGTGCGGGTGATGTCCGCGGTGTAGAGCGAGTCGCGCTCCACCCCAGCGTCCAGGAGGAGGAGCTCTCCCGGCTTGAGCTTGGCGTCGTTGCGGGTCCAGTGGAGCACGCAGGCGTTGGCGCCGGAGGCGGCGATGGTGCCGTAGCCCACGTCGTTGCCTTCGACCCGCGCGCGCAAATTGAAGACACCTTCGACCTCGCGCTCGCTCTGTCCTTGGGCGAGACGCTCGATCACGTCCTCGAAGCCGCGCTTGGTCGAGTCGACCGCTGCCTGGAGCTCCCGGAGTTCGAGGGCGTCCTTGAGCAGGCGCATCTCGGAGAGGACGGTGGCGAGCTCCTGATCCCGCTCGCGGTGCAGCGGAAGCCGGGCCTCCACGCCCTCGGAGTAGCCGCGCAGGACGCGGAACGGCTTGGCGCCGCTTCCCCGCATGTTGGCGAGGTACTCGGGGAGCTCCGACAGGGGGCGGCAGGCGTCGACGCCGAAGCGCTCCTTGCTCTCGGGGACGCCGAGGCGCGGCCCGACCCAGAGCTCACCCTTGTTCCGATCGGTGTAGAAGGTGTCGTCGCTGCGGCCCGGGTTGGGCTCCACGAAGAGGATGTGCTTGTGGCTGCGGGCGCCGCTGGGCTCCAGCACGAGGACGCAGTCGGGCTCCACGTTCCCGGTGAGGTAGTAGAAATCGCTCCCAGGGCGGAAGCGGTAGTTGGTGTCGTTGGCCCGAACCTTCTCGTGGCCGGTGGGGATGACCAGCGCCTCGCCGGGGAACTTGGCGGAGAGCGCCTTGCGCCTGGCGAGGAAGTTCGCGTGCCCCTTCACCTTGGCGATCTTGCGGGTGGGCCTCGGCTTCCAGCCCGTGCGCATGAAGGCGAGGAGCGCCTCCGGTGGCCGGGTGTCGTGGGCGGCCTTCGGCGCCGCTGCCTTCGGCTTGGGGACGAGGGAGAGGTTCGGCTTCTTCTTCGGGCTAGAACGCGTGGACATGGGCGCAGTCTAACCGCCGCAACCAAGGGTTCAAGCTCGATCCGATCGGATTCTGTCTGGCAGGCGGTCGCAGCGTATGCCGCGGCGGCTCAGCCGCGCCCTCCGTCGATGCCGTACTTGCCGCCGCCGAGGAAGATCAGGCCGACGAAGAAGATGGCCATCTCGATCGGGCGGCTCGCGGCGAAGAAGCCCTCCCCCTTGATCAGGTACATCGACGCGGCGACGAGCATGGTCGCCAGCATGGCGGCTGCAGCAGGTCGCACCCACTTCCCGATGATCAGGAGGAAGCCGCCGACGAGCTCGGCCAGGGTGGCGAGCAGGCCCCAGAGCGCGGGGAGCGCGGTGAACCCCAGGTAGGCCATGGCGCCACCCACCACCTCCCACTGCTTGGGTCCGCCCATCAGCTTGGGGAGTCCATGCGCGGCGATGAACATCACGCCGATCCCGACCCGCATGAAGAGAAGTCCGATGTCGCGCCGCTTGTCTGTCGTGAGCCAGGCCATGGTGTCACTCCGTGTGGTGCCGTCGTCATAACCCGGGACTCCCGCGGATGCTTCGGGATATACCAAGCGTTCCTCCCCGACCCCCTCCCACGTGCCCATGACCGCTTCGACCGCCCCCCTCGCCGCCCTCCTCCCCCAGGGCGACGATACTTTCCTCGACTCCGATCAGGTGCTGGAGCGCTTCGTCTCCTTCGCCACCGCGGACGGGCGCGAGCTCTACCCCGCCCAGGAGGAGGCGATCCTGGAGCTGCTCTCGGGCAAGCACGTGATCCTGAACACACCCACCGGATCGGGGAAGTCCCTCGTCGCCCAGGCGCTCCACTTCAAGGCGATGTCCGAGCAGGCGGTGAGCTACTACACCTGCCCGATCAAGGCGTTGGTGAACGAGAAGTTCTTCGCCCTCTGCGAGATCTTCGGGCCGGAGAACGTGGGGATGCTCACCGGAGACGCGAGCATCAACCGCGACGCGCCGATCATCTGCTGCACGGCGGAGGTCCTCGCCAACGTGGCGCTGCGGAGCGAGGATCCCCGGATCGACTACGTGGTGATGGATGAGTTCCATTATTACGGAGACAAGGACCGAGGCATCGCCTGGCAGCTCCCGCTCCTCACCCTCGAGCGGGCGACCTTCCTTCTGATGTCTGCGACCCTGGGAGACATGTCGAAGATCGAGGAGAGCCTCACCGCGCTCACGGGCCGGGAGGTGGCGACGGTGCGCTCCTTCGATCGGCCGGTCCCCCTGGAATTCGAGTACAGCGAGCGGGTCCTGCACGAGACCATCGAGGAGCTGGTGGCCAAGGACCGCCACCCGGTCTACCTGGTGAACTTCTCCCAGCGCGCCGCCGCCGAGCAGGCGCAGAACCTGATGAGCGTGAACTTCTCGTCGAGGGAGGAGAAGGAGAAGATCCGGGCGGCGGTGGACGGGATGCGCTTCGACACCCCCTACGGAAAGGAGCTCTCCCGCTTCGTCCTCCACGGGATCGGCCTGCACCACGCGGGCCTCCTGCCCAAGTACCGGCTGCTGGTGGAGAAGCTGGCGCAGGGCGGGCTGCTCAAGGTGATCAGCGGGACGGACACCCTGGGCGTCGGGGTGAACATCCCGATCCGCACCGTGCTCTTCTCGCAGCTCTGCAAATTCGACGGCGACAAGGTGGGGGTCCTCAGCGTCCGCGACTTTCTGCAGGTGAGCGGACGCGCCGGGCGCAAGGGCTTCGACGATCGGGGATACGTGGTGGCCCAGGCGCCGGAGCACGTGATCGAGAACCTGCGGATCGCGCTGAAGCAGGCAGCGAACCCGAAGAAGAAGCTGGTGAAGCGCCCCGCCCCGACCAAGGGCTACGCCCATTGGGATCGGGCGACCTTCGAGCGGCTGCAGACGGCGCCGCCGGAGGCGCTGGAGTCCCGCTTCGAGGTGAACCACGGGCTCCTCCTGGCGCTCCTGCAGAGCGGGAGCGAGCGGCGCGGCGGCGGCTATCGCAGGCTGCTGGAGCTGATCGGCAGGTCACACGGCGGCGATCGGGCGCGGCGCAGGCACAAGCGGGACGCGGCGGTCCGATTCCGTCACCTGCGCCACGCAGGGATCCTGGAGCTGCGGCCTCGGGTGGAGGGCAGGCCCGGGGCGGTGGTGCACGTGAACGCATCCCTGCAGGATGATTTCTCGCTCCACCACACCCTGTCTCTCTATCTGCTCGCGGCCCTGGAGATGCTGGACAGGGAGAGCCCCAGGTACGCGCTGGATCTGCTCACCCTGGTCGAGTCGATCCTCGAGAACCCCCACGCCATCCTCTACAAGCAGCTCAGCAGGGCCAAGGGCGAGAAGATCGCCGAGCTCAAGGCCCAGGGGATGGACTACGACGACCGCATGGCGGAGTTGGAGAAGGTGGAGTGGCCGAAGCCGCTCGCCGACTTCATCTACCCCACCTTCAACGCCTTCGCTGCCCAGCACCCCTGGGTGGGCGAGGAGAACATCCGGATCAAGTCGATCGCCCGGGAGATGTACGAGACCTTCGCCTCCTTCGACGACTACGTCCGCGAGCTGGAGCTGCAGCGCAGCGAAGGCGTGCTCCTGCGCTACCTCTCCGACGCCTACAAGACCCTGGTGCAGGCGGTGCCGGAGAGCTACCGCGACGAGGAGGTGGAGGCGATCATCGCCCACTTCGGGCTGATGCTGCGCACGGTGGACTCCAGCCTGCTGGACGAGTGGGAGCGGATGCAGGGCCTCGCCCCCAGGTCCGGGAAGGACGCGCCGGACGAGAAGCCCTACGACCTCGCGGAGGATCGCAGGGGGCTCACCTTGCGGGTGCGGGCGGAGCTGCACCGGCTGCTCAAGGCGGTGGCAGAGAAGAATTGGGAGGCCGCTGCGGCGTCGGTGCGTCCCGGCTGGAGCGCGGAGGAGATCGAGGCGGAGATGGCGCCGTACTTCGACGAGCACGCCTTCGTCGACCTCACCCCGCACGCGCGCAAGGCGCACAACACCCTGCTCCAGGAGACCGGATCGCGGCAGTGGAGCGCCCAGCAGAAGATCGTCGATCCCGAGGGGGAGAGCGATTGGGTGCTGGAGTGCGTCGTCGATCTGCGGGACTTCGTGGACGAAGGCCAGCCGATCCTGGAGCTGCGGCGGATCGGGATCTGAAGACAGAGAGCCTGGGCAGCGGTCTCGCCAGCCAGGCTCTCCGGGTGCTTCGGGCGCCGGGCTGCTGGGAACGGGCAGCCCGGCGTTCACGAAGCGGGGTCGGGTGCTACTTCTGGCACATGGTGCCGACGAAGCCGCCGACGTTGACGCAGGTGTAGCCGTCGGGGCAGCCGCTCTCGGTCTCGCACCTGCACTTCACCAGGCAGGCCGGCGGGGCCTCCTCGCAGAAGCTGCCGGTCTCGGTCCAGGTGCATTGGTTGCCCTCGAGGCAGCCGTTGTCGGTCTCGCAGCTGCAGTCGTCCTCGCAGTTCGCGGGGCCGGGATCCTCGGCGCAGCTTCCCTCGACGCAGACCAGCTCGCCCTCGCAGCCGCTCTCGGTCTCGCAGCTGCAGTCGTCCTGGCAGTTCACCGGGGCTTCTTCCACGCAGGACTTCCCGAAGATTCCACCCTGGCAGCGGTAGCCGTCGAAGCAGCCGTCGTTGACGCCGCAGCTGCAGTTGGCGAGGCAGGCGTTGGGATCGACCGGGACGCAGCGCGGCCCGAGGATGCTGCTCTCGCAGGTGTAGGTGTCGGGGCAACCGCTGCCCGGACAGCTGCAGTCCGACATGCAGGTGTTGAAGCCGGACTCGTCGCCGGGGACGCAGCTCATGGCGCCGGAGAGCCCTGCCAGGCAGCGGGTGCCGTCTGGACAGAAGACCTCGTCCTCCTCGCCCTCCTCCGGCTCGCCGCAGCCGCAGCTCCGCAGGCATTCGTCGCCCTCGGGGTCGGGCTGGCAGGCGCAGCTCGCCCCCTCGCAGACGCAGGCAAAGGCGCCGTTGCAGGTGGAGTCGTCGGTGCAGGCGCAGCCGACGTCACCCGGGTTGTCCAGGCAGGGATCCTTCGGCACCGAGCAGACGCAGGGGCCCGCTCCCGAGCAGTCGCAGACGCTCCCGGGGGCGCACTCGCTCAGCGCCTCGCAGACGCAGCCCTCGGCGCCGTAGCAGCCCTCGCCGCGCTCCAGCGGCCAGAGGGTGCGCGCGAGCGGGCCCTCGGGGCCGAGCCTGGCGGGCAGCTCCTCCACCTCGTCGATGGCGACCCGCACCAGCCCCTGGTCCGAGCCTGCATAGAGGACGCCGTCCTCCATGAACCGCAGGGCCCAGTAGCCGCCGTGCTCGAAGGTGGAGACCGCGGTGGTCACGTTGCCGTCGCGGTCGAAGACGTAGAGGCCGATGGTGGTTCCCACCGCCACCCTTCCCTCGCCGTCGACGGCGAGGCTGGTGCCCCGGGCCTTGGAGCCCCAGGCAGGACGGGCGAAGAGGGAGGAGGTGCGGCTCTCGAGGTCGACGGCGATCACGCCATTGGTGGCGTCCAGGGCGAAGAAGCTCCCGTCGGCGCCAGCGGCCAGGCCGACGACGTCTCCGAAGACGAGGCCGTCCGGCGGGGCGATGGTGTGGATCTCGTCGTCCTCGATCTCCACCAGGCCGCCACCGACCGCCGGGTCACGTGCGTCGGGGAGGATGTGGTCGTAGGTCCACATCTGGCGCTCCAGCCCGAGCGCCACGAGGGCGTGGCGGGGGCCCGGGAGCGGGAGCACGTCGAGGGCCGCGTTGGAGGGCATCCCCGGGACGTCGTAGTCCTTGTTGTCGGCCTGGTTGCGGGAGTAGCGGCGCATGAAGGTGACGTCGCCGTCCGCGTCGAACTCGAGGTAGCCGAGGCCGTGGGGGCTGCGGTCGTTGACCTTGTCCCAGTCGATGCCGGACTGGTCGTTCTCCGGCGGCTTGGACCAGCCGGCGCCGGAGCCGAGCCACAGCCCCGACTCGCCCCAGGCCGCAGCGGTCTGCTCGAGGCTGATCCCCGGTTCGATCTGGGTGCGCAGCGCCTCGATCCGCTCGCCCTTCCGGACGAAGGTGCCGTTGCGCAGGGTGGAGTAGGCGAACTCCTTGGCGTCGGGATCGCCGAAGGCGAAGGAGCGTGCGCCTGCGGAGGTGGGCATCCCGCTCACGCCGGTGCGCGGCGCGTAGATCTCGCAGGAGCCGTCGGCCTTGAGGCGGCAGACGTTCTGCTGGACGATCAGCCCGTCGCATTGGAGGCCGGGGTTCTCGTTGCGCAGGCCGAGCCAGGTGTTGCCGTCGACCGGATCGACCTCGATCGCGCGCACGCCGTTGACCCAGGGCCGCACCATCCTGGAGTCCTCGGGATCCGTGGTGATGTTCTCGATCCGGTAGACGCCGGTGGCGCGCGTCTTGAATTCGCTGCAGAGCTGCCGACCCCCCACATAGAGCCGCCCCTGGGCGTCGGGGACGAGGAGCTCGGTCTGCCAGGGCAGCAGGCTCGACTCCTGCCGGCGGCGGTCGACGATGGACCTTCCGGGGAGGCTGACGGTGGCGTTGGCGATCAGCTCGAAGGCGCCGATCCCTGCCGCGTTGGCGGGCTGGGTCGCCGTGAACTGGCCGCCCACGAAGAGGCGCTGGTTGACCTCGTCCACCGCGATGCGGTTGGGGACGATCGAGGTGCCGTGGATCTCGGCGAGGGCGTTGGACGGGACCACGGCCTTGAACTCGGGGCCCTCGTCGCCTGCGACCAGGGCGAGGATCGCGCCGGTGCCGTCCCCCTCACGGGTGCCGATGTAGGCGGCGCCGGTGGTCCCGGCGAAGGCGGTGGGGAGGCTCCCCTCCGGGAGCGGGATCAGGGTGGCGGAGGAGGCCCCCGGAGCCACGACGGAGATGCGGTCTGGCGCCGAGGCGACGAAGTTCGGGTTCCAGGCGATCACCACCACCGGTCCGTCGAGGGTCGCTGCGACCAGCTCGAAGACGTGAGGCTCCTCTGCGCCGAGATCGATCCACCGCTTGGTGGAGAGGCTGCCCGCGTCCAGGACGACGATGCCCTGATCGGTGGCGAGGAAGAGCTCGTCACCGACGACGGCGAGGCGGATGATCATCGCGTCCACCTCGGCCCCCGCCCCTCGCACGGACTGGGACTGGAAGGTCCACGCCCCCCCTGCGTCGACCTCACCGACCACGACCTGGTTCCAGGCCGCAGCGGCGAAGCGCTCGTCCGGACGGATCCAGGCGAGGTCGAGGAAGGCGGAGGTCCCCGTCACACCCGAGTCCGGGTAGACCATGGTGGGGAGGCCGTCTGCAGCGGTGTAGAGCCGGAGCTTGCCGGTGTCGGTGTCGAGGATCACCAGCCCCGAGGACATCCCGTCGCTCGCTGCGGAGCCCTGCTCCGCGAGGCCGAGGAGGGAGACGCTCTCGAGGTAGGTGCCGCGGTGGCCGACGATCAGCAGGGGCTCGTTCACCCCGGCGAGGGCCGCGGAGGGAGAGGCGGGCACATAGCCGCCCAGGCGCTCGAGCTCGTTGACCTTGGGCGCGCTGGCCTCCACGTCGGTGCCGCCGGAGCCGCCTTCGTTCTCGGTGCCGCCGCTGCCGCCGCCTCCCTCACCGCCGGTTCCCCCGGAGCCGCCGGTGCCCCCGATGCCTCCGGAGCCACCGTCGCTGCCGCCGGGGCCGGCGGGAGAATCGCTGGAACAAGCCCCCAACGCCAGGGCCGCCAACATCACAAAGAGGGGTCTCCACATATTGCTGTCAGTCCTTTCCTAGGGTTTCGGAGGAACTCGGTCCCGGCGGGACCGCAGAGTTCGTCCGAAAATGGTCCCTCGAAGGCGGAGATGACTGCAATTGTTAGTTTGTTTGGCAAGGGCCCGCTTGCCTGGCTGCTTTTCGTCGAAAATCAGAGCCTATGAAGGGATCGCCCCCCGCAGAGCGGGAGGTGCTTCCTTCTGCTCGCGCTTCGCGCGCGAGGGCCCGTCTTCGTTGGCTCGCCTTCGGCGCTCAGACCACGGCGTCGGGCTGCCGATCGGCGTGGGCCGCTCGAAAGGCAGGGTTCGCAGCGCAGGCTTCCTCGATCCGACGCAGGGTCGGATAGGGATCCAGATCCACCGCGAACCGCCTCGCGCTGTAGAGCTGCGGCACCAGGCAGATGTCCGCGATCGAGACGTCGTCGCCCACGCTGTAGCTGCCGCTGGACCTGGCTGCCAACGCCTCGAAGGCGTCGAGGCCCTTGGCGACCCAGCGGGCTGCCCAGGCCTTCTCGTCGGCGCCGTACCCCTTGATGGTCTGGAGGATGGCGAGGTTCTGCAGCGGCTGGATCCCGGCGTTCACGATCTCGGCGAGCTGCCGCGCCGTCGCACGCTGGATCGGATCCGCCGGCAGGAGGGCCGGCTGGGGGTGGGTCTCGTCCAGGTACTCGATGATCGCGAGGGACTGCGAGAGCTGCGTCCCGTCGGAGAGCTCCAGGACGGGGATCTGGGCCATCGGGTTGCGGGCCAGGTGGGGCGCCTGGTGCTGCTCGCCGCCGTCGCGCAGGAGGTGCACGGCGACGTACTCGTAGGGGAG
>Ga0180215_1005365_pt1 | contig 10987 bp, 9 predicted proteins | sample eDN3rd37CBELigBY_FD_128871 | JGI IMG/M metagenome (GOLD analysis project Ga0180215, IMG submission 128871) | Enriched backyard soil microbial communities from Emeryville, California, USA - eDNA 3rd pass 37_C BE-Lig BY (version 2) (version 2) | ecosystem: Environmental > Terrestrial > Soil >...
CAAACGGAGCTGGCAAAACAACTACACTGGAAATGATTGAGGGCCTTGTTTCACCCGATAACGGTGAAATCCATTTTGGCGACCTCGATTGGAATAAGCATGCAGTTTCAATAAAGAAGAAAATTGGCGTCCAGCCACAGTCAAGTGCCATGTTTGATTTATTAACACCAGAAGAAAACCTGAACCTTTTTGCATCCTTTTACGACCATGCACGGCCAGCCAAAGAAATCCTGGAAATAGTCAATCTTACGGAGCACCGGAACAATCATGTAAAAAAACTTTCAGGCGGTCAGAGGCAAAGACTTGCCATTGGACTGGCGCTGATTAGTGACCCTGAAATCATTTTTCTGGATGAACCGACTACCGGCCTTGATCCCCAGGCCAGAAGAAATATTTGGGATATCATTCTTCACCTTAAAGAACTAGGCAAAACAACCATTCTTACCACTCATTACATGGAAGAAGCAGAGAAATTAAGTGATCGTGTATGCATCGTGGATCAGGGGAATGTGATCACACTTGACTCCCCTTCCGCACTCATAGAGAAGCTTACAGATGAACGGGAAATAAGGTTGAGTTTTCTTGATGGCGTAAGTGCTGCAGAAAATGCTGATATGTTTTCGAAGGATCTGGAATCTGTATCCAAAACGGAACGGGAAGGGGCAACTCTAAAAATATGGGCAGCAAAGCCTGAAGAAACCCTTTTGGACTTATTTAAGTTTACAAAAGAAAAATCATTCGGGGTGGAACAGGTCTCTATACGGGAAATGAGCCTGGAAGATGTGTTTATTGCGTTTACCGGCAAAGAATGGAGGGATTAAGATTAATAGATACCATCAATTTAAAATGATGTTTTTGGCACAGCTGAAATTAACTCTTCGAGAAAAACAGGCATGGTTCTGGGGCATCTTTTTCCCGGTTATTCTAATGGTTATCTTCATGGTCATCTTCAGCGGAAATTCAGATGAAGAGTTTAAAACCGAAGTGGCTGTTGTGGATCCAAGCCCGAATCCAGCTTCAGAGATGATGCTTTCTCAAATCAGCGGACTTCCCGTTTTGGAAGTCAAATCAGGAAAGCCTGTCACGAGGGATAAAGCGGAGGAATGGGTAAAAGATCAGGAAGTGGATGCCGCCATCATCCTGCCGGAGTCGGCAGAGGCTTCCTCTGTTTTCCTTGTAATAAACAAAGAAAATGAACAGGGTGCCGCAGCCCAGGCAGTATCCGGCATTCTGGATAAGTTTGTCCAGCAGGCCAATTTAATGGCTGCAGGTGCTTCTCCGAAATATGATTTGCAATATGAATCGATAACCTCCGGCACCAATGAATTGGATTATACAGATTTCCTTTTAACAGGGATGATAGCTTTATCCATTGCCCAGGGCGGGATGTTTGGCATGGTGGACCTGGTGGACATGCGCAGAAAGGGATTAATCAAAAGGCTGCGGATGACACCGGCCAATATGGGCATCTTCGGATTAAGTGATATGGTTATGAGGCTGTTGTTCAGTATTGTGCAGATCATCCTGCTTTCATTAATAGGTGTCCTCGTATTTGGCGCCAATCTTTATATTAATCCTATTACCTTGATTATCGTATTCCTGATCGGTGCTTTATCCTTTAATGCACTTGGCTACTTCTTCTCATCTTTCAGCAAAACGACAGAAGCTTATATGGGAGTAGCCAATATCTGCAGTTTTCTCATGATGTTTTTAAGCGGAGTGTTCTTCCCTATTGAAACGATGCCTGAATGGATCCAGCCAATATCCAGCATCCTGCCGCTAACCTATTTTGCTGAAGGCTTAAGGGAAAGCATGGTGTATGAAACCGGCATTGCTACAGCAGCACTTTGGGCAGGAATTGGCGTGATGGTGATATGGGGAGCCGTTACTTTTCTTTTGGGGTCCTTGCTTTATAAGAGAAAAGCGATTGCTGCTGACAGATAATGAAAGAAGTGCCAGCTGCCAAAATCGGCCATCTGGCCTTCTTCATTATTTTTTTGGAAGTATAAAAAATTCATTAAAATTGAAAAAGGATGAAATCATTTTGATTTCATCCCAGAAAAGATTTCTTATAAATTTTCAAAAAACACTCTGATTACATCGGCTCCCCCAATGAAGGTTCCCAGCGAACTGCCCAGATTGGACAGGACAACAATCAATAAAATCCGGCTCACTTTGTTTCTCCAGAATCCTTTAACACTGAAGACATCTTCAGATAAGGTTTCAAAATCCCTTACATTCGGACGCCTTATATAAGCCTGAGTCAGTCCGGCAAACCAGCCTGCTGCAAGAAGGGGATTCAATGATGTAATTGGCGCTGCAACAAAGGCAGTTAAAATGGTGAGCGGATGTCCCATTGCAATGGCAGCCCCCAGTGCTGACAAGGAGCCATTCCAAATAATCCAGCTAATAGTCTGTGCAAGACCCGCAGAAGGATTTGCGAAGAATGTATAGGCGATTATGGCTAAAATGAACACCGGAATACTCCAGCCAATTATCTTTGGAACATTGGATTTTGGAGGGCGCTCAGTCAATTTGGCCATGTCCTGTTCTTTTTTGATTTCCTCTTTGATCCCCGGTACATGGGCTGCCCCAAGCACCGCTACTATTTTTTCTCCTGGTGCATCTTTAATTTTTTGTGCCAGGTACTGATCCCGTTCGTCAATGAGCGGTTTCTTTAATCGCGGAAAACTATCTGTAAATTCATTTAGAATCGCATTTATCGTATCCTGATTTTTCATTTTCTCAAGTTCTTCTTCAGTTATCGTATCCTTGCTGAAAATACTTGCTACTACTTGACTAAGAAGCAGGGATTTTCCTTTTAATCCGAGGTTACCCCAAATCCTTGCAAAGGTAATCTGGATATTCCGGTCGGCCAGAACAAGCTTTGCCCCGGCAGCCTTTGCTGATTCAATTCCCTGAATCATTTCCTGGCCGGCTTTAATGCCGAATTGGTCAGCCATGCGGTTTTGAAAGGATGAAATCGCCAGATTCATTAAAAGCAGTGATGCCTTCTTCTCCTTAATTACCTGGATGATATCCATTTCCTTCCACTTGCTGCCTTCTGTAATCGATTGATATCTCTGTTCATCCAATTCCACACAAACAGAGTCAGGCTGTTCAGCCTCTATGACTTCCTTCACTTGTTCCGCGCTGTGCTTTGAAACATGTGCTGTTCCTATCAGTATGTATTCCTTGCCGTCTAAATGAATCCTCGTTATGTTTTCCTCTGACATAAATACCTTCCTTAGATACAAATTCTATTTTGTATGCTTATAGCTCAATGTATTGTTCATTATACCATGAACTGTTTTAAGTATGCCCAGGATAATGAACTCTGAGGGGAATTTAGCCCTAAATAACAAAATAATCTATTAACCCCTAAACAGAACAAATGTTTTGATATAATATAAGAATGCATGAAAAAAATGCAAATATATTATAAAGGTGGAAATTATATTGAATGGTACCGCCCATGCAGCTATTGGAGCAGCAGCAGGATACGTGGTTGCGAACACTGTTCATGCCAGCCCATCCACAACTCTATTATTAGTAGGACTCGGCAGCGTTTCTGGATTAATTCCGGACCTCGACATTGATGGAAAACTTCGTGACCGGCTTACACTTTCACATGAAGTCGTTCGGACAGTTGCACAAATCATAGGAATTTTAATGATCATCTATAGCTTCTATGAAGGCTCGCCGAAAGAGAAATGGCTGGGAATCGCTATAGGGATCAGTATGACTGCCATTTCTGCGAAAATCAGGCAAAAGCATATGCTGACCATTACCGGAATTGGCGTCCTGGCGGGAGGCATCTCTTTGCAGGAACTTTGGCTGATATTATTTGGGGTTTATATATTAATAGCTTCCTTCGTTTCCCACCGCAGTTATACTCATTCCATCCTGGGTGTTATTTTTTTTGGATTCATCTCTGCGAAATTTGAAGCATCACTTGGCATAGAGGGTGTATTCTATACATGCCTTGCGGGTTATATAAGTCATTTGATAGCCGATTTTAAATTGCTTCCATTTAATAAAAGGGGCATAAAGCTCTTTCTCCCGATCTCGTCGAAAGAGATCTAAGACAGACAACCGCTCAGAATTTGAGCGGTTAGTTTTTGACTGGAATGTATACTTCTACATCCTCATCCTCATTTTCAACCGGATAATAAACTTCCAAAATATAATGATCAGCGGAATCCTGCGTATTGCCCTGCTCCTTAATCCAATTGTTAAGACGCGCATACAGGCCGCCCATGTCAGCTCCCTTTCCTCTGATTGATGCATAAGTATGCTGTACCTCTATATATTCCATCCCATCTGGCAGCGTATCAGGTTTCTCATGAACTAAGTAACCGACAAAAAATATTCCCTCTAAGTGGTCTTCCCCTCTTTTAGGTTCATAAATGGTCACTTCCAGTCCGCTGCTATGCTGTACAAGATGGCCATGCTTCAAGAAGCTCTGAGCTGCTTCAGGCACCAAGCCGGCATAATCCTTAAAAAGACCCTTGTTCTTTATGACTACTGCTTTAAACTCCTGCGAAACAACTTTACACATAGGAATCCCTCCAAACTTTTAATACTAAGAGTTTCTCTAACTATTGGAAAATCCCTCCTTTAATCTGATAGATTAAGAAGACTTTTTTCTCATAGATTGTCGTTGTTGCCTATGAATTCTGCCCGTTGATTTCAGCACGGGGCACTTGCTTTCCGCAGGGCGTGCGGTGATCCCGCAGGACATTGAATAAACTCCTCTAATCAACACCGCACGAAGGAAATGCATCAGCATTTTCGAGATCAAGTGCCCACAGCGAAGATCAACTCAGCAAATTAAACTAAGTAATTAAAAACAACCCACATATACGACAGCCAAAAAAAAGACGCGCCTCAAGAGTCGCGTCTTCCATACTAACCTTTAAATGACAAACCATTGTCCGCCATTGCCTTGCGAAGTTTTTCCATGGCATTCGGTCCCATTCCGTGAAGTTCCAGCAATTCTGCTTCAGTGGCAGCGGCTAGCTGTTCCAGTGAAAAATAGCCTGCCCCTTCAAGTGCACGTACTGCTGGCTTTGCCAGCTTTTCAGGGAATCTGCTCCCCTTTAGATTATTTTCTGGCATGGGGTCTCTCCTTTTAGATCATTAATATTTCGCGTATATCTTCTTCCGTCAGTCTTCCGGCTGCACTTTCATTCGAATCGATGATTTCTTCAATTAAATTTTTCTTTTTATCCTGAAGTTCATTCATCTTCTCTTCGATGGTGCCTCTCGACAATAATTTTATTACCTGGACGGTATTTTTCTGTCCTATGCGATGAGCCCGATCGGCTGCCTGTTCCTCAACGGCGGGGTTCCACCACAAATCATATAAGATGACTGTATCTGCACCAGTCAAATTTAGTCCCGTACCGCCTGCCTTCAATGAAATCAGGAAAAAATCGCGTTCTCCCTCATTAAATCGGCGGCAGATTTCCACCCTTTCCGCGGAAGGTGTCTGTCCATCAAGGTAGAAAAACGGCAGATCCAGAAGGGCAAGTTCTCGGCCAATAAGATCAAGCATTTTAGTGAACTGCGAAAAAATAAGTACTCTTCTTCCAGACAATCTGGATTCTTCGATAATTCTCTTGAGCTGTTCAAATTTTGCTGAACTCCCTTTATATCCATCCACAAATAAAGCAGGGTGGCAGCAAATTTGACGGAGCCGTGTCAAACCAGCAAGGATTCTTATGCGGTTTTTTCTGAGTGTATCTTTATTTAAATGCTTTAAGGTATCTTCTCTCAGTTTTGCCAGGTAAGCTGCATAAAGCTTCTTCTGATCCGGCAGCAATTCAGCAGAATCAATAAGCTCCATCTTTTCAGGCAGCTCTGAAAGAACATCTTCTTTCAGCCTCCTGAGCATGAAGGGACGAACCCTTCTGGCAATCGTCTTCCGTGTTAAATTTCCGTAATCCTTTAAGCCGCCAAACAATTCAGGGAAGACAACATGAAAAATAGACCACAGTTCTTCCGCTGAATTTTCAACGGGTGTGCCTGTTAAAGCAAAGCGATACTTGGCTTTAATTTTCTTTACTGCCCTCGCTGTTTGGGTTACCGGATTTTTAAATGCCTGTGCTTCGTCGAAAAAAACAGTGTAAAAATCCTGCATTTCATACCATTTAATATCTTTAAGCACCAAGGGGTAGGAAGTAATCACCACATCAATGCCAGATAAATCCGTTTGAAGCTCAGCCCGTTCATTTTGAGTTCCATCGATGACAATAGCCTGGATGTCCGGTGTGAACTTCGTCAGTTCGCTTAACCAGTTATATGTTAAGGATGAAGGGCACACAATAAGTGCTGGACCGGCATACTCCCGAATTTCCTTAAGGTCAGACTGAATAAAAGCAATGCTTTGCAGCGTCTTCCCCAGTCCCATATCATCAGCCAAAATGCCGCCAAATCCATAATGCGCCATTGTCTTTAACCATTTAAAGCCGTTTTTCTGGTATTCCCTCAAAATAGGATTCAGGATTTCCGGCACAGGAGTCTGGAGGCATGATGGATTCTGAAGCTCTTCTAAAAACTCCCTGAAGGATTCCTCATGACGGAACATCTCCTGATCACTAGCTGCCTCAAGCATTCTAAGACCAGATACAATCGGCATGTTCAAACCGCTCTCCAGATCCTCAGCCTGTTCAGGCACAGCATTCAGAAAACGCTGGATTTCCTCAAATTCTTTTGTTTCCAAAGAAAGGAGCGCGCCATTTTTCAGGCGATAGAATTTCCGTTTCTCCTCAAGTGCAAATAATACATCCCGTATCTCCTGATCAGCTATACCGGTCAATTCAAATTTGAATTCCAGCCAATTCGTCCGCTCTTTTTTCATTTTTATCCGTATCTGCGGTTTGGCATTCTCCCTGAAAATACGGTTTCTGACAGACGTAGTGGCATATATTTGCACCAGTTTTTGCAGTTTAGGGACAACATGATAAAGGAATTCATATTCCAGCTCTTCATTTTGCAGAAAGTAGCCGCCATCCGTCTTTGCAAAGGAGCTTTCCTCCATAAGCTGAAGGATCTCATCCTCTAATTCCACATCTCTGATAATCCGCGTACCGCCTTTCGGCTCTCTGCTTTCAAGCGGATTGATCACGATATTTTCATAGTGAAATTCAATTCCTGCCAGAAGCCGGTTCCGCAGGCGATCTAAGTATAGCTTGGCAACCAAAGGTGTTTTCATAAATTTTTGTGACATGTCTTCAGAAATATGGACATCCCCCAGCTTTCTCAGTCCAGGGACCACTTTTTCCAGAAACAGTTCCATTTGTTCAGCAGCAATCGGAATCTGGCTTCTCCCGGCTGACTCCAGCATTTGTGTTAAATCATATAAACGCTGGCAATCTTCTTTATTGAGCGTGATTAATTTGCCGCCAGATAGAACAGCATAATACGAATCCAGGATCAGCATTCGATCCAGGCCAAAAACATTTAAATAACATTTCTCTTCTTTTTCGCTAAGCTCAAACCTTAAAGGCAGCCGTTCCTTTGAAAAAGCCATCCTTTCAAATGTTTTTCCCATTATCTCAAGCCTTACTTTCTCAGCGAGCGCCAAAACAGGCTTCAAACGTTCCCACGATGATGGAGGGATTAAGAGCATATGCTTGGTCGCAGTATAATCGAAATCATCCATTAAAGCATTTATATAAATGGATTCATCGTGTATCAGCTGTATCAGCTGGTGAAGGACTGCATCAGATTCTGGCGGGAAACAATGCAAAGCGGGGTCATAGGTAAATGATAATGATAATAGGCTTGGTTCACCCTCTTTAACGGAGTGAAGAAATTGCCGGATATCGAGGACAGCGGTTGGGCCGATGGTACATTTTATTGCTAACAAATAATGCCCCTTCCCCAAATGAACAGGCACACATGTGAATTCCGGATGTAGCACCTGCCTGTTTTCAAAATGAAGCTGGTGACCGCTTGACCTTCTTGGCTGTTCACTGAAAAGTGTCATGAGACCATCCGTTAAGGCGTGTTCGGGAGAAACCCCAAGGGTGCCTGCTGAATCCTTTATCATGGGCGATCTGTGCTGCTGCATATCATAAATTTCCAGCAGCACAGCCGCTGCATGCTGGCATTCTTTATCAAACGAAGCTAGCTTTGGACAGCTGCACAATGTCTTAAAACTGTTTCCGGATGTTTTCTCGACCGAGACGAAAAAATCCTCACCAGCAGATACTGTTGCTTCACAAATATCATCATTGTATTTCTTTATCGTTACCTTCTTATTACGGAAAAAAGCGTCCCCTCTTTTGAAGGAGACAGTACCGCACATTTCTTTTATCAATTTGTGACTCAATTTAATATCCACAAATGTTCTCCTTCCGGGAATATGTATACTTAAATTGTATCACAGTCATCTGCCATAATTCATTTCATCTAACACAAAAAGGGAGAGCACATCCCCCTTATAGATCATCCTTTATACTGTTATTTAAGTTCCCCTTCAAACCTCGTAATCAGCTTATAGAATTTGACCATCAATAAAAGCAGCATGGGATCAAGTAAAGCTGCATGCCATAATCTCCACCAGCCATAATTAAAATATCCCCAGGGCTCGGGCAATAAAGCGATGACTTCATACAGCAAAATGGCAACTACCCAAAAGATAATATAAGAAAATCGTTTAATGAGATCCCCTCTGAAAGGATACCAATTCAGAAACATCATGTTAACCGGGGGTACCAGAACAATATGTGCCATCAATCCTGCCCAGTTTGGCTCCTTGTCAAAGTACCAGTATCCCCAATATTTAAACTCAATCATGACATCAAATATCAGCTGAGCTGAAATTGTGAATGTCCATATATGTAAAATTTGATTTTTAGTCAGACGCTTTTTGGTTGTAAATGCAATGAAATTAAAAAGAATGGCAGCTATTATCAGTCCAATCATGAGCAGAATCCTTTTTATTTGTTAATGTCTCTTAGATGGCTTTTATTATTCATGATTTGGTAACATTATTCATATACCAATTCATATTAGAAGGAGATCTTGATGGAGTGTTCATTACTTTCAAAGTATTTTCCGGCCATTGAAAAGCTCCCAAAAGGCGAGCCGCTGACAAAGGATCAATTAATGACTGAAGAGTTCTTAATAAGTCAGGGTGGGGATTTGGACATATATTATGCTCCGCACAACGAATATATCAATAAAGACGCAAAAATTGTGATCGTCGGGATTACTCCTGGATGGAGCCAAATGAGGATTGCCTTTGAATCATTCATGAAAGGACTGGCTGCTGAAAAAGAGCTTAATGCAATCCTGAAGGAGACCAAAAAGGCAGCCAGCTTTTCAGGAGGGATGAGGAGAAATTTAATAAGCATGCTAGATCAATGCGGTTTATATGAAGCACTGCACATTGATGGCTCTGATACACTTTTCGAGCGAAATAGACCGCTCCTTCACACCACATCTGTTCTAAAATATCCGGTTTTCTTCCGTGGCAATAATTATACCGGACACCAGCCTGATCTTTTAAAAACAGCGATGCTTGCCGAGTATGCAACAGAAGTATTCCCAGAAGAGCTGGCTCAAATCAATGGCCATGCACTCATTATCCCGCTGGGAATAACCGCCGAAAGGATCATCCGTCATCTATACACAGCCAAACAACTTACAGGACATATCATATTATCCGGCTTTCCGCATCCTTCTGGCGCAAATGGGCACCGGGCTAAGCAGTTTGAACAGAACAAATATGCTATGACAGATTTAATTAGAAGATGGGGAGAACAGCTATAATCAAAGGTATAATTATAAAAAAAACTGCTTTAACCTATATTAGAGGTTAAGCAGTCCCTTTCTTAAGGCTGTTTCTCAAGTGCCAATTTAATGCCAAAGCCCATTAAAACCACACCAGAAACGCCTTGGATGGCATTATTAACAGAAGGTTTTTTCAGCCAGGCCCTGAAGAAGTCAATCAAATATACGTAGAAAAAGAACCAGATAATTGTGATAAGACTATATATTAAGCCCATCGCAAGAAACTGCGCAAAGTGATTCCCTTCCGTACTTAAAAATTGAGGAAAAAATGTTAAAAAGAATACAGCTACTTTTGGGTTGGACACACAAGTGAAAAATCCTTGAAGAAAATGGGACTTGTTCTTCTTATGCTTTCTCACCATGTCCGCTGATTCTTGTTTATTTGATAGAGACTTTAACGAAACGATGCCCAAATAAATAAGATATATCGCACCAGCATACTTAATAAAAGAAAAAATGTAAGCAGACTTTACAATTAATGCCGATAAGCCAAATACAACGGCCATTGTATGGACCATCAGCCCAGCGACAGATCCGAACATCGTTTTAATGCCGCTTTTTTTCCCGCTCGAAATCGTGTTTTGAATTAGGATGCCAGTATCAGGTCCCGGCAAAATGACAAGCAGAAACGACATAAACAGAAATAACAGTAAATTCTCCATATCCCACCCACCTAAAAATTTTAAGAATATTATATCAGTTTTCATGAAATTTCCAATAAAAAAAGAGCAGATTCCATAAAGGAAAATCTGCTCCAAACATTTATGCTCTTACTTCTTCTAATCTTTCTTCCACTTCTGACTCGGAAAGGCCGTGTTCAGCAACATAACGGTTCCGAGGATGCGTGCGGCATTCATCAGAACAGCTGCGCATATATTTATGCTCATTTTCTTCAGAGCATAGGATTTTTTTATTGCATGCAGGATTTGCACAGTTGACATAGCGTTCACATGGCTCGCCTGTGAAGTAGTCCTTGCCTACGATTACATGCTCCTTTTGGTTAACCGGAATGCCAATGCGATCGTCGAATACATATAGCTGGCCGTCCCAAAGCTCTCCCTGTACTTCAGGATCTTTTCCATAAGTGACAATTCCTCCGTGAAGCTGGGCTACATCTTCAAATCCTTCTTTTACAAGCCATCCGGAGAACTTTTCACAGCGGATGCCGCCTGTGCAATAC
>Ga0180215_1005367_pt1 | contig 10986 bp, 10 predicted proteins | sample eDN3rd37CBELigBY_FD_128871 | JGI IMG/M metagenome (GOLD analysis project Ga0180215, IMG submission 128871) | Enriched backyard soil microbial communities from Emeryville, California, USA - eDNA 3rd pass 37_C BE-Lig BY (version 2) (version 2) | ecosystem: Environmental > Terrestrial > Soil >...
CCGGGGGCGTAGGTCTCCACCGAGGTGCCGAGCCACGCCATGGAGGCCCCGGCGAGCAGCCCGAAGATCGCCGCCGGGTGTCCCAGCGAGATCCCGCCCATCTGGTAGAGCTCCGCGGTGATCAGCACGATCCCCACCGCGACCAGGAGCGAGGTCCAGAACCCACCCAGCCAGAGGAGCCAGAGGACCAGCGGGAGCAGCAGGAGCGCCGAGGTGATCCGGAGGATCAGGTTGCGGTTCTTCTCGTCCATATCAGCCAATGGTCCCGCGGACCTGCCCCCCCGTGAGCCCGAATCGTCGCTCGCGCTTCTGGTAGGCGTGCAGCGCCTCGAAGAAGGCAGCCTCCCGGAAATCCGGCCAGAGGGTCTCGGTCACCACCAGCTCCGCGTAGGCGATCTGCCAAGGTAGAAAGTTGGAGACCCGGAGCTCCCCGCTGGTCCGGATGCAGAGGTCGAGGTCGGGGATGGTGGCGCTCTGCAGCTTGCTGGCGAAGACCACGTCGTCCACCTCCTCCGGATCGAGGGTGCCGTCCGCCACGTCCCTGGCGATGGCCCTGGCTGCATGCACCAGCTCCTCCTTCCCACCGTAGCTCAGCGCCAGGCTCAGGAGCATCCCCTCGTTCTGCCTCGAGACCTCCTGGAGCTCGTCCAGGACCGTGCGCACCCGCTCCGGCAGCAGGGAGAGCTCGCCGATGGCCTGGAAGCGGATCCCGTTCTCCATCACCGTGGGGCGCTCCTGGATCAGGTAGCTGCGCAGGAGGTCCATGAGCCCCTCCACCTCTTCCCGGGGCCGATCCCAGTTCTGGGAGGAGAAGGCGTAGAGGGTCAGGTCCTCGACTCCGAGCTTCCTGGCCGCGGTGGTGATGGCACGGACGCTCTCCGAGCCGACCCGATGGCCCTCCAGGCGCGGCAAACCACGGAGCTCGGCCCACCGGCCGTTCCCGTCCATGATCACGCCGATGTGGGCGGGGATCGCTCCCTTCTCCACCTGGGCGCGCAATTTTGGATCGACCTCGGACACGCGGCGGCGGACCCTACTGAGTGCCTCGATCCAGGTCAAGGACAGGCGTCTCCCGCCTGGGGCAGCGGTCGGATCCGATCTTTTGACGGTGGGAGGGCCCAGCGATTAGAATCGGCAGGTGCCCCCTCGGCTTGTTGGTCCCTATCGCATCCTCTCCACCCTCGGAAAAGGCGGTGTCGGCACCGTCTTTCGTGCGAGCGATCGCCGCAGCGGGGAGGAGGTGGCGCTCAAGCTCCTCTCCACCGGTCCCGCCCTGGAGCCGGTCGCCGCCAAGCGGATGGTCCGGGAGTTCGAGACCCTGGCCGCCCTCTCCCATCCGAACGTGGTGCGGGTCTTCGACGCCGGCGTCTACAAGGGCTATCCCTATCTGGTGATGGAGCTGGTCGACGGCCTCGACCTGCGCAGCTACCTCTCGATCGATCTGGCCGAGCCGCTCCTGCTCCCCCGGGCCCCAGCCGCCGACGTCTACACGGGCGGCGGCGAGGAGGAGGGATCGACCCCCTACAACTTTGGCCTCGACGCGCTCCAGCTCGAAGCGGACACGGGCTTCTTCGATCGATCGGACTTCACCAGGGGGCGCCGCGAGCTGGAGGACTTCGCCAGGGACAAGGACGAGGCGGACACCTTCTCGAGCTCCTCCATGAGCTCGGCTGGCGACACCCCCCCTCCCCTGCAGCCCTTCGAAGGGTTCTGGCCCCCGGAGGAGGAGGATCCGGAGCGCCCGCTGGTGGCCTCCACCCCGATGCTCCGGGAGCTGAACCGTCCGGAGCGGGTGGGGAGGCTGAAGGACGCGGTCCTCGCGATCTGTGAAGCCCTCGGCTACATCCACAGCCACGGCCTGGTCCATCGGGATCTGAAGCCCGGTAACATCCTCGTCGACGAGGAGCGGCGGGTGCGGCTGATGGACTTCGGCCTCGCCAAGTTTCTGGCGGAGGAGTCCTCGGTCACCGCCAGGGGCCGGGTGGTGGGGACCTACCGCTACATGGCGCCGGAGCAGGCCCTGGGCGAGCACGTGGACGGCAGGGCGGATCTCTACGCGCTGGGGGTGGTGGTCTACGAGCTCCTCGCCGGGCGGCCCCCCTACGACGGGAGGACGCCGGTGGAGCTCTGGCAGCAGATCCTGGACCAGGAGCCGGTGCCGCTCTTCGCGATCAACCCGCAGGCGGACGAACAGCTCGTGCGGATCGCCCACAAGCTTCTGCGCAAGGAGCCCGACGATCGCTACCAGACCGCGGAGGAGGTCTTCGACCGGCTGATCGCCGGTTGATGTGGTAGGGAGGGGCCATGGCACGAAGCAAGGAAGACGCCCGCTACCTGGAGGAGGCACAGGCTCTCTACCTGGAGCTGCGCGGCGGCGGGTTCACCCTCTCCCCCGTGGACTCGGATCGGATCCGCTCCTGGCGAGACAGGGGGCTGCCCCTCGAGCTGGCGCTGCAGGCGCTGCGGGGTGCCCATGCTTCGTGGCTCGGCTCGGGGCGGGCGGCGAAAGCCCGTCCCTTCTCCCTGCAGAGCGTCGAGCCATTCGCGGAGGAGCTCCTGCAGGTGGCGGCGCGGCGCCTGGTGGGTTCGAAGGGCGCGGCGTCCGGCGACAGGGGTCTCGCTGCCGACGCTTCGACGGACGGCACGGGCGCTGGCCCTGCCGAGCCCGACTCGACGGTGGATTCGCCCGGCCCGCTGCAGGGGATGCTCCGCCCGGTCCTGGAGGAGCTCCAGCAGCGGCACGAGGCGCAGGGGTCGGGATCCGCGCTGGCGAGCCGGGGCAAGAAGTGTCCGCGGTGCAGCGGGAGCGGCTACGTCCTGGGGCGAGAGGGGCCGATCGCCGTCGCCGCCCTCTGCGGCTGCGAGCGCTCGTGCACGAGCTGCAACGGCGTCGGCCTCCAGATCGAGAAGGTGGACGGCTACGAGTTCTCGAGACCCTGCAAGTGCCAGACGCTCTCACACAGAGTCTCTGCCTTCAACCGGGCCCAGCTCCCCTCCCGGTTCACGGAGGCGAAGAGGGGCGCCGGCGCCGGGGTGCGGGAGCTCAAGGGCTTCGAGCGCTTCCACGCGGAGCCCAGCGACCCCCCGGAGCTCGGGCAGATGAAGCACCTGATGCAGGCCTTCGCCAGGACCGCGAAGCCGGGGAGCACCCCGAAGGGATACGGGATCTTCGGGAAACCCGGCACGGGCAAGACCCACCTCCTGGTGGCTGCCCTCGCCCACATGACCCTGGAGCGGGGGATCGACTGCCGCTACATCGAGATCTCCTTCCTCTTCGCGGACCTGAAGGCGGCCATCTCCGATCCCAGGGCGCGGACCACCGTCGACAAGATCGACGCCCTCTCCGAGGTCGACGTCCTCGCCATCGACGAGCTGGGGAAGGGCCGCGGCAGCGTCTTCGAGGAGGAGGTCCTCGATGAGCTGATCGGCAGGCGCTACAACAACGGCAAGCTCACCCTCTTCGCCACCAACTTCGGCCTGGAGGTGGCGGAGCGGCAGGCGGGCAGGGAGCGCGGCGCCGCCAAGCCCGAGCTCGCGAGCCAGAGCCTGCGGCTGCGGGTGGGGGAGCGGGTCTTCTCCCGCCTCCACGAGATGGTCGACTTCATCGACCTGCCCCCCACGGTGCGAGACAAGCGGATCCCCTGAAGCTGGAAGCCTGCGCTGTCGTTCCGGAGATCGCGGGAACCCAGCGCGAACAGGTGGATGGCGCTACGAGATCCCCGCCTCCGCGGGGACGACCACGCAACCAGCGCGAGCTGCGGGTCCGGAAGCCGTGCGCTGCCGATCAGGCGCCGATCAGCTCGGCGTGGACGCGGCGCACCGCCTCGTCCAGGTGGACCTCGTCGACGAGCGCGCTGATCCGGAAGCTGGAGGTAGAGAGCTGGAGCACCTCGGCGCCCATCCCCGCCAGGACCCGCTGCACCCGCCGCACGTTGGCGAAGCTGACGTTGATCCCAGCACCGATGGCGGAGATCGCCCCGACCCCTTCGCGGATCCGCAGCGCCGCGCCGAAGCGCTGCCGCAGGTCCGCCACCACCGCGTCGTGGTCTGGGAGGCTCTCCCGGGACAGGACGAGCGAGGCGCTCTTGCCGAAGGACCCGGCGCCGACGTCCTCGCCTGCCTCGAGCGGCGCCTCGCCGCCAGCCTCCCCCTCGATGAAGCCGTCGAAGAGGAGCTGCTTGCCGAAGGAGCGCTTCGCGTCCAGGTGCTCCAGGAGCTCCACCAGCGCCGCGCTCGTCCGGGCGCTCGCGGCCAGGAGCGAGAGGCCCCGCTCGCTGGTCACGCCCACCACCCGGATGGCGCCGTCCCCAGCCTTCGGCTGGATCCGGGTCTCCCCTCCCCCGCCGAAGGTGGAGCGGGTGACGATGGTGATCCCGCGGGCCTTGGCGAACTCCACCGCCTGGGCGTTGAGCACCTTGGCCCCTGCCTCCGCCAGCTCCTGCATCTCCTCGTAGGAGAGCTGGGCCAGCCTGGCGGCGGAAGGGACCAGGCGGGGATCCGCGGTGTAGACCCCCTCCACGTCGCTGTAGATCTCGCAGGCCTCCGCTCCCAGCGCCGCCGCCAGCGCCACCGCCGTGGTGTCCGAGCCGCCCCGCCCCAGGGTGGTCACCTCCCGCTCCCGGCTCACCCCCTGGTAGCCGGCGACGATCACCACCTTCCCGCGGGCGAGCTCCTCCTGCACCCGAAACGGCCGCACCTCGACGATGCGGGCGTTGGAGTGGGTGTCGTCGGTGATGATCCCGGACTGGGAGCCGGTGAAGCTCACCGCAGGGACCCCCCGCGCGTTCAACGCCATCGAGAGGAGCGCCATCGAGATCCGCTCCCCTGCAGAGAGGAGCATGTCCAGCTCCCGCCGGGAGGGGTTCTCGCAGATCTGTCCCGCGAGGCGGAGGAGGTCGTCGGTGGTGTCCCCCATCGCGGAGACCACCACCACCACCTGCTTGCCCTCCCCCCGCGTCCGCGCGATCCGATCGGCGACCTTGCCGATCCGCTCCACGTCGCCGACGGACGAGCCGCCGTACTTCTGCACCACGGTCTGCTGCACGGGGGATGTCAAAGGGAGGCCTCCACCCCGGTTTTCTACGGCGGAAGGAGGGGCGTGGCAAGGTCCGCGGGAGGTGGCCCCGCGGGTCCCCGGAGAGAGCGGCTCGGGCGGGCCGGCGCCTCGCCCCTGGCCGATCGCTCGCTCTCCTCGAACGGCGGGGATCCGAGGACGCGATCGGGGCGTCACCGGCTCCTGCCACGGCGCCCTCCCTCACCTGGTGGGGATGCAGCCAGGCGCCCCCGCTGCCGGCGCTCATCTGCGACCATCTTGTCCCGCTGCCTCGTCCATCCTCTCGTGAACGAGCAGGCAGACCTCATGTATGCGATTTCGACGTACGCAGCCGGTTGACAGCCTCGGCTGAGTTGGTACCGTTCGGGACCATCCGTGAACCCGCGACCCGAATCCAGCGCCACGCAAAAGTTCATTCAGCCCGGAATACACGGCGCTTTTCGGTGTTTCGGCGCGCGGTGACGCGCGTCTCATTGCCAATCGTGATTGTCAACGGAGTCCACCGATGATCGAAGTCTCGAAGCTGACCAAGCGCTACCGCGATCTCACCGCCATCGAGGACCTCTCCTTCAACGTCGAGAAGGGCGAGATCCTCGGCTTCCTCGGCCCCAACGGCGCTGGCAAGAGCACCACCATGCGGATCCTCACCGGCTTCCAGCCGGCGACCAGCGGCACCGCGAAGGTGGCGGGCTTCGATGTCTTCGAGCAGCCCCTGGAGGTGAAGAAGCGGATCGGCTATCTCCCGGAGATCCCGCCGATCTACCCCGACATGACCATCCGCTCCTTCCTCCGCTTCGTCGCCGAGATCAAGGGCGTGGAGCGCAAGGCGCGCAGCGCCGAGGTCGATCGGGTCGCGAACGCGGCCCGGGTCGAGCACGTGATGGACCGGCTGATCGCCAACGTCAGCAAGGGCTACAAGCAGCGGGTGGGGATCGCCCAGGCGCTCCTCGGCTCCCCCGACGTGTTGATCCTCGACGAGCCCACCGTGGGCCTCGACCCCTCCCAGATCCTCGAGGTGCGGGACCTGATCCGCAGCCTCGCCGGGCAGCATACGGTGGTCCTCTCCACCCACATCCTCCAGGAGGTCACCGCCACCTGCGATCGGGTGCTGATCATCGCCCGCGGCAAGCTGGTGGCCCACGAGGGCCTCGAGACCCTGCGCGAGCGCCATCCCGGCAGGAGCCTGGACGAGATCTTCCTGCAGCTCACCTCCGACACCCGCGGGGCCGAGGTGCAGGAGGATCCCCCGCCTCCGCCTGCATCCACCCAGGCTGCCTGAGCCAGGCCGTTCGCCCGTGTCTCTCCGGCCCTGATTCCGCACAACTCGGCGACCCGGGAAGGGGCGCCTCCAGTCCATGAGGCAACTGATGCGAAACATCATCGCCATCGCAAAGAAAGAGCTCTATCTCTATTTTACGACGCCGATCGCCTATGTGACGTTCTTCGCCACCTCCTTCATCGGCGCGTGGTTCTTCCTCTCCCTCACCAACTCCTTCCACCGCCAGTCCATGCAGTGGACCCAGTTTCAGGCGCAGCCGATGCTGGAGCGGATGAACCTCACCGACATGGTGGCGGCGCCCCTCCTCCTGAACATGGGGCTGATCCTCACCTTCATCATCCCCTTCCTCTCCATGCGGCTGATCTCCGAGGAGCGTCGGCAGAAGACCATGGAGCTCCTGATGACCACGCCCCTGCGCTCGTCGGAGATCGTCCTGGGCAAGTACCTGGCCGCGCTGGTCGTGCTCTCGGTGGTGATCGCCATCGTCGCCGTCTTCCCCTGGCTCCTCTCGATCTTCGGCACCTCCGCCAGCGGCGGCGGCATCGAGTGGCAGACCGTGGGGTCGGGTCTCGCCGGCCTCTTCCTCTGCGGCGCCGCCTTCCTCGCCATCGGCCTCTTCATCTCGGCCCTCACCGACTCACAGGTGGTGGCGGCGCTGATCACCTTCTTCGTCCTGCTCCTCCTCTGGATGATCAGCTGGAAGGCCTCGGAGGCGGACGGCGTGGTCCGCGAGATCATCCTCCACGTCTCCTCCGTCACCCACCTCGTCTCGTTCGCCCGCGGCATGGTCGACCTCAAGGACGTCGTCTACTTCCTGTCGGTGATCGTGCTCGGCCTCTTTCTCACCCACCGCGCCGTCGAGTCGCGGCGGTGGACCTGATCGAAAGGCAACGCGATGAACCTCAAGACCATCTCCCGCGTAGCGCTCGGCTTCGGTATCTCCCTCCTGGTCTCCGGCGCCGCCATCCTGCTCCTGGTCCCCGGCAGCGGCCGCATCGCCACGGTGCAGGCGATCGCCGGCGTGATCCTCACCATCCTCTACTTCATCGCCAACAAGGGCTCCGTCGGACGAACCTTCAGCGATCGCGCGGTCTGGTTCTACGGCCTCTCCGCCGGGATCGGCGTGGTCCTCCTCGCGGGCCTCGCTGCCATCAACTACATCTCGGTGAGCAAGCAGGTGAGCTGGGACTTCACCAAGGGTGGGCTCTTCACCTTGGCGGAGGACACGATCCGCACCCTCGAGGGCCTCGAGACCGAGGTGAAGGTCACCGCCTTCTTCGGCCCCGCCGATCCCGCCATCGACGGTGTGAAGGAGATGCTCGAGCGCTACCAACGTAAATCAGACAAGCTGGTGGTCGAATACATCGACCCCGAGAAGAACCCGCAGCTCACCAAGGAGAAGGAGATCACCCAGAACGGTCCGCGGATCATCTTCTCCCACGGAAACACCGAGGCGAAGGCACCCGACGCGTCGGAGGAGTCGCTGACCAACGCCCTCCTCAAGGTGCTGCGCACCGCCGACAAGACCATCTACTTCACCACGGGCCACGGCGAGGGCGACACTGCCGACAACTCGAGCGAGCGAGGCTTCGCGCGGATCGCCAAGAAGCTCGAGGGAGAGGGGCTGAAGAGCTCCGCCCTGAACCTGACCTCCGGGAGCGTCCCGGCCGACGCGGCGGCGGTGGCGATCCTCGGCCCGCAGCGTCCCTTCCTCGACCTGGAGATCGAGGCGCTGCGGACCTACCTGGACGGCGGCGGCAGGCTCTTCGTGGCCCTGGAGCCCGGCGCGTCGGATCCCCAGCTCGAACAGCTCCTCGAGGAGAAGGGGATCATCTTCGAGGATTCGATGGTGGTGGATCCCGTCTCCAAGCTGATGGGAGGCGGCGACGCGGTGCCGGTGGTGCAGCAGTACGCGGAGCACGACATCACCAAGGGCTTCAACCTGATGGCGGTCTTCCCCTCGGCGCGGCCGGTGATCGCCCGCGGCGACGCGGAGCCCCGCCCCACCATCCTCGCCCTCTCCAACCCCAGCGCCTGGGGGGAGACCGAGTGGCGCACCGGCACCGCCAGGCTGGATGAGGGCAAGCGCCGCGGCCCCCTGGGGCTGATGGCGGTGAGCGCCCAGCCTGCGGGTGGGGACGAGCTGCGGATCGTCGCGTCCGGCGACGCCGACTTCATTAACAACCAGTACCAGAGCGTCGCGGGCAACGCGGACCTCTTCCTCAACTCGATGAACTGGCTCGCCTCCCAGGAGGGACGCATCACCATCCGTCCCAAGCAGCGGGAGGCCTCGAGCCTGCTCCTCACGGATGGGGATGCCCGCTTCCTGAACTTCTTCTCGATCAGCGCGATGCCGATGCTGATCCTGGCGGCGGGCCTCTCGGTCTGGCTCGTGCGCCGGTCCAAGTAGGTATCGAGGCAGGAGATGGCCATGTCCCAGAAGAAGCAGCTCCTGGTGGGTCTCGTCGTCGCGCTGGTCGTCGTCGCGGGCCTGGGTACCTATGCCTTCCTCGGGGTCTTCAAGCCCGATCAGGCGGAGGCAGAGCGCAAGGAGGCGGAGGCGAAGCTCTTCTCGCTGGAGGTGGAGGAGCTCACCCGCCTGGAGGTCTTCGCCAAGGACGAGACCACCGTCCTGGAGCGACAGGATGGAGCCTGGCGGATCACCTCTCCCGTCCTCGCGGCAGCTGACGAAGACGCGGTGCGCTCCCTCCTCGACAGGCTCTCCCGCGCCAACCGCAGGAAGCTCCTGGAGGAGGACGGCGACCCCAGCCTCTTCGGCCTCGACGAGCCCACCCTCCGGATCTCGGCGCAGGCAGCGAGCGGGGAGCAGGCGGAGGTGGCCCTCGGCGGCCAGAACTCCTTCGACAGCTCCTGGTTCGCCACCATCCGCCCCAACCAGATCATCACCGTGGACGGCTGGCTCAAGGGGAGCCTGGAGAAGTCGACCTTCGACCTGCGGGAGAAGCGGCTCCTCGATCTCGGGATCGACTCGGTCCAGCAGCTCCACGTCACGGGTCTCGCCACCTACGCAATCAGCCGATCGGACGATGGCTGGCGCCGGGACGATCCGGACGAGGTGGTGGAGCCTGCCGCCGTCGACGAGATCCTCCTCGCCCTTCGCGATCTGAAGGCGACCGCGTTCCCGGCAGGCGCCGCGGAGACCTTCGGCCTCGATCGGCCCCTCCTCACCGTGACCCTCTCCCGGGAGGGCCAGGAGCCCCTGACCCTTCGGATCGCCCGGGTCGGGGACCAGCACCATGCCCAGGCGGAGGGCGGACCGGTGGCGGAGATCCCCGCCTCCATCGTCGACACCCTCTCCGAGCCGCCCCCGCGCTACGAACCGCCGGAGGAGCCGGAGGCAGAGGCGAACCAGATGGTCGAGGAGGCGGCAGGTGCCCAGGAGGCAGGGGCAGACTGAAAGCATCTCTTCGGTGCTGCCCCCTCCTCATGCCCCCGCGTCGATCCCGTGCGCGTCCTGCCCGGGTCCCATCCGATCCGGTGGCAGGGGTTCGGTAGCCCCCTCTCCCCTGCCCCGCCCACGATCCCGTGCGCATCCTGCCCGGGTCCCATCCGATCCGGGGCGATGGGCTCCGTGGCGGGAGGGGCCCGGTGCCGGATCGACCGATTCGGCTCGGATCGGTTGACGCAGCGCCTTCGCCCCGATAGATCGGCCCCTTCGGAGGAACCATGGCACGCGTAACCATCGAAGATTGTCTTCCCCTCGTCGAGAACCGCTTCGCCCTCGTGATCCTGGCGACCAAGCGGACCCGCCAGCTCATGGCCGGCGCCCGCCCGATCCTGGATCCGGGCAAGAACAAGCCCTCGGTCCTCGCGCTGCGGGAGATCGCCACCGGCAAGGTGAAGTTCGATCGCGACGTCGCCGACGCCCTCGCGGGCAAGTACGACAAGGCGCCGGTCCCCACGACCCTGCGCCCGCTCCCGACCACCGATCGCTGATCGGATCCGATCGGGAGGTGGCAGTTCGGCGTGCGAGCCTGCCTCCTGATCGAAGGCCGGAGGCCTGAACGTCCACTGGCGGTCGAGGACCCCCTTCCAGGGCAGCCCTCCCGCCCTTGCACGCCGCCCCTCTCCATCCTTAGCTTGCCGCTCTTCGGGAGCCGTTGCCCCGGGGGCGGAGCCACGCGTCCGGCGTTGGCGCTCTCGTGGGACGACTGCCAGATCCTTTCGCGGATCTCCTCGAAAATGTTGGGATTTCAACGGGAGCAGAAATCTCGACCGCCGCTGCTTGACGCTTCGAAAGCCTGCGTTATATCTGCGGGCGATTGGCACTCGCCCGGCTGGAGTGCCAACCTCGATCGTCCGCCGGGACCATCACTCACACTCAGGAGCAAACCAACATGAAGATCCGGCCGCTGCAGGACCGCGTGATCATCAAGCGCGTCGAAGAGGAAGAGAAGACCAAGGGTGGAATCATCATCCCCGAGTCCGCCAAGGAGAAGCCGCTCGAGGGGCTGGTGATCGCCGTCGGAAACGGCAAGGTCCTCGAGGACGGCAAGGTCCGTCCCCTCGACATCAAGACCGGCGACCGCGTCCTCTTCAGCAAGTACGCAGGCACCGAGGTGAAGATCGACGGCGAGGAGCACCTGATGCTCCGCGAAGACGACATCCTCGGCGTGATCGAGAAGTAATTCGC
>Ga0180215_1005368_pt1 | contig 10983 bp, 11 predicted proteins | sample eDN3rd37CBELigBY_FD_128871 | JGI IMG/M metagenome (GOLD analysis project Ga0180215, IMG submission 128871) | Enriched backyard soil microbial communities from Emeryville, California, USA - eDNA 3rd pass 37_C BE-Lig BY (version 2) (version 2) | ecosystem: Environmental > Terrestrial > Soil >...
CCGCACGTGGTCATCGTCGTGATGGAGAGCACGCGCGGCGATGTCATCGGCAAGCGGCTCGATGGCCAGCCGGTCGCACCGAACCTCACTGCCCTTGCGGCCGAAGGCACGGGCGTTCCCCAGAGCTACAGCCACGTTGGCTTCACCACGTTTTCGCTGAAGTCGATCTTCACCGGCGATCTCGCGCCACGTCCCCGCGCTCCCAGCCTGTTCAGCGACCTGAAGAAGGGCGGCTACCGCGCGACAGTCATCTCGGGGCAGGCCGAGGACTTTGGCGACGTGTCCGAGAGCGTTTCGATGCATGACAGCGCGGACACGTTCATCGACGCGGAGACCTTGCGTGAGAAGCGAGCCTTCAGCTTCGCTGCGCAAGGGTCGCTTCTGATCGACGAACAGGTCCTCCTCGGCGAGTTCGATCGCCTGCTGGGCCAGCCAGCGGCATGGCGTCAGCCGCAGTTCGTCTACATGAACTTCCAGGCACCCCACTTCCCTTATGACCATCCGGGCGTGCCGCATCGCTTCGCCAAGCCGCCGCTGTCCCGTTCCCAGATCGTCGCCTCACGCCAGCCCGATGTCGAGCGTACCTACTGGAATGCGGTGGCCTATGCGGATGCCGCGCTCGGGTCGCTGATCGATCGCCTCAAGGAACTCGGGCAGTGGGACAACACGATCCTGCTGGTCACCGGGGATCATGGCGAATCGCTGTTTGAGGATGGGTTCCTCGGCCACGGCCACATCATCAACCAGCGACAGAACGCGACCTTCCTCGTCCTGAACCGTCCGGTGAAGGGACTGACGGGTCCGATCGCGATCAGCGACTATCGCGGAATCCTGCTCGACCTGCTGCAGGGACGCGATCCTGTGCTTCCCGCCTTCCAGCCCTTCATGCACATCGGCGATCTCGACAGCCCCTCGACCATCGGCTTCGCCGGTACGGAGTTCGGGATCGTCTCGCTGCGGCTCGACCGCGGGGATGCCTGCTTCGAGCGGCCTGAAAAGTGTCTCCTCTATGAGCGACTCACCGGCCGTGAGCGGGAGGCAGTGGACGCTCTCGTTGCGCGGTGGGGATCGGAACGCTGGGCGCGGCGCGCGCCCGAGAAGCGGTAAGCCCAACACACTGGCGCCTAACCCCGCGGAGTGGTAATATCGCAGTGGGCTAGGCCCGTGCCTGCGCACCAAAACGGGCGCAAGTTGCGCACGGGGAGAGGCGCGTATGTTCGGACAGCACATCCTGTGGGCCGCCATGGCCGCAGCTGTAGTGAGCAGCAGCCCTGCGCCGTCGCAAAGCAGCGACCCGGCACCGAGCAGCCAGACGCTCAAGCTCGACCCTGACGGTCACGAGCGACTCACCGTCCCGATTACCATCGATGGGCAAGGCCCGTTCGCATTCCTGATCGATACCGGCGCCCAGGCGACCGTGCTGTCACGCGAGCTCGCGGATCGCCTGCAGCTGACGGATCGAACGCCGGCGACCCTTGTCGGCCTCGTGAGCAAGATGCCGACAGAGACTGTCGCGATCGACGGCATGATGCTCGGCCACCACAACTTCAACGTCGCCCAGGCGCCACTGGTCAACTCCGAGCATCTGGGTATCGGCGTCGACGGGATCCTCGGGCTGGATGGACTGCAGGAGCGCCGCGTTCTGATCGACTTCATCAGGCGCAGGATCGAAGTGGCCGACGCCAGCGAACTGGGTGGCAACCGCGGGTACGAGATCGTCGTCAGGGCTCGCCGCAAGCTGGGCCAGTTGATCATCACGGACGCCGAGGTCGACGGGATACGCACCGCGGTGCTTGTCGACACGGGCGCCCAGTCGAGCATCATCAATCCGGCGCTGGCCGAGCGGCTGCGCAGCCGCTCCCGCCTGACCACCCAGCTGACCGATATCAACGGCACTCAGATCGAAGGGCAGCTGCAAGTGCTGCGGAAGTTCTCGATCGAATCGATGGTGATCAACGACATTCCAGCCTTCGTCGCTGAATCGCCCGCGCTGGACGCACTGGGACTGGGCGGCAAGCCAGCGATGATTCTCGGCATGCGCGAGCTCAAGCTGTTTCGGCGCGTGGCTATCGACTTCGAGACCCGGCGCATCCTGTTCGATATTCCCAAGACGGGGCGCAACCTGAACTCGATCACAGGCTAGCCGAGTTGCCTGAACGCCCCTGACCGCCCACATGGGCGACGATGGCGAGCTCAACCGAAACCAGACCGAAATCCGATCCTGCCGATTGGGGCACTGTTCGGCGCTTTCTTCCGTACCTCTGGCCGGCCGAGAACATGGGCCTGCGCTGGCGGATCATCGTTGCGGCGCTGTTCGTCGTGCTCGCCAAGATCGTCGTCCTTACACTGCCCTTCGCCTACGCGGGGGCGGTCGACACGATGGCAGCCGATGGCGATCCGGCGGTTTGGGCCGCGCTTGCTCTGGTGATCGCCTATGCCGCCGGGCGCTTCGCGACCGTCGCGTTCGATAACGTCCGGAACATCGTGTTCGAGCGGGTGGGACAGGATGCCGTCCGCCACCTGACGGAGGACGTGTTCCGCCGTCTGCACGGCCTCTCGCTGCGCTTCCATCTCTCCCGCCGCACGGGGGAAGTGACCAAGGTGGTCGAACGCGGATCGAAGTCGATCAACACGATGATCTACTTCCTGCTGTTCAACATCATGCCAACGGCAGTCGAGCTGGTGGTCGTGGGCGCGGTATTCTTCATCAAGTTCGGCTGGGAGATCCTCGCCGCCACGATCGTGACGATCGTCGCCTACGTGTGGATGACCCGCAAGATCACCGAGTGGCGCACTGCCCTGCGCGCCCGGATGAACGATCTCGACGGCCTTGCCCTCGCCCGCGCGGTCGATTCCCTGCTCAACTACGAGACGGTGAAATACTTCGGCGCGGAACGCCGGGAGCAGGAGCGGTTCGGCACCGCCACCCGCGCCTATGCCGAAGCCGCCATCAAGTCCGAGAACTCGCTGGCGCTCCTGAACATCGCGCAAGCGACGATCATGAATCTCATGATGGGCGGCGCGATGGCCTTCACCGTGTGGGGCTGGAGCAAGGGCGGGCTTACGCCGGGCGACCTCGTGCTGATCAACACCTATCTGATGCAGCTCTTCCGCCCGCTCGACATGCTCGGCTGGGTCTATCGCACGATCCGGCAGGGCCTGATCGACATGGCGGCCATGTTCAAGCTGATGGACACCGATATCGAGGTGAAGGACGTGCCCTACGCCCCCGCCCTCGTGATCGGGCGCCCCACGGTCGTGTTCGACAATGTCGTGTTCGGCTACGACAAGGAGCGGGAGATCCTGCACGGCCTCAGCTTCGAGGTACCGGCGGGCAGTCATGTCGCCGTGGTCGGCCCCTCCGGCGCAGGCAAGTCCACCATCGGTCGCCTGCTGTTCCGCTTCTACGATCCGTGGTCCGGGCGCATCCTGATTGACGGGCAGGACATTGCGCAGGTCACGCAGGAATCGCTGCGGCGGCAGATCGGCATCGTCCCGCAAGACAGCGTGCTGTTCAATGACACGTTGCGCTACAACATCGCCTATGGCCGCGACGGCGCCACGCAGGAGGAGATTGACGAGGCCGCCCGCGGCGCCGCGATCGCGCCCTTCATCGCCCGCCTGCCGCACGGCTACGAGACGGAAGTGGGCGAGCGCGGCCTCAAGCTCTCGGGCGGGGAGAAGCAGCGAGTCGCCATCGCCCGCACTCTGCTGAAGGACCCGCCGATCCTGCTGCTGGACGAGGCAACGAGCGCGCTCGATACCCGGACGGAGCAGGAGATCCTCTCCACGCTCCACCGTGTGTCGGAGCACCGCACCACCATCGCCATCGCGCACCGCCTTTCCACCATCGCGGACGCCGACCTCATCAACGTGATGCAGGATGGCCGGCTGGTGGAGCAGGGCAGCCATGCGGAATTGCTGCGGCTGGACGGCCTCTATGCCGACATGTGGCTGCGCCAGCTGGCCGAAACCGCGCCTCTGGACGAAGCGGCGGAGTAGCGGGTCCAGATGCGCCGCCCCCGCCCGCTCGATTGCCATTGGCGAGAGCCGCGCGCAGACGGTAAGCCGCTGGAGGCGACGGGGGGTGTCCGGAGTCGCCAAGAGGATCCTGGACCATGAAACCTGTACTCGCGGCCGCTGCGGCGCTTCTCCTGACCACGGCCTGCTCATCGCAGCAGGAGGAGCCGCAGGGACAGCTGCTCACCTTCAACGAGGTGATGAAGAACGAGATTGACCCTCGCGCGGACGAGGTTTGGGCGATCGGCAATGCGGCCATCAACGAAGATGCGGGAATCGATCCCGCCAAGATGACGGATGCTGACTGGGACAAGCTGGCCGCCTCGTCCGAATCGCTGCGCCAGGCGGCGCTGGACCTCGCGCGGCTGGACCCGGTGGTTGTCGTCAGGCCGGGCGAGAAGATCGCCGATGAAGGCGTGCCCGGCGGCGATACGGCGGCAGAGGTGCAGGCGAACATCGACCGCAACACGCAGGGCATGCGCGACATGGCGAACACGCTTGCGGGCCACATGGCCGAACTGACGCGGGCGGCCCAGACGCGCGATGCCGCTAAGGCCGGACCGCTGATCAACCAGCTCGATGGTGTGTGCGAGGCCTGTCACCTGGAATATTGGTACCCTTCGCAAAAGGCGCTGGTGGAGGAATTCCAGAACTCTGGCGTGGTCGATCCATCTACCGATGAGGCCCCGGGCCTTCCGCACACTTGACCTGGGTCAAGGCCAGGTCTCACAGGCTCTGAGACACTAAGGCTTTGCACGAACGGGGAAGCTCAACGTGAAACTCCGGACATCCCTCCTCGCCGCCGGCACCGTCGCAGTGCTGGCCCTCGCTGCCTGCACCTCCTCCGGGATCGCAGCTGACAGTACCGCAGCCGCACCAGCCGCAGGCGGAGAGCCGCTCTATGTCCGGCAGGTGATGCAGCAGCGGATCAATCCCGCCATCCTTGGTGTCTGGAATGTCGGCAACAATGCGATGAACGAGGAAGGCGGCATCGACCCTGCCCTCATGGACGATGCCACGTGGTCCTCGCTTCAGGACGCGGCCACCCGCCTCGCCGCCGCTGCGCGGGACATGGCCGCCGCGCAGGACCTTCGCGCCGCTCACCCGAACAACACAGCCGTTACGGAAGGCGACGTGCCGATGGCGAAGGTGCAGCAGCTGATCGATGCCGATCCCGCCGGCTTCCGCCAGGCCGCGGCGGAGCAGGCCGCCCATGCGGAGCGGCTGGCCGCCGCCGCTTCCGCCCGCGATGCAGCGACGGCTGGCCCCTTGGTCGCGGAGATGGATGGCGTGTGCGAAAGCTGCCACGCCAGCTATTGGTACGCGGAATAGACGGAGAGGCTGATCTGCCCGCCGGACAAGCCAACGGCTTAGAGCACCCACCATCCGATGATGCCGCCTATCTGCAGAGCAAGGATGACCTGCAGGTGGGTCGAGAATGGCTCCTTGCGCGTCTTGTGACGGAACAGGTGCCGCGCCAGGAACGCACCGGGTGTGCCGCCAATCAGCGCGAGACCCAGAAGCTCAGCCTCCGGCGTCCGGCGCAGCCCGTTGATCGCCTTCTGCTTGTCCTGCCAAAAGCAAAAGGCAGTCCAAGCGTTGATCAGCAGGAGAGCGGCGGCGGCGATCTGGATCACCGTGCCGCACTGCTCCCCTCAAAGTTAAGATCAGATTGCGAACCGGCGCGGTCGGCCTCGGCCGTCCGCCCCTACAGGATATACTTGCTCAAATCGGCATCACCCGCGAGGCCGGAGAGCTTGTCGCGCACATAGGCGGCGTCAATCGTCACCGTCTGGCCCATGCGCTCCTCGGCATCGAAGCTCAGCTCTTCCAGCAGCTTCTCCATCACCGTCTGCAGGCGACGCGCGCCGATATTCTCGACGCTCTCGTTTACCTGCGCGGCGATGCGCGCGATCTCGTGGATCGCGTCCGCCGTCACCTCCAGAGTCACCTGCTCGGTCCCGATCAGCGCCTTGTACTGCTCGACGAGGTTGGCGCGCGTGTCGGAGAGGATGGAGACGAAATCCGCCTCCGTCAGCGCCTTCAGCTCCACGCGGATCGGCAGGCGGCCCTGCAACTCGGGCAGCATGTCGGAAGGCTTGGCGACATGGAACGCACCGCTGGCGATGAACAGCACATGGTCCGTCTTCATCGGGCCGTACTTGGTGGCGACGGTGGTGCCCTCGATCAGCGGCAGAAGGTCGCGCTGCACGCCCTCACGGCTGACGGAGCCGCCACGAACGTCTGAAACCGCGATCTTGTCGATCTCGTCCAGGAAGACGATGCCGTTCGTCTCCGCATTCTGCAAAGCGACGCGGGCGACATCGTCCTGGTCCATGCGCTTCTCGGCCTCTTCGTCGACCAGCTTGTCCCAGGCATCCGGCACCTTCAGCTTGCGCCGCTTCATCGGCACCTTGCCGAGCGCCTTGCCCATGATGTCGCTGAGGTTGATCATGCCGACATTGCCGCCCATGCCGGGCAGTTCCATCGGCATGGAGGGCGCTTCCTCCACCTCGATCTCCACCTCGACCTCATTCATCGCGTTCTCGACGATACGGCGGCGGAAGCTCTCGCGCGTCGCTTCGCTGGCGCCATCGCCCACGAGGGCGTTCAGCAGGCGCTCCATCGCTGCCTTGCTCGCCGCCTCGCGCACGGCCTCTCGCCGCCGCTCCTTCTCCAGCCGAATCGCTTCTTCGGCCAGGTCGCGGGCGATCTGCTCCACGTCCCGCCCGACATAACCAACCTCGGTGAACTTGGTCGCCTCCACCTTGATGAACGGCGCCTCGGCCAGCTTCGCCAGCCGCCGGCTGATCTCGGTCTTGCCGCAGCCCGTGGGGCCGATCATCAGGATGTTCTTGGGCGTCACCTCGTCGCGCAGCTCGGCCGGCAGGCGCTGCCGCCTCCAGCGATTGCGCAGCGCCACGGCAACCGCGCGCTTCGCTTCCTTCTGTCCTATGATGTGCTCGTCCAGCGCGGCAACGATCGCCTTGGGGGTCAGATTGTCCATGTTATCCGTGAAGTGGGTGTGATCAGATGGTCTCGACCGTCACGCGGTCGTTGGTGAAGACGCAGACCTCGGCCGCCACCGCCATTGCGCGGCGGGCGATCAGTTCGGCATCCTCTTCGTAATCAGAGAGCGCCCTCGCGGCGGCGAGCGCGTAATTGCCGCCGCTACCGATCGCCGCGATCCCGCCTTCAGGCTCCAGCACGTCGCCATTGCCGGTCAGCACCAGCATCGTGTCCTTGTCGGCCACGATCATCAGGGCTTCCAGATTCCGCAGATATTTGTCGGTGCGCCAGTCCTTGGCGAGTTCCACGGCGGCGCGCAGCAATTGCCCGCGATATTGCTCCAGCTTGCGCTCCAGCCGCTCGAACAAGGTGAAGGCATCGGCCGTCGCACCGGCGAACCCGGCGATAACGCTGCCCTGCCCGCTCTCGTCGGTGGCGCCGATGCGGCGCACCTTGCGGGCGTTCGGCTTCATCACCGTATTGCCCATCGATACCTGGCCATCGCCCGCGATCACGGTCTTGCCGCCTCGCTTGACGCCGATGATGGTCGTCCCGTGCCACTGGATCAGGCCGTGGCTGGCCCTGCTCTCGTCCATCGCGGCGATATGGGAGGATCGCCGAAGCGCTTCAAGCAAAGTGCGCCGGCGCGCGGCGGAAAGCCTTACTGCCCGGGTCCTCCAGCGCCACCACCCATGCCGGCTGCGCCCACCTGGCCGATATTGCCGAACAGATCCTGCAGGAAGGTTCGCTCGCGGCCCAAAGTCGGCGTTTTGCTGCCGTCGGGGCTGATGCGGGCGACCTGCTCCATCCCGGTCTGCTCGGCGGAGATCACGTTGCCCGCCTCATCGAACCGAACCGCCAGCACGGTATGGGCCGTGAAGCGCGGGTTGGTGAACGGCGCCTGCGCGGTGTTGCTGCCCACATAATACCAGACCGGATCGCCATACTGGCTAGTGAAGCTGGGGCGGCCCAGCGTCCGCTCCACCGACAGCCGATTGTCGATGCCCGGCTGGACCGACTGAATTAGCACCTGGTCCGTGATGTAGCCACGGTGATTGACGATGGAGCTGCAACCCGTCGCCAGCGCCGCCATGGCCAGCACTGCACCGATCCTCGCTCTCACCACCATGCCTTGCCCTTGCTCAGATGCCATCGCGCCGCTCAACTGCCTTCCGCCGGTGTTTGCCAACGGGGCGCGCGGGCCTATATCGGGGGCACGCCTTACGGGGCGGGCCGCGCCGGCGCAATGCCGCTTGCGGCTCCCGCTTTGAACCGTGCGTGAATGGCGCCAGGCCATCCACCACGTCACTGGCCAGCCGAAGGAAAGGTCTACCCGTCCCCATGTCCGTTCTCGCCCGCCTGCTCCGCTCCCGCCCGGATCCGAGAGAGGCGCTGCGGCCGCTGTGGCACCGCGTCGTCCTCGTTTCGCGTGAGCCGCGCTGGTATCGCGAGGGCGGGGTCGCCGATACGGTCGCCGGCCGGTTCGACATGATCGCCACCGTTCTGGCGCTGGTTCTGCTGCGGCTGGAGCGAGCCGGTGCGGAGGCGCAGGCGCAGGTATTCCTGACCGAGCTGTTCGTGGAAGACATGGACCGGCAGCTTCGTGAAACGGGCGTGGGCGACCTCGTCGTGGGCAAGAAGCTGGGCAAGCTCGTCTCCGTCCTCGGCGGTCGCCTCGGCGCCTATCGCGCTGCGCTGGCCGAAGGGGCCGATGAGGAGGCGCTCGTGGCGGCCGTGGAACGCAACGCCACGATGGTGGAAGGCAGGCAGCCCTCCGCACTGGCCGCGATGCTGCGCGACTATGATCACCGGCTGGAGGCCCTTTCCGCCGACACCATCCTTGCAGCGGAACTGCCGGAATGAACGAGCCCGAATTTTCCCGCCCGGTGGACCGCCGCCACATCAGCGGCCAGCCACTGGATCTGGAGGCGAGCGAGGCAGAGCGCGCCGCGCTGGCAAAGCGATTCGGTCTGGTGAGGATCGACCAGCTTTCGGCCCGCTTGCACCTCACTTGCGAAGGCGATGTGGTGACGGTGCAAGGCCGCCTCTCCAGCCGCATCGTCCAGAGCTGCGCCGTCTCCGGCGAAGACCTGCCCGTCACGATCGACGAGCCGCTCGCCTTCCGCTTCGCCCCCGAAACTGCGATCGAGGAGGAGGAGATCGAGCTGGAGGAGCAGGACCTCGACGAGATCAGCTATTCCGGCCACACTTTCGATGTCGGGGAAGCGGTCGCCCAGAGCCTCGCGCTGGCGATCGATCCCTACGCCACCGGGCCTGAGGCCGACCGCGCCCGCAAGGAAGCCGGTATTTCTGACGAGGCGGCGAGTGGGCCGTTCGCGGCGCTCGCGGCGCTCAAGAAGGACTGAGCGCGCCTCCCGCTCCAGCCGTGGGCCAATCGCGAACGACCGGGTGTAGCTTTCCTACCTTGTCGCAAGCCCGCACATTTGAGGGTGGCTCTTTCCTCATCGTGAACCCCAGGCCTGCCGCAGCGCCCCTGTAGGCGCGCGACGCTGCCGTGCGAGCAAACTCCATCAGACAAGAAAAAATGCGGCGGCAGGGTGTCAAGTGTCACCCGCCGCCGCTTATTTCGTAAAATCAAAATGTTAGGCGCCGAAGCCCAGCTTGACAGGGTGTCAACTTTGTCAAGTTAAGCCGTGCGCTCTGCCGGCGTCAGAATGGGATGTCGTCATCCAGATCGTCGGCAAAGCCGCCACTGCCGCCGCTGCGCGATCCGCCGCCGGTCTGCCCCCAAGAGCTGCCGCCGCCGGACGATCCGCCGCCCGAGGAGCCGCCGCCGGAGGAACCGCCGCCGCGATCCCAATCGCCACCACCGCCGCCGCGCTGGCCACCGCCACCGCCGCCCTGCGCGCCGTCGAGCATGGTCAGGGTGCCATTCATGCCGACGGAGATTTCGGTCGTGTACCGGTCATTGCCGGATTGGTCCTGCCACTTTCGGGTCCGCAACTGGCCTTCGATGTAGACCTTGCTGCCCTTGCGCAGAAAGCGCTCGGCCACGCCCACCAGTCCGTCCGACTGCAGGACGACCGTATGCCACTCGGTGCGCTCCTTGCGCTCGCCGGTGTTGCGGTCCTTCCACGATTCGGATGTGGCGATCCGCAGATTCGCTATCCGCCCGCCGTTCTGGAAGCTTTTGACCTCCGGGTCCTGCCCCAGATTGCCGATCAGCATGACCTTGTTGAGGCTGCCCGCCATGAATGTCCTCTCAGAATGATCAGAGGCCGGCGGCGACCGCCAGCCAATAGGTGATTCCGGCGAAGATGTAGGCGAGGCCGAACAGGTAGAGCAACATGACCACCGGCCATTTCCACCCATTCGTCTCCCGCCGGGCAACGGCGATGGTGGAAAGGCACTGCGGGGCGAAGACGAACCAGGCGAGGAAGGCCAGCGCCGTCGGCAAGGTCCAGCCCGCCCGCAATTGCGGAATCAGCCCTTCGGCCGCCTGCTCCTCATCCTCGGCATCGACGGCATAGGTCGTCGCCAGGGAGGACACGGCCACCTCGCGCGCGGCCATTGCCGGGATCAGCGCAAGCGCGATCTCGTGATTGAAGCCGATCGGCTTCACCACAACCTCCACCGCGCTGCCGATCCGCCCGGCGATGCTCACCTCGGACTGGCTCTCGCCCGGTCCCGCTTTCGGGAAGCTCAGCAGCAGCCACAGGACGACGGTCACCCAGAAGATGATCGTGCCCGCACGGCGCAGGAACAGCCATGCCCGCTGCCACAGCCCGATGCCCAGATCGCGCAGGGCCGGCAGCTGATAGCGCGGCAGCTCCATGATGAAGCCGGATGTGCCGCCCTTCGTCGCCGTGCGGCGCAGCACCAGCGCGGCGGCCATCGCCCCCACAATGCCGGCGGCATACAGTGCGAACAGCACCAGCCCCTGCAGGCCGACGCCCCAGCCGACGCTTGTCGCCGGAATGAACGCGGCGATGA
>Ga0180215_1005369_pt1 | contig 10982 bp, 10 predicted proteins | sample eDN3rd37CBELigBY_FD_128871 | JGI IMG/M metagenome (GOLD analysis project Ga0180215, IMG submission 128871) | Enriched backyard soil microbial communities from Emeryville, California, USA - eDNA 3rd pass 37_C BE-Lig BY (version 2) (version 2) | ecosystem: Environmental > Terrestrial > Soil >...
ATGTTCCATTCAAGTGTTTCACTCGTGTAACTTTGCCTGTTGCTATTCCGATTCCTGCTTTAAGTTCAAAGAATAGTGATGCCAGAGAAATTAGAGAATTGGCCAAAGACGGTATGGGCGCTAACCGCTGTACTTTTGGTTCCAATACTTTTGAATTCTTGAATGAGCCTATTCGCTGTAAATTGGTAAGCTGGAATTTAACTGAAGCTAACTTTTTAAGTAACTTTGATAAATGGGGAAGATTCAACAAAATTACTGAAAAAGATGATATTAATCTTGTACTCAGATTATCGCAGACTCAATTTACTGCAAATGGGGCTTAATTGCAGAGGTTGGTCATAAACTTATAAAGAAAAAGGCACCGATTTCCGGTGTCTTTTTTCTTTGAAGGACTGCGGGATATATCTGGTAATTGCTAACTAATGATTAGCTAAAAAAAGGGAAACGGTCTTTTTTGGAGTTACCCCCATTTTAAATAGCTTCCGGTGATAATCAACTGTTAAGTCAGCTTTCCACAATTATTCTCAAGCCCTCATCTTTCGATAAATCTCCATACCTGAGTAACCAGGATCGTTTTCAATTTACAAGTAATATCATACAAAGGTTGCTGATAGTATTCTATACCTAATCGAGTTATTTTCACATAATGGAAGCGGCAATTCAGGGTCACAAATCGCATCCAGCTTGATGGACTCTCTATTTAAGATTGCTCTTCTAATGCTTTACGCCGTTTATCCTCATGGAACATAATATTAATAGAGAAGGGAAGGAGAAAGATATGGCGGCGTGTGTGGAAATGGACATATGTTTGACGCTCGATTGTTAGGAGTGAAATAAGATGTGAAAAATCAGCCTTCTCCGCATATGCTGTTTTTATTGCAAAAATGATAAATTGATTATTTGACCTAATGAACTTGTCCATTCAAATCCATTACTCCTTACATATATAAGTAGTAAGTCAGAAGATATTAAGCTTTCTGAAACAGAACAGAGCTTAATTGAATTTGACTAAATAAAATGATAAGGAGTTTATAATATGAAAAAAAATAATAGTTGCGGCTGTGGCAAAGGGCATTCTCATGGTAAATGTCCAGATATGCCAGTTTGCGATACAGCTAAATCACATGATCACTTTTGCGAAGTTTCAGGTGCGGTAGTAGCAGGTACAGAAGTAGATGTTGTAATCGGACAAGTCCCTATTCAAGCTCTTACTGAATCCGATATTCATCTTCCGGATTATGCATCAGAGATTAAAGTGATCAGAAAAAATATTTTCCTTACTCAATGTGAAGCCATTCCTCTTCGCCCTGCAGAGGGTACAACAACAACTGACGTAAAATTGTTTATAGAAGGATATATTCATAAAAATATCCAATATGTTGAAGACTGTGACGGATATGTTAAAGACTATATGGTAAATGTTCCATTCAAGTGTTTCACTCGTGTAACTTTGCCTGTTGCTATTCCGATTCCTGCTTTAAGTTCAAAGAATAGTGATGCCAGAGAAATCAGGGAACTTGCAAAAGATGGTATGGGAGCTGACAGATGCACCTTTGGTTCCAATACGTTTGAGTTCCTGAATGAACCAATTCGCTGCAAATTAGTCAGCTGGAATTTAACAGAAGGCAACTTCTTAGCGAACTTTGATAAATGGGGTAAATTTAACAAATTTACTGAAAAAGATGACATTAACCTTGTAATCAGATTATCGCAGACTCAATTCACTGCAGCTCCCGCCCCAGTTACAGAGGAAGAGTAATAACTTAAAAGGAGAAAAGGTACCGATTACAGGTGCCTTTTTTCTATGAAAAGCAGACAGGGTAATCAGTTAACATGAATTGCTAAGAATGAGGCTGAAAAAAGGAAAGGGTCTCTTTTGAGATACCCTCTTTTAAATTTGTATAAATTGCTTCTGAAAAAAATCGACTGATAAAATAGCTTTACCCAGTATTTCTATACCCGCATCTCCCGATATATCTCCGTGCCAGAGAATATGGATTTTATTCAGGTTACATGTGATTTCCTCGGAAAATTGCTGAAAGTACTCTATATGGTAATCGTGTGCATTTCCATGTTGAAATATGAACTCATTTATACGCGAAGGAAGCGGTAATTCTGGAGTGCAAATCCAATCCAGCTTGATGGATTCATCTATTGAGAGTGGTATCCTGATGCTTTTCAACTGTTTATCAGCAGCGAACATAATATCAGCTATGAGTATCCCTTTAACAAAAACCGTTTGTGAGGGAAGAAGAACCTTACAGCTCAATGATTCTACTGACCATTCCATTTTAGTTATATGCTTTGCATGTATGTTCATTGGAAAGCAATCAAAGATTTGAACCTCCATATCTGTTTTGCCAATTAAAACAGGAAGTTTAACAATAACCCCTTTCCGGAAAGATTCTTTAGTAGATCGCGTGTTTTCTTCTATAATGCTGCTGGAAGAGGACTCCTCCAAATGATCATAGAGCGCATCACTGAGTCGATTTGTACTTTCGCATTCGGCTGAAAATTCATTTTTGCTTACTTCTTCACTCCCAGATTCTGATGGGAGTGAAGTGGGTTCGGCCTTTTCAGAATTGGGAATTTCATTTGAAATAACATCTTGAAGCATAGCCGAAAAGTGTTCAAGCAAAGATGATACTTTATTATATTTCACTTCCTCTCTGTCATAAGGTGATTCGGATTCTCCGCATTCACTGGATGAGAAAAACTCCTCATTTAATAATTCAAGAAACTTATGATTACTATCAGATGACTCCTCCAATAAAGCCAAAAACCTCTCCTGTAGTGGTATTGTGTCTGCGCACTTCTCATCAAGTAAGCTACAGGCTTTTTTCAGAAGGAGGGAGAATTCTCCTTCATAACTGGATGACTCTTCACTGAAATTTCCTTGCCATTTAGGGTTAAGTGAATCTTCTAAAGTTGGATGTGAATCATCTGGTTCAAGTGAATCAACTTCAATTTTATGGCGGTCATAGTCCATGTTTTTATGATTATAGGAGGAAGATTCGCTATGGTTATAAGAGGCATCTAAAAGCAGCGCAAATGCTTCATCTTGACGGTAAGGAATGTTAACTGACTCATTATCCGAAGAAGAAGACTCTTCCAGCATCGCTGCAAAGTCCTCCTCAAAGAAATTCGCGGGTTCTGATAAAATATTGCCGTTTTTAGCAAGAGTACTTACTTCAAGTTTCCCATCTTCTGATTTAAATTTTTCCATTTCAAAGCCGAATGAGAGATCATCCGTGGATTCAGCTTTCTGGAGAGTCTCTGAGGATTCTAGCATACTGATAAATTCCTGAGTCAGGTCCGTGTCTTCTATTAGAGCATTCTCATTTGTTAAATTTTCATGGTTTAATGATGATTTGCTTTCGTTTTCAGATTGTATCAATTCCTGATGAAAACGCATGATTGTTTCTTCAGCTTGAACTGCCTCAGCAGATGATATATTACCTTTTCTTTGAGTGGATTTTATATCGGTAAGAAAAATATTATGGTTAGTATACGTACTTGGTAAAGAAGGGGTCCAGCTCAGCATAGGTGAAAAGGGCGTCAGCATTTCATTTAGGTATTTAGGCAGTTTTAATTTTTTTTTCTTGGCCATCCTTGCTTCTTCTTTAGCAGGTACAATATTCTTCCCTACATTACCCTTATCGGATGTTTTTTCAGGCAGTATATTAGTTTGGCTTATTTGGCGGGCTTCCACTGCAGGAGGCGGTAAAATTAATGGAAATGATTTTGGTTTTTTTTCGGAAATAGACGTACCATATCCTTTTTGGTTTTCTTCAAAGTCCATTTCTTTTATAGGTTTTTCTAAATTTGGGCTTTTTGATTTATTTCTTGAAAGAAAGATTAACTGCTGATCCGACAAATTTTCTGATTCTGTATCAATACGAAAAATTCGGTTATATGCACTTCTCATATCACTCATCTTCTTAGGAAGGTGCTGCAAATTAAGAGCATCCTCACCAGTCCCCTCCTTACCATGAATCTAGAAAGCTTTATCAATTTTAATTAGGTTTATCAGTATACACTTATGGGCAGATGTCCGGGAGTCTTGTTAACACTGAGAGATTGTGGCAACTCCCGCGACATTTTTAGAAATTAATGGCTGCTTCATGGGATTAACCGTACTAATATATTTTTAATCGCAGTCGTAACAGTCATCGTGATCATTCGTAGTTGAAGAAACTCGTATTTGCTGTTTTTGAAGGACTTTAATGACTAATTCTAAAACCATTTTTTCTTCCAATTTTGTGAAGACACCTTCACCAATCGGTGAGCAGTTAGGCAGAGGACGGCGATCAATCGCCTCATCCCATTCAATTATTCTGCTTGAAATCAGTTCACAGAAGGGCAATTTGTTGTAGTGCTGCATGCTCTCCTGATGAAATTGGGAAAGGTCATTCGATTGAAGCTCCTCTTTTTCAGGAAACCCGCAGTGCATTGGCTTTGATACATGAAAATCGAAATTGTATCGCTTGTTTATTTCCGGCATGATTGGGCAGGTAAGGAATTTCTTTATTTCAGTAACGCATTGAAAAGGCACATCGACTGTATAAGAATGTATATCAGATGCTACACTTTTATCAGAATGCATTTCAATTTCTGGACAAGGGGCAGCATATTGAATATTTTTTCGAACGAATCCTTTGACAAATAACTGGTTTGCAGGGAGTAATAGCCTGCATTGTGTCAACTTTACTGATTTTTTTATATCTTTAATTTCTAATACAGGTTCCGGAAACTTTATAATGGCATTTACGTTTAGGTGGAGTGAAAGTTCAGCTAGCACTACAGGAACCTCAGCTGTGATTTTTCCAATACTTACATGAGGATGATGGAAGGTACTCTCACACTCACAGTTTTGAGCAGAAATCTGGCATTCTGCTATATCTCGATCTTTTTGTTCTTCTGACATTTGGGCTCCTCCTGAAATCATGATAATCCCATCCTATGCATGATAATCGTCTATGTTTGGGCGTTTACCTATAAAAATCGGAAGAACTGAAAATACGAAAAATGGGTATTTAGATTTTGTTATATATGGATGAGGCAAATGAGGATAAAGTGAAATCTTTTTCAGCGTTTTTTTCACACTGCTATTTAGTTCAACTCAGGTATTTGAGTCCTTCAAATCCTCTGTTCCCTGCAATAAAGCTCTTACTGACTGTAAAACGAGATAAAAACTAAATAGTACGGGCACAATTGGACTTCTATCACGCATAAGATTCAAAAGGAGGAGTGAGGAGAAATGGATAGACACAATTTTCTTGCTGTAGATATCGGAAACAGCTGGTATAAGGCATTAGCTTCTGAAAATGGTATTCTGTCAGAATATCAAATTCCAAATGCTATTGCTCTTTTTGATGAAGAATTTTACGAAAAGCCATACGATGATGATGATATAGTGTTTGAAGATAATTTAATTGTGGAGGTAAAGAGCCAGGCCGTTGTGGATAGAAGGGAAATTTTCTATATCGGAAAAGCAGCGGCTAAACAGCGGGACGTGAGCCTGACTGCATTCAATAACCAGAAAGTTGATGAAGACAGAACCTATTTGCTGCTGTTCGGCCTGGCAGGCTATCATGCAGTTCTTCAGCATCCGGAAGAAACAGAAATCACTTATTCTATTGATCAATTAGCTGTTTCTCTTCCGACAACACAGTATAAAGAAAGAAAAACCCGCCTAAAAGACAAACTGGCTGGAACACATACGATCATCTTTCATAAAGTTCCCGGGCTTTCTGAGCCTAAGGAGTTAACCGTTAAAGTTATAATCAATGATGTCATTGTCGGTGCAGAAGGTGCTTGTGCCTATTTGGGATTAACAAGAGATCAGGAAACTTTGGGAATCAAGGATGAAGAACTTGTTAAAGAATCACAAAAAGGGATTATCATCGGAGACCTTGGGGGAGACTCTGTCGACTTTGTCGGAATAAAAAATAATAAGCCTGTCGCATCTGTAGAGGGCGAGCCTTTCGGGATCAATCAGTTTCTTGATCACATCATTCAAAGGGTGAGTAAAAAGGAAATGTACCGATTTGACTCCCGTGCCGAACTGGAGGAAAAGTTGGCAGAAGGACCCGCAGGGTGGTATGTCGAGCCTTTTGCAGGGGTCAGAAAGGATATCAGCAAATACATTTTGCCGCAGCTGAAGTCAATGGCAATTAAATACCTGGAGCATTTTGATCGGGTGAGGAGCAGTTCATCAGAGATTAAAGGAGCTGTCCGTTATATTGCTGTTGGAGGAGCAGCCAAACTCGCCCAAAAGCAAATTCAGGAAGCTGCAGCAAAATGGTCGGATAGAGGAAGGCCAATTGAATTAACGTTTCCTGAAAATATGGAGAAATTAAATGTCCTTGGTCTTATGATTCTGGCAAAAATGAATCAGCTAAAAAGAGATAAAGGAAGTAATCATATTATGACAACCAAAGGTTAAGGATGATGGAAATGTTCAGAACCTATACCGACTATGTTAATAAGACCGCATTAACAATCCCAGATCAGTTCATTGATGTCAAAACTGGGGCATCTGTAAAAGTCTCAAAGAAGATACAGGATCAAGTCGACTATCATTCCAATAATAATACGCTGATCCATTTAGTTTTATCAGCTTTAAACAGCTATCTCCATCCCAAAAATATGAACAGCGACATCATACTCGCAGAAATTAATGAAATTAAGAAAATGATGCAATCAGGCTATGTTCCAGTCCAGACGCCAGCATATAAAGAGAAGAAGGCTCTTCATGAGTCAATTTCAGATGAGGTTGATATAAAAGAAGTAGAGGATGTGCTGGAGGCTTTTGGAGGCTAATCTGCTTAATGCAAAAAAGGTGCGCCATGCCAGAATGGTGCACCTTTTTTACTGGGCTATTCATAGTGTTAGGAATCGGCGAATCATTTAGCAAAGCCCATAATACAAGCAGGAATAGTAAAGTTCTATAAGCGGATGGCAGGCAGACAGGTTACAGCACAAAAACAGGAAAGATCCACATTTATGCATATACCTGTAGGAATGAGATCTTCTACGTTTTCACAATCGATTTGGCTGCAAGGTGAACAAAAATCTTTTGTATGTGATTTAAACGGGTCTTTAGAAGATTTACATTGCTTGAAAGTCAACAATTCCAATACAGCACATTTGCCATCAAATTCTTTAATTCTAAAAATGAATGATGTTATACAAGCAAATTTCTTTTCCTTGGAATGTTGAGTGAATGTGGTCACACCTGTAGCTTTAAATGGTTCACAGCTCCCGCAATATAAAAGGAATGGAATTGTATTCTTTTTTGGTTTCTTTTGCCCTCCCATAAGATCATCAATGGATTCCCGGCAGGAGCTTCTGCATTCATCATCTAACCCTGCTTTTTTCTGGGCTTTAAAAATAGCCTCCAAAACTTCTTCAACACAATTTTCATAGAAATTTTTCCGGTGTTTACCTTCGTCCCAGTCTGGTTTTATATGACATTCACAGTCGCAATCATGCTCATGGCAAAAATCATGCCTCTCAAACTCTTTATTGTTTTTCTTCCCGCACAAACCCATGATTTTTCACTCCCCGAAAAATTAGTTCCACCATTAGCATACGGCTGCACCTAAGTTTTTGAATGAGAATGTCGCCTATTAAAAGACAATTTTTTATGATTCCTGCTATGGAAAGCAATATTGCCTGGTCATGTGTACAAGCCATTTCTGCTTTTAAACATACACTATTACATGCAAGTACTTGCTGTGTTAAATTGATTTATAATGAACTGGGAAGCTCCAAACTTTGAAATATAAGACTTCAATAATAAAGGAGTGAGGACCATGAAGCTTTATTTAGACCCTGGACACGGAGGTACTGATCCAGGAGCACAGGGAAACGGAATAAGAGAGAAAGATATTGCGCTTGATATCGCAAAAAAAATAAAAAATATCTTATTGGCCGGCTATCAGAATACAGAAGTTAGAATGAGCCGTGAAAATGATACGACTAAGAGTTTGAGCCAAAGGACATCTGAAGCTAATAGCTGGGGGGCTGATTTTTACCTCTCCATACACTGTAATGCCGCGAATGGTGCAGCGAGGGGCTATGAAGATTTTATTCATAACAGCCTTGGCAGCACTTCCCAAACAGCCAGCTACCAGAATATTATCCATGCTGAAGTCATTAAGCTGAACAAGCTCATCGATAGAGGTAAGAAGAAAGCTGACTTTCATGTACTGCGTGAATCAGCCATGCCAGCCCTTTTAACAGAAAATGGGTTTATTGATAATTCTGCAGATGCCGCTTTAATGAAAGATCCGCTGTGGAGACAAAGGGTGGCACAGGGACATGTTAATGGAATTGCAAAAGCCTTTAGCCTTAAAGCGAAACCGGCAGTCCCGCCGCAGCCGCCAAAGCCAGTCGATCCCAGTAATCTATACAGAGTGATTGCCGGTTCATTTACAAATAGAAAAAATGCTGAGGAAAGGTCTGCCGCTCTAAAAAATAAAAGCATTGAATCGGTTATAGCCACTGCTGAAATTTCAGGCACGGTCTGGTACAGGGTACAGGCCGGTGCTTTCAGTACGAAGGAAAATGCAGAAAAACAACTGGAAACAGTAAAAAAAGCGGGAATAACAGATGCCTATATACTGTCAGACGCTCCGCCGGCAGTGCCTTCTGAACCCAAAGGCTATTCCATTCTGGGAGTAACGCATTTGTCACCAGAGCATATGAATCAATATGCAAAACAGGTAAACCCGAATGCTGCCAATTTAGGTTCATTCTATTCGGCTATTGGAGAATATTATGGTATCAGAGGGGATATAGCTTTTGCACAGGCCATGCATGAAACCAACTTTCTCCGATTCACTGGTGATGTTAAACCTGGCCAGAATAATTTTGCAGGAATCGGCGCAACAGGGAATGGTGCGGCAGGAGCAAGCTTTTCCACACAGGAAGAAGGCGTTTTGGCACATATTCAGCATTTATATGCCTATGCTTCTACACAGCCCCTGCCTCCTAAATATCCACTGGCGGATCCGCGTTTCAGCCTTGTGAAAAGAGGTTCGGCAAAGCTATGGCAGGAACTGAATGGCAAATGGGCTGTGCCTGGAACCAATTATGCTGAATCTATCCTGAACATCTACAAAAACATGGTCAGATTTTCTGATCAGAAATTAGAAGCCGTTTTGAAGGATGTAGAAGGCAGCTAATCAAAAAAAGCGGACATGAGGGTGTCCGCTTTTTTAACTATCTGTCAGATCACATACATGAACACACAAAGAAAGTGTGCCATGCTTCCCATCATAATGAAAATATGAAAAATCTCATGAAAACCCAAATGTTTGAACTCCAGGAACTTTGGTTTAATCGCATAAATCACTCCGCCGACCGTGTATAGGATGCCTCCCAGCAGAAGAAGCATTACACCAGTACTGCTTAAAGACTCGGAAAGCGGCGAAAAAGCAAAAACAATAATCCATCCCATTGCAATGTATAAGGCTGTTGATAGCCAGCGGGGAGATCTGAACCAGATCATCTTAAACAGAATCCCCGATAAAGCAACAGCAGAAACAATGGAAAACAGAACCCAGCCGGTCACACCATTTAAAGTAATAAGGCAAAAAGGTGTATAGGAACCTGCAATCAATACATAAATCATGGAATGATCAAGCTTTCTTAAAAAGGCAATGACTTTATCTTTAGCTATCACCATATGATAGGTAGCTGAAGCTGAATAGAGCAGCATCAAACTGATTCCAAAAATAGCAACAGCAGTAATGGCAAGCGGTGAAGATGTCGTCAGTGAGGCTTTGATAACCATGGCAAGCAATCCGGCAAAGGATAAAATGGCTCCTGCTAAATGGGTCAGTCCATTTATGGGCTCCCGGATGTATGAATTCATAATATCTCCTCCTAATGTTATTTTATGTAGTTTTAATAACTACTTAATATAATATATACAAAACGTCATCTAGTCAATATTTACAACTTATGCTTTTTTAAGTAGAATTTATATAATAACAGGTGAGGATTTGAGGGATAAATATGGAAATGGGAAAACTCATTGCGGATAATCAAATTCAATTGGAAGATATCCCGCAGATAGATTTATATATGGATCAGGTAATCCAGCTATTTGAAAATACTTTTGGCAGCACGACGAGAAACGAAGAGGAAAAAGTGCTAACTAAGACAATGATAAATAACTATGCAAAAGGGAAATTGTTTTTTCCTGTCAAAAATAAAAAATATTCAAAGGAGCATCTTATTTTAATTGCTTTCATTTATCAGCTTAAAGGGGCTCTATCCATAAACGATATTAAAAGCCTATTAAATGGCGTCAACACCCGAACTGCAGAAGGAAAGATGGATCTGGACCATTTTTATCAGCTATATCTCGATTTAACTAAACTTAATGTTGATGCATTTGTGAACGATCTGGAAAATCAGGCATCCAGGGCAGCAGAGGAAGCAAAAGAGCTTAATGAAGATCAGCCAGCTGAGCTTGAAAAAGTCCTGCTGGCAACATCACTGGTTCACATGAGCAACTTGTACCGAAAAGCAGCTGAACGCATTGTAGACGATGTAAAAAATGAAGCGGATCAAAAATAGGAAGGCGGGAAACTCCATTAAGAAAAGCGAAAAACGAAAACCAGGGCTGCTGCGTGAGATTTTGAATGAATTCCTGGATTCCATTGTGATCTCAATATTTATTCGGATCGTACTGTGGATTCCGAGGGTAATTTTCAACTTCCTTAAAAATTTGTTTTAAAAATAAGCAATTGGTTCGGACAGGAGAAAACGACATGACGCTCATAGAGTCCGTACCTGCCACAACTTCGGATAGAAAAAGGTGTAACTCACGTGCCAGAGTCCGAACCTGCCACGACTTCGGACAGAAAAAGGGAAAATCCCTGTGCCAGAGTCCGAACCTGCCACGACTTCGACAGAAAAAGGGAAAATCCCTGTGCCAGAGTCCGAACCTGCCACGACTTCGG
>Ga0180215_1005370_pt1 | contig 10978 bp, 11 predicted proteins | sample eDN3rd37CBELigBY_FD_128871 | JGI IMG/M metagenome (GOLD analysis project Ga0180215, IMG submission 128871) | Enriched backyard soil microbial communities from Emeryville, California, USA - eDNA 3rd pass 37_C BE-Lig BY (version 2) (version 2) | ecosystem: Environmental > Terrestrial > Soil >...
CCCCGGCAAAGCCGGTGTTCAACGCAAACGGACGCGCTTCGCGCGGGGATCCTCACAAGGCAATCGCTGGCGCGATTGCCTATGACGCGGTCATTTGTCCCGGGCCGCACCATGGCATCTCGCCGGCAGGGTCCGAGCTTGTCTCGGGCCGCAACATGGCATCACCCAGCATCCCGCAAGCACCGCCGTCGCATCACGTTTTTTTTCAGCCACGGGTAGTATCACCCTGAGAACGCGGAGGTCGGACACCAGGTCCGACCCTACCGGTTGGTGACATGACATCAGACCCGACCCTACCGGGCGCCGACATGCCAGGTCACGGCGAAAGCAGGCGGATCACGATCCCTCGTTCTTCGGGATGACCATTGGAAGCGCCGAGGTTTTCCCGTTCAGAGCGGTTTCCGCCCCTGCAGGTTCAGCCGCCAGTAATCCAGTTCGAATGGCGGATGATCCCGCTCCCCAAGATCGACCATCTGCCCGATGAAATCCTGGCGCATTTCCTTGTCAGGCAGGCGTTCCAGGTGCGTGCCGAACACCACGGTTTCCAGAAATTCCCCATATTCCGCGGCATCCGGCATGGTGACCGGTGCCGCAATCACATTCGTGTCGATGTCCGTGAATCCGGCACGTGCCAGGCGCTCTGCCGTGATGCCGGCATCGGCAAAGTTCCATGGTCCGTTCCAGTCCCCAATGAATTGCGCGAAGGGCTCCTGACGCAATATCCGCATGGCCCGTTCGTGAATCCTGGCGATATTCGGACCGCCTCCACATTGCGCCACCAGCCACCCTCCCGGACGCAACGCCCGGAACAGGTTGGCGAACAACCGGTCATGATCCGGCAACCAGTGAAAGGTGGCGGTGCTGAAAATGGCGTCCGCCACCTGATCCAGATCGAGTTCCTGCAAATCAACCTGCCTGAATTCCACACGGTCGCCATAGGTTGGTCGCAGGAATTCCCCGGCTTCATCCAGCATGTTCTGCGATTGATCGAGGGCGATCACCTGCCCATCCGGCAATCGCTCCAGCAGCAGCGCGGTCAGGCGCCCGGTGCCGCATCCGGCATCGATGACGGTTTCATTCCCCTGCAATGGCAACCGGTCCAGCACCGGTCCGCCCCAGTTGACATGGGGATTGGCCACCCGGTGATAACTTGCGGCATTCCACTCCCGGATATCGGACGTTTTGTCGTTCATCGTTCATCTTTCCGCTGTGACGATTCTGGTAGCATCAGTGCAACACTCTGATCGTAGACCTTGACGCAGGAAATGGAAATAATCCGGCAATGAACAACGGTTGGCAACGCGACGAAGATCGACGACACGAGGAATGGCTGATCCGTGAACAGCGGGTGACGATTCGCGCCATGATCCTGACCTGCGCCATCGTGATTGCCCCATTCCTGGCGCTGCCCTGGGGGGTGAATCCGGCGCTGGGGGTGCTGGGCGTGGCAATGCTGTTCACCGCCGGACTCTGTTTCATGGCTGCTCGCGAACTGGGGGCGGCCACCGGGGAGAAAGTGCGAAATGCGGGATTGCTGAACGGCATCCTCGGATTGATGGTGATTGGCCTGGCTGTCTATCGCGTCTGGGGCTGAAGCGGGACTACACGAAAATCTTGCCGGCCGGGGAACCGCCTGGTCGCTCCTTGCGCATCCAGATCCCGTTGCGCCTGCGCCCGTAATAATGCTGCGCGGTACCGGTTTCCACGAATCCTTCGCTCTTGTACAGCGTTTTTGCGGGTTCGTTGAATTCCTCGACAATCAGGGTCACATGCCCATCCGGTATCCGCTGCTGGATATCCCGCAGCAGGAGCCGTCCCACGCCCTGCCGCCGGAATCCGGGATCGATCGCCAGGTTCACCACCCGGACATCGCCCCGGTACCGGTCCGCGATCAGGCATCCGGCGATGATGCCCCAACCGGTTTTCGCAACCAGGAATGTCACATTCGGCAGCAACCAGAGCAGCAACAACTGGAAATACCCATACGCCAGACCGCGCCGGAACGATTGCCGCTGGATGGCGGCCACCTGGCGCAATTCGGCAAATGCAGCTCGCTCCACCCGGAAACCGGGCGCAGGATCGGGCAGGCTGGAAGTGGCGGGAGGACCAGGCACATCGCTCATACTGCGCTATCCTAGCGCAGCCCCGCCCCGTTTTCGATATCCCCTTTGTGCCCGGAACAATCCGGTCAGTCGCCCAGGGCGAACCAGACCGGATCGCCCGCATCGTCTGACGTTTCCCTCACAGAAAGCACCGGTGAAGAGGCATCAGGCAACTCAACCTTCCAGCACAGTACGAAGTCACTCCTGCCACCCCGGAACAATTCCGGCATGACCATCACACCCTGCGACACGTCCTGGCAGGATGTCCGGTCTGTTTCGTAAACCTCTCCCGATTCACCCTCCAGGGCGAACGCATACCCAATCACCAGGTTCCCAAAGCGATCCCCGGTATAAACAGCATCTATCGTGGCAGTCAGGTACCTGACTGCCTCCGGCGAGGGTGTCGCCTCGCCCGGCACCTGGATCACCACGGGCTCAATCACCGTATCGCGAATGGTCAGGAGGAAGTCCCCGACCCGGCCCGTCTCCCCGATTGGCACCGGATTCGTCCTGGAAGAGTCCTCAGTCACCTCGACCTCCGGAGCAACCAGTTGCTGCACCGAAAAATCGTTTCCCAGTGAGAACCAGGTCTCCTCCGCACCGTCCGGAATATCCTCGATGCCAATGGCGGTCACCAGCATCACCAGGGAATCGGCATCGTCCGCCCGAATTTCCCAGCAGATGTTGAATTCTTCCGATTCTCCCGGTGCTGGCTGCTCCATGAAGAATTTGTGATCCGGCAGGCGGCCACACGTCGCTGCACCGCTGAAATAGCCGGTTCCCGATGCCCCCACCGCCCGGAATTGCAGTGCCCGGCCAGCCGACCCGGCGGAGGCCGTCCCGGTGTAACGTGCCGCGATCCGCACCATGAAAAACTGGTTCCCTGGCGCCGGGGCAGCATTCTCCGCATCGAAATCGAGCACCACACGGGTTGCATCCGGTGTGGTGTCAATCACTTCGAGATCGAAATTGCCAACGGTGCCAGTCGCTCCTGCGTCGATTGGTGCCCGCAGGAAGGGATCGTCATTCACCTGTGCTACCGCCACAGGTACCGGAATCAATGAAGCAAGCAGGACGAACAGCAGAAGGCGAGCAAGGGATTTCATGGTTGGTCCACTCCTTCCAATCGGAAGTTGCCCGGATCGTGCGCAAGGACGACAGACCTGGATTGTGAAAACACCACCATCTTGCCAGAAAGCATCGCCAATAGATAGTTCATCACCGCCTGGAATCTGTTCCTACCGGTGGCTCCGGCGGTTCTCCGGCGAACATTGCCGTTTGCGAATACAGTCCGGCGGCGGCCAACCCGTACACTACCCCGCCGATCACCCAAACCGCCCATCCTGCATCACCCGCCAGCGCCAGGTCACGCAGGGCCAGCAATACCACCCCTGAAATCATGGCCATTACCCCGGCGAATCGCACCGGCAATCCTGCCCGCTTGGCTACCTCCACACAGGCCGGAATGATGATCACCAGTGGCACCCCTGCAATCAGCGAAAACGAATCATCGAAGGACATGTTGTCTCCCTTTCATGTGCAGTGTTTGCCTGGCCGGGCAATCACGAAGCGACAGGCAAGGCGAGCACTGCCTCTCCCGCCACATCCGTCCCGCCCGACCACATTCGCCAGCCCTGGTCGCATTCCCCCACAATCCACCACACCGGATTCCCCGCCACCGCTTCCCCAATCACCCAGCCACGTACCGGCACCACCGATCCGGCGGCGAGTTCCGCCTGCACCGGCTGGCTGGTTTCCGCCCACTTCCGCGCATACAGCAGCGGCACCGTGATCTTCACCGGATGCGTTGCCTGCAGGGTGCGGCTGGTGCCGAATGGCGGAAACATCACTGGAACGGGAAGTTCCGTATCCAGCCCGAGAGTGGCCGCAATACCAAGCACCACTCCACGCCCCACCTGTTCCGGGAAACCGGCCCGGTCGATCGTCGCGCGGTCCGCCACGATATTTCCGCACTCAAGCACCAGCCTCACCAGGCGATCCCGCACCGGTGCGGTATAGGCGAACATTGCCAGTCGCCACCCCAGGTCGGCACCGACCCCGGTCTGCTTTTCGCTCATCACGCCCGGTGCAATCACATTGCTCGTACGCAGTTTCAGACCGGTCGCGCGGGAAACGCCCTGGGCAATCGCTGTGGCGAACATGCGGTCCCGGTGATTGCTGATCGCACTGTCGCTTCCGGCATAGGGAGTGAGTGTCTGCAACCCGTCACCATCCGGGACAATGGCAAATACTCCCGGTGTATGGGCCGCGTTGCCCTCGATGTGGATATCCAGCATCAGATCGAACGGTTTGGTCCGGTGCAGGCTCACCACCCGCCGCGCCACCGCATCGAGTCCGCCCGCAAACCAGTCATCGGCACGACCATCGCTGTTCTGCAGGCAGACCGCTTCATGCCCGGCCGCGTTCAGTGCCGCCGTGATGGCATTGGCAATCGCCGGGGTTCGTTTCGATTCTTCCGGATTGCCGCCCGAGGTATTGCGGTGCCCCTGCACCACGATGATGCGAAGTGATCTCGCCGGATTTGTCATTGGTGCATTGCCTTTCGTTGAGGGCAAGACAAAAGGACCGGCAATATGCCGGTCCTTGCTTCTCGACGCTTTTTATGTCGTGATATTCACGAACTCATGCGGACCCCGTCATCCAGGGCGAACCGATGGTTCCCCCAGCGAAGCCGGTACCCCGGTGCAGGGCGACCATACACTCCGCCTGGTGGCTCCGTCAGGATCGCCCCTCCGCTGCACGGGGATTCCTCGCTTCGCTTCGGAATGACGATCCGTGTCTCACGCTATCCCGCCTGGCATGGTGGCTGGTCGACCAGCCAGTCCATCGCCGCCGCAATCACCGGGTCGGCCGGATCGCCAATGCTCCGCTCCGTGAACGGCACCAGTTCATCCGGCTGGATACCGTCCGGAAATGGCGTTCCGTTCCGGTCGATCATTGCGGATGTTGCCAGGCCCAATGCCGCCCCATCCATCAGGATGAAACCTGAAATCCCCGTTGTCAGGTCGGATGTCGGTTCGCCAAAGTACCGGGTGTTGTCCCGCCCGTGAAAGGCAATCCCGGTCAACTCTCCGGCACTTCCCGTCACCGGACCAATCAGGATGGCGACAGCCGCATCCGGATGCGAAACCCGGTAGATATCGCCATCGATCAGCGATACCCCGGGAGAACCGCCGGCCGGGTAGACCGATCCGTTGGCATACGCCTGGAGACTGGTGGTGCCGTTACTGTACCCGAACCCACCGAAGGTCCCCTCCCCCAGGATTTCCCCCACTGCCGCAATCATCGGATTGGTATTGCCACCGAAATTTCCGCGCAGATCGATGATCCAGCCACAGGTCTCCGGCGTATCCACCGCCGCCAGTACCTGGTTGCCAGTGGTGGCATACCGTTGCCCGGCATTCTCGTTTCCCTGCATCGGCGGCAGGTTGATATACCCCAGTTGACCGGAAAGTTGCACACCGGCCGGCAACTGGGTTGGCGGCAAATCGGCACCGCCGGTACTCACATAGGTATCGAGCTGGGATGCATCCCACCGGTAGCTGTGATTGTCCCCGGCATCCTCCAGCGCCTGCAGGGCGATATCGATACCCGCCAGCGGGTCACCACCAGATTCCAGCGTGGCATCGGCCGCAGCCCGCACGGCTGGCCAATCGACCTCGTCACGCACAAAGGCATGCACTTCGATCAGGTCCAGTGCCGCATCGAGGTAGAGTTGCGGCGTCACCTGATCCAGCGAGAAATCCATCGAAGCCACGATACGGTCAAAATCGGCCCGGTCGATAATCACCCCGGCGTACTTGAAGTAGGCACCCCCATCCAGCCCGGAACGCAACGGATTCGGGTGCAGGAAGACCAGCCCCACCGGATCATCGGGCGCACCCGTCGCATCCGGCGATTCGATCCGGCAGGCAATCTGCGAGCGGAAGGTCACCCAGGTGATACCTCGCTCCGGGGTGTCCCCCGCCCCGAAATTCACCGCCATCGCCTGGCACAACCTTGCCAGCGAGGTACTGTCCGTTCCCCACGTGGTGGCGAGCAGGAATCCCTTCCCGTCAGGACTGATGTAATCGGCTGCCTGCGACCGGTCGATTTCCCAGTTTGCCGGGATTTCTGCGGTGAACCGCGTACTGTGACTGAGCATCAGCCGGGTCCCCGTTTCCGGGGTCACCGGTGTTTGCCGGGCATCCACCGGCAGGGCCATTCCTGGAAGCACCAGCATCAGGCAAAGGAAGGCGACTCGGAACCATCGATTCACGCAGGGGTTCTCCTGATACAGCAGCGTCTCATTTCCAGAATTGTACGCACCACTCCCTCCACCAACACAATCGCGTAGGGCGCGGACACTCCGTCATTCTGAGGCGCAGCCGAAGAATCCCCCGGCGAAGCCGGTAACCTCCCTTACCAACATCACACCTCAACGAGGGTGTGACGGACGGCGAGCGTGTGCTCTTCCGGCACGAACGCGAGGAAGACCATGCTGGGCGCCACCAGCCTGGGGGGACGAGCCCCCGGACTGGTGGACTTGGGGCGGCGGCGGGTGCCACCGCTGCCGCCCGTGCTAAGGGTCGCCGACTGGCGACCCTTAGCACAACCCCCAACTTCCCGCCGGATGTTCGCGGATTTCATCAGACTTCCACCAGTGTGAGTTTGACTGTGGCGTGCCCCCACTGGCCGTGATCCGAGGGGCGTTCGGTGGATTCCGAGATGCCGACGATGCGCACATTCCGTTCGGTGGAATCGCTATCGTAGTCAATATCCCGGAAGGTGACGGTGGAGCCGGATTCCCAGGAATCCCAGAGATCCGCGATGAGTTCCCGGCCGGTTTTGCCGAGCTGGGCCGAACTGCGATCGATCAGTTCATCATCGGCCTGGATGGTGACATTCCATTTCCGCCTTCTGGCCGGGGCATCGAGCGTTTCGAATTCTGCCCAGAGGCCGCACAGGAGCGGTGCCCAATTGGACAGGCTGGACCAGGTGATGCGCAACTGCAACCACCGTGAGACCGCCGCGGCCGAGGCAATATCAGCATCGAGGGTGAAGTTATTCCGGGCGAAGGTGTTCCCGTTCAGGCTGGTGGATGCTGCCTCTGTCCAGCTTTCCCCGTTGTTGGTGGAGTATTCCAGTTTCACGGTGACTTCATCGGTGCTGGAATTGGACTCTGGCCCGGGGCTGGCAAACACGGCACCGACCTTGCGCCATGCCTTGTTTTTATCCCGTTCGTTGCAATCGATCAGGGGGCTTGTCACGTAGGCCGTGCTGCCTTGCGGACTGCTGCCGGGGATGGTGTGGGTGGGGTATTCCCGCCGGTTCAGGCGGATGAGCAGGTATTCCATGGTGTTGTGCTGGAAGACCATAGCATCGTAATCACCGGCACCATGCAGGGGAATGGGATTATGGAGCCGGTTGTTTTCAAAGTCTGTGCGATCAAGCACTTTCCACCAGCCGGAGCCATCCCACGCCCACAGCTGGCTTCTGCTGCGGTGCGTTTTGATGCAGACGAGGAGGTAGCCACCGGCGACGCAGGCACCATCACACTGCTGGCCGGAGAGACCGGTGTCTCTCCATCCTGCCCGCTCACCGAGGGGGTTGAACTCCATCACCCGCTTGCCGTACCAGGCATAGATACGGCCACCGAAACCGAGGACAAAGCGGTAATCGTCCCAATCGGTGAGGTTTCCTTGCTGGAAGAAGGGTTCGAAATCGCCGGACCATTCGAAGCCGGGGATGCTGGTGTCATCCCCGGGTGCGCTATAGGCCGGGTTCGGGATGAGGACATTCTTGACGCGACCGGTGAAGGAATAGATGCCGGCGCGGGTGATGGCGAGGACCTGATTTTCTGCTGTGACGAGTTTCACAATGGCGTTATCGAGGTACCGGGACTCGACGCCGGAGCCGTGGACCATCCGGACATCGGACGGGATGGCCCCGCTTTTCCGGTCATTCCACAGGGCGAAGCCGGCATAGGCGACGATGGAGCCGCCGCGTTCACCGGTGAGGAGGGTGGTGGGGGCATTGGGGAAAGTGGGGTAATCGGCCTGGGGGACGAAGCCGATATCGGCATCATCATCGAAGGCCATGAGGAGACCACCGGCGTAGTAGCACATGCCGGAGATGGGGTTTGTCTGGCCCTTGCAGAGGGTGAAGCCATCCCACGAACCGCCGAGGGCATTGGTGGTGCGATAGAGTCGATTGGACCGGCCGATGTACAGGTAATCGTTGATGAGGGTCCAGGGCACGCGTTCGGTATAGGCCGGTGTGGCGGAGCCGGAGGGCAGGCTGGCCGTATCGACATGGGGCCACGGCTCGACGGCCTGGCCGAAGTGGGCGGGACCGACACTCAACCCGTCCCAGACTTTATCGCGTTCGAGCTGGTAGGGGCGGCGCTGGCCGCCGAAGAAATCCTTGATCTGGATGCGACCGGTGCGGCCTTCGGCCATACCGTCCTGGGTGCGGGTGTAGGCGGACTTGCCGGGCAGGAGCATGTACCCGGCACCATCGAGCACGATGTCAGTTGCCTGTGCCATGAATTGTCATTCCTTCTTGTGAATTCAACAGGCCGGAATCAATAGCCATGCAGGGAAGACCTACAGCAAATTCCGAAAGTTGTGCGCCAGCACGGGTCGGTGTGTATAGTCTTCCGGTGCCGCTTCATGGAATCCCGGACTGTCACGCCCAACCTGTCAGTTGCCAGGTCCACACCGTCTCCTGCGTGTGTTCACGCACGGTCGCCAGCACCTCGCGTGTGTGCCACTCCGTTCCGGCAAGCACCCGCCCGCACCGGCAATTCCCGTGCAGCGGCGGATACGGCCCGTCTCCCTTTTCCCAGGTTTGCCCGTTCAATCCCCCGCATTGCGGGCAGGTGCGTTCATCCCCGGCCGTCACCCACCGTTCCAGCGAAACCTCGTACAGCTCCGTCACCCACGTTGTCACCCAGCGGTAGGCATCGACAATCGTCGCCACCCATTCGTACATCGCACTGGCACTATCCGAAACCACATCGATCACCCGGTCGAACACGGTCTCCCACAATGCCGACAACCGGTCCCAGGCATCCTGCACCGATTCCACATCGATACCGGCACTGCCCCCGCCGCCGCCAGAATCGAACCCGATCATCACCCCACCTCCTGCGCAACACCGGTCATCATGTCGAACGGATTTGCCGCATGCGTTCCCACACCAGCCGATCGGCATCGATCCGGGCCGTGCGTGCGGCCGTTGCCAGCGGGTGCATTCCCGCCCTCCCGGTGAACCGCTTGCCATCGGCAATCGCCCGCCGGTCCAGGGCAATCGCCAGTGCCAGCGCGACGATCAAGTCCTCATCACCTGGCTGGATATCCAGCGCATCGGTATCGTTCGCGGGGGTGTCGCGCGGGGCAAGGTGCTCGATCCGCCAGTACCCGCTGCGCGGTGCGGCGGTATCGAGCAAGATCGTCGTCCCCCACGTACGCCAGGTCATGTCCCCGCCTTCCGGTCCTGCCGGTACCGGTAGCGGCATCCCGCCAGCCCAGCGTTGCCACGCCTTCCCCTGGTCATCGAACAGGCGAACAATCCGCATCCCGTTTACCCCGGCTGGCACATCCAGTTCCCGGTCACCCTTTGTCACTGCCAGCGATGCCGATTCCTGCCGGGGCAAATGCGTGCTGTACCGGCGGATGCCTTCCGCTATGGCATCATCGAGAAAGGCATCGTCCCAAAGCGGATCGACCCCGGTATCGGCCAGTCGCCGCCGGATCATCTGTCGCATGTGCAATCGTGTGGTCATCACTGTTGCTCCTTCGCCTGTGCGGCCTCGTGCTGAACTGCCATTGCCATCGCTTCCCGGTCCTGCAGGATCCGGGCAAGTTCTGCTTCGGGATCCGCCTCCCCGAGAGCCGAAATCGCCGAATACCGGCTCTGGATTCCGCTTTCCACCAGCGCCACGGTATTCCGGACCGCCGTTTCCCGGTCACTTGGCAAGACCGGTGGCCAGATCGTCGTCGTGCGCCGGTGATTGCGAAAATCCGCCCCGCCAAATCGTTCCATCAGGTCGAGCAGCATGGCATTCCGCTGCGCGAAAAAGGCATCCCACATCCGCCGCTGCCGCCCCACCTTCTGCACCAGCGGCTGGATTTCCACCTCCAGGGCCGCTCCGGAAAGATCGCGCCCCGCATCGCCAAAGGCCGTGCGCGGGGTTTCCGACAAGTCGTGCAGCACGCGAAAAAGCAACTCGATGTACTGGATGTGCAACTGCGTGCCACCGCCCTGCAGCAAATCGAGCAGGTAGGCACGGGCACCTTCCGGCAATTCCCATTTCGCCCCCGGTCCCACATTGATGCCTTCCGATCCGTCGACATTCTCCAGCACCGCAATCGGTGCCCCGGAGAGTTCCAGTACCCGCGAAACAATCGTCAACCGCCGGTTGATCTCCCGGCACACCTCTTCCAGATCGACCAGATCGGAACACCCCCAGAAGTCATGCGGCCGGGCATTGTTGACCGCGAACACATACGGCATCCAGCCATACGGATTCGCCACCCGGGTTGCCGCCTGCCCCGAAATCACCACCTCCCACTCCGCCGACGTCCACGTTTCCGCCACCGGAATTATCTGGTCGCGTCCCGTGAGCAACCCATCTACCGGGACATGCGGAAGCAGCACCGGCACATCGTGTTCGTACACTCCATACACCTGGGTCACTCGCGTCAGCCGCCGGGGATTGTCCGGGGCGTGCGCAATACTCACCGTCGCCGGATCGACCGCGACAACTCGCGGCTGTCCCTTCTCCGGATCCCACGTGATCTTGTTGATCCCGTCCCCAAGAATCGCGATTTCCGTCGCCAGTGAAAGATCGAACCGGGCCAGACCACCAC
>Ga0180215_1005371_pt1 | contig 10978 bp, 10 predicted proteins | sample eDN3rd37CBELigBY_FD_128871 | JGI IMG/M metagenome (GOLD analysis project Ga0180215, IMG submission 128871) | Enriched backyard soil microbial communities from Emeryville, California, USA - eDNA 3rd pass 37_C BE-Lig BY (version 2) (version 2) | ecosystem: Environmental > Terrestrial > Soil >...
GCTTTGCAAGCGGTCCGACAACAGCTGCAGCCGCGAAAAATAGACCAAGGGCAAAAAACACAATCCGATAGGCTGGCCACGGTTTATGACGCTTGCTGGATTTAAACGCTGTACCCAAGTATAAAAACAGCATAATGGCAATAAAAATAATGATGAAAAGTTCAGCAGTATGAGCATGAATGGCATGGTCAAGTTCATGTTCTGTTCCCACGGACGGTACTGCCTCCCAGTGAACGATTCTTTGTGGGGAAAACCAAAATAACCCCTGCCGCCAGCAGAAGGAACGCAATCCCATTCCAGATGATGTCATATGGCATAATATCAACATTATAGCGGATTTGATGAATCTTCATGAATTTATGCTGAATGGTTCCATCATATAATTGGAATCCTCCTGATCCAAGAAAAACGCCTCCCTGCCACCTCCGGAAGTTAAATAGCCCGCGCCGTTTAATGTCCGCAAACATAAACAAAGAACCGATGGTCGCAAACCAGCTGAATGCATGGAAAAGCCCATCTGATAGCAATCCAATATTAGTGGTGGATTTGTCATAAAAGTGATGCCAATGAAGCATCTGATGAAAAACCGCCTCATCAACAAAAGCCGCGAGCCCCAAACCAAATAAGATCCCGGAGTATATATTCCTTTTATCAAATGTACCATTTGCCATCCTATCTTCACCTGCCAGTTAGTAAACATATACATACATCCATTATTTCCCTAAACACAGCTTTATAACCATAACTTGCTGTTTGGATGCCCCTCTTTTGGCGGTAAAAATAAAAGGATTAGATGAACTCTAATCCTTAGAATTTCAAAGCTTATCCCTCATGGCTAATTTGCCAGTGAACTCCAAATTTATCGGTTAAACTTCCATAGCATTTGCTCCAAAAAGTCTCTTGAAGCTCCATTTCCACAGTACCGCCCTCTTGCAGCTTATTAAATGATGATTTTAGACCGTCAAGGTCATTGCTCACAACCGCAATACTAACATTGTTGCCAACAGTAAACGGTGAGCCCGGGAAGTTATCAGAAAACATAAGATCACTGCCAAAAACAGTCATTTTTGCATGCATGACTAAATCCTTGGCTTCCTCAGGCATTTGATAATCCGGGTTTTGCGGCGACTCCGCAAACGTTTGAAAAACCTCCCTTTTAGTCTGAAAAGCCTGTTCGTAAAATTCAACCGCCTCTCGGCAATTTCCATTAAAAATAAGATAGACATTTAAAGCCATTTGCGACACCCCTTGGTTTGAATGAGATAAATTTCCATATCATTGTAACCAATCTAGGTTCATTAAATCCACTCTTGGCAAACTTGCTTAAAAAAAACGGGACCGGAGCAGCCCCGTGTCCCATGTTTCTTATAATTGTTCCTTTAATGTGTTCAGCAGGCGATCCCATTCTTTTGCCTGGTCTGAGTCCGGATTTTTGGCATAGGGATGCTCGCTTTGGTTAATTTGAAAGATCATCCCAGTGCCAGTTTCTTCAACAAAAGTTAAAAATGGGTGGTCTTTATAATATGGTGTGTTAAGCTGGTCTTTTGTCAGATAAATGAGTGTCATCAGCAGCTCATTTTTCTGTGCTTTTGTGTCTTTATAGTAAAAATGGATACATGGCGGGTTGCCTTCTTCATTTTTACAAGCAGTTTCCTCTATCTTTATTTTTTCTGCAGCATCCTCTGGGAGCCGCAATTGATAGCCTTGTTTGCTTTCAAATAGGATGGTCTTTTTAAAATGTTTCTCCGCATTTACCTCATTGATGGATTCGGGTGTATTCCAAATTCCGATGGCACTTTCATCTGCAGGTGCAATGCTGCTGATGAGCCATTGTTCACCTGATTGGACTAATGAAACTTTGGCTTTATCTATGCCAGCTTTCCCATTTGAGGTTGCCAATTTAAATTCTACTGTATAAAGGATGCTTTTGTCTTTTTGCTCTTCTTGGCCAGTTACTTTGAATTTTTCAACCCATGGACTTGATGCCCCTGTTACCCAATGAAATTGTTCAAAAGATTGTTTAACGCCAGCCTTAATATTTTCAGTAAACAGTGCGTATTGCAGGGCACCGTTTCTTGCTTTTACTGCTTTTGCCCAAAGTTGGACGGTATCGTTCGGCTCTGTTGGTATAATTCCATCTTCTAACCTTTCAAGCTGTTCCTGTATTGAAGTCTTTACAGTTTCATTCCCTCTGACTGCTGTTTCCTTTTGCCCTGCCCATGCAGCGGTTGATATTCCTAATGCAAGTACTGCCGTTAATATGATTGACCTTTTTAACATATCCATCTTTTCCTCTCGTTTGAAGATCTGATGACAAGGGCCCTTTGTCATTCCACACATAATAACGGCTGAGTTTGACTTTCGTAACATCTTTTTAGAAATATTTTTTTTCATCAGTCTGGGGATTGAATCGATATAGTGTGGACTGGTTTTCATGCCACTTTTCTATAATGAGCTGTTCACCCTGCCAAAAGACAGATGCTGCGCCATGCATATTCGCGACTTGTTTCACCTGTTTTATATCGAAAATTACGACTTCAGGCTGCTCCCCTGAAAAAAGATCAGCCGCAATGTATTGGCCGGATGGATCAATGGACAAATGTCTGATCACGATGTCATTCCTGCTATTTTCCGGATCTAGCCGGATGAGCTTCTTAAAGGTTTTTGCTGAAAGATCATACTCAATGAACGTGACGCCAGACAAATTAGGCCGTTCAGTCATTTCCTGGAGGCTAAATATAATTTTTTCACCGTCTGGATCCATAACTAATGAACTAATACGATTATTTTCTCGTCCCAGCCATTCCTTTGGAACGTCATCGATAGAAAAGAGTTTTTCCTTCTGGTCTGATTTGATCATCTCAATCACGCCATTGTTTTCAAGATCCGCTAGTTCTTTAGCATCTTTTTCTGTCACCTTGGCAATCACATAATGATGTTCCTTTTTCACTAATTCAAATTCATAGGCTGATATTTTATAATACGGATTGGCTGTATAGGTCCAATATACTTTGGCTGTCACATTTGTGAGGTCTCCGTCTATTTTGGCATTCAATACTTCGAACCCTATTTGGTATGGATTAGAATAGGTAAGGAATTCCGGAGGGTTATCCATCATGCTTTTCGCATAATCATCATCCCTGACTATAAGAGCCTGCAGAAATCTTTCAACGGTCGCAGATGCGGTCAATTCCTTATCGCTTAAGGAAATTTTCATCAGCTTAACGCTATTTTCCTGACCATTGTTTTTAAGAACAAATAAGCTATTCGCCGCGGAATGCCAAACCGGCAAGGAGTATTGGTAAATTCCTTTGGTTCGCTCCACAGCATTTACAAAATTGGCTGTTGCTTTTTTTCTTGTTTTTAAATCGGTGTCAGCAATCCAGACGTTTTCAACACCCTCTTCCTCCTTCACATAGGAAAAATATCCGCCTTGTGCTGAAACCGCAGGGTCTGTTCCATCATCAGCCTTGGTTTCTCTTCCGTTGCGGTCCCTGAGGATGATGGCACCATCACGTGCAATACAAGTTTCTTTTCCTCCTTGATATAGGAAGGCATGGTCCCTTCAGTCACCTGTTTTTCCTTTAACGTTTGAAGGTCGATTTCAACAATGGTGTTATTTTTTTCGGCAAAAATAGTTTTGGAATCCTTCCACGCAGGATGAGAATAGGATCCGGCTTTTATTTCTTCAGTTGCCTTTGTTGTTGGATGAAGGATATAAATGCTGCCGCCGTTTGTTAACAGCAGGCCTTCTTCATTGACTGAGGAATTCATACTATCCGCTGTCAACGTTGTTATTTTTTCAAAATCGCCGCTGCTGTTGAGGTAAATTCCTTTGTTCTTAATCGATACATATAGATTCCCCTGATAGTGGGAATAGGCGGTTATTTCACCCTCACCTACATCAAAAAATGAGATCGAATTAGCCACATTTAAAGAGCTTGCATTTGTGTGCTCGACTTGGAAGCTGGTGATAAGAATTGCTAGGAATACAATCGCAGCAGCCGACACAGCGACCCACGGCATTTTCCATATTGGCTTTTTTCGCTTCTTCAAAAAGTCTTTGCGCAAGCTTTGCTTGAATGTCTCATCAATATAGATATGGTTGCGCAGCTGCCGGAGCTGCTTTTCGATTTCTGGATCCATCAAATTTCCCCCAGACATTTCTTTACTAATTTACCTAGCTTTTTCGTCAGGCGATTTGCTTTCACACGAAGGGAATCCTCCGCCTTTTGTAAAATTGCGGCCATCTCCTTAAATTTCAGCCCGGCAAAATATCTTAAATTGGTAATCTCATATTCTTCTTTTGATAAGTGGCGAAGGCTTTGTTTGAGGCAATCCAAATCGGCTGATTGTTCGAAAGGGTCCTCAAACGGTTGAGATTGCAGATAAAATTCCACATCATCTCCCATAGGGAGGTGCTTTTTCCTCCGATAGTAATCAATGACTGTATTTCTGGCAATAGCCAGCAGCCATGATTTGGCTCCAGTCTTATCGTTTAGCACATCCCATTTTTCAAAAGCTTTCCGAAATGTCTCACTAACGATATCCTCTGTATCCCACTTATTGCTTGTTTTTACATACACATACCGGTATACATCATCAAAGAACTCATCGTAAATGTTTATAAATTCATCCTTCAAGTGTTTCTCCCCCACGGAGAGCAAGACTGTTCCTGCCCTGCTTTCCTGCATAGTAAACAGGACAAGGTTTCATTGTTGCCCTTGTCCTCACAGTCTCTTTTGTATCCTATTATTAGGCGAGCCGCTGGCTTCTTTTTTGTTAATTAAACCTGATGAGTAGGTTTAGTTCGCTTCTTTGGTTTGTATTTTTGTCCAACCATGATGATAAATGGGGTTCCGATAATGGTCGGCAGGAACCAAAAAATGAGGACGGGGATTTCATTTAATACGGGAACTTTCGGGATGTTGACCACAATGGTTGCTGTGACGATACCGATATATGATCCCAGCATCCCGCCAATATGAGTACCAAGCCAGTTTTTCCATCTTCGTTTTCCAGCAAGATACCCCATGATGGCAAGTGCATAGGAAAATACCGCAATATAAAAAAGGTATGCACTTTCCTCCCAATGCACAATCGACATAACAACAGCTGAAATAAAGACGAGGACATAAGACCCGTGATAAATCTCCCCTGCTAAGGTGTGTTTCCCTCTTCTCTTTTTGTACGACATCGCAAAAATCCCGCTAACCAAACAAACGATTCCTGAAACAATGTGGGTTACTAAAAATCCACTAAACACAACAACACTCCCCTAAACCAGGCACCAAGCCCCTTTTTGAAAATTTAAAAGGGAGGAAATTTTCAATTAGATATCCTCCTTCAAAGATTATATATTCACTGTAAAAATATAACAATAAAAATATTTATTTAATTTGAACTAGGACTATTGGCGTGAGCTGCTTTTTTTTGCAAAGAAAAAAGGGCAATAAATGCCCTTTTTATTTATTCAGCTCCTCAATAAACGAAGCAAAACGATATAACTTTTTCTCTGACAGCGGCGCCCCGATTAACTGGACCCCAACCGGCAAACCATTTTTAGGTTTTCCTGGTACTGAGATAGCTGGAAATCCTGTTGTATTATTTGGATTTGTTAAACGGTTTAAAATTCTTGTCGGGGTCATCTTACCGTCGATTTCTACTTCACGCTGATCGATATCCGGTGGTAAAATACAAAGAGTAGGCACCAGTAATATATCAACATTTCTAAACACATCATTTAATGCGGCCATTGCCTTGTGCTTTGTTTTTATTGCCTGAAGATATTCACTGGCTTTTATATCCATTCCTTCCATAATCCGTGATTTTACTTCACCTTCGATTTTTTCAGGATGTTCCTTATACTCTTTTTCAAAAGCAGAGTATGCCTCAGAGCTCATGATTACCCTAGTTGCATTCATCAATTCATCCATTAGGTCTACCGTGACAGTTTTAAGGTTTATGCCCTGTGCTCTTAAATCCTCGATCGTTTCATTGATTGATTCTCTGACCTCTGATTGAAGAATATCAAAAAAGTAATTAGAAGGAATTCCAATGGTTAATTCTTTCACCGATTTTCCTATTTCTTCCGTGAAATCCTCTTGTTTTCTATTAATTGAAAAAGGATCCCTTGAATCATAGCCAACTAAAGCATTTAACATGATAGCATTATCCTTGACAGTTTTAGTCATTGGACCGAAATGATCGAGTGACATGGCTAAAGCTACGGTTCCATATTTGCTCACACTGCCAAATGTTGGCTTCATACCTACAATTCCACAGCAAGAAGCAGGTATTCTAATAGAACCCCCTGTGTCAGATCCAATCGCACCATATGCCATATGGCCAGCAACTGCGGCTCCGGATCCAGAACTAGATCCTCCAGTTATTTTTGCTAAATTGTGCGGATTTCTTGGAGCACCGAAATAGGAACGGTCTCCGGTTCCACCATAAGCAAATTCATGCATATTAGTTTTCCCAATAATAATCGCTCCTGCATTCTGAAGCTTTGCAGCCAGTTCGGCATCTTCATCTGGAATAAAGTCTTTATAGATTTCTGATGCGGCAGTATTTTTTACACCCTTAATATATACATTATCCTTAACAGCTATTGGTACTCCGTGTAATGGTCCCTTATAATTCCCACTCATTATTTCATTTTCAGCGTCCATAGCATCTTTTAATGCTCGGTCTTCCATCAATGTAATATAGGAATTCAGCTCTTTATCATTTGAATCTATTCTAGCCAAAAGCAGCTTTGTTACCTCTACGGGTGAAACCTCTTTACTTTCAATGGCATTAGCCAGATCAGACAGACTCCATCCTGATATATCATTTGATTTCGTTATCACGCAATATCTCTCCCTTTTTATAAAATAAAATTTATTTTAAATTTACTGAAATAAAGAAATGGATTATCCCTTACTCAGCATTTCAGGCAAGAATGTTACCAATTCTGGCATTAAAATTAAAATGGCTACTACCACAATCTCTGCAGCGATAAAAGGTAAAACACCAATAAAAATCTGTCCTAATGGAATCTTTGGAGCAACACTGCGGACAACAAAACAATTGAGTCCAACTGGAGGAGAAACAAGTCCAATCTCTGTCATTTTAACAACTAAAATACCAAACCATATTGGATGAAAACCTAATTCCATGACCACTGGAAAGAAAATCGGCAGCGTTAACATCATCATGCTTATCGCATCCATAAACATTCCAAGGATAAGATAAAAAACTAGCATAACAATGATAATGGCTAGAGGCGAAATCGGCAGAGATACTACAAAATTACTAATTGCAGTGTTTACGCCTGCCAAGGCTAAAAACCGGATAAAGATTGAAATCCCAACCATTATTAAGAAAATCATGGCTGTTGTCTTGGTTGTTTCCAATAAGGCAGTTTTAAAGTCATTTTTCGATAACTTTCTTAATACTAAGGCGATAATTAATGCCCCAATTGCACCAATGCCCGCTGCTTCAGTCGGAGTAAAAAATCCAAAATAAATTCCGCCGATTACTAGGGCAACCAAGACTAGCATGGCATAAGTATTTTTCAAGGATTTAAATCTCTCTTTCCAAGATGCAGCCTTTGTTACAGGGGCAGTATTAGGATTCATTCTAGCCCTCACATAGATCATTAAAATATAAATAAGGACAGTAACAACACCTGGTATAATTCCAGCAATTAACATAGCTGAAATCGATTGTTCCGTTAAAATTCCATAAACAATCATAATCGTACTTGGCGGTATTAGTGCTGCTAAGCATCCTCCCATGGCAACTACTCCAGCAGCAAGTTTTTTATCCACCCCTGAATTTAACATTTGAGGTATAGCGATTTTCCCTAATACACTTGTTGAAGCAGTACTTGCACCAGAAACAGTTGCAAAACCTGCACTGGCAATTACAGTTGCTATCGGTAATCCGCCTCGAATGTGCTGTATCCATGCACGTGCTGTTTTAAAGAGATCATCTGCAATTCCTGCATAATATGTAAAGTAACCCATGAGGACAAACAAAGGGATAGCACTATAAGTATATGAACCTACCTCAGAGCTTGGCAAATAACCAATAAACTTTGTTCCCGGGCTCCAACCTTGAATCATGATAACTCCTAGGGCCCCGACAATGGTTACAGCATAAGCCACTCTCATCCCAAGTATGATTAATATAAGCAAAATGACCAACCCTAGGATACCAATTTGTAAATCCGTCATCTCCTTACCCCCTTATGACTTATGTTATTAATGAATAAAAAATTTAAATAGTTAAATCCTCTTCAACAGTCAAATCAGCTGTACTATTCGAGTCTATATTCTTTGTATTAAAGAGCTCATCTAACCAATCAACAAATAACCTTGCAGATAGAATAATAGACCCAATTGATACAAATAGCGGCAAGAACCATACTGGCCACATTAGATAAATACTTACAACTCCCTTATGGTAAGTATCTATGGCATTTTGAAAGGTAAAGTATGAGACTAAGAGATTCACACCAACTGCTAGAATTAATATTATGGTAAGAGCTATTTTTCTTATCGCACCTTTAAACACTTTTGTAATCAGCAAGTCCATTCCAACATGACCGTTTTCCCGCTGTGTATAAGCAATACCACAGTACACGGTTACGACCATTAACATTTCCGTAATTTCCTGAGCACCAACCAAGGGATGATTAAATAAATTTCTTCCCAAAACATCAAACGTAATAAGCATCATCATTAAAAAAATGGATAAGCCAGAAATGAATGTTAACTTACCTTCCATAAAAGCAACAATTTTATCTAACCTTCTAATGAGATTATCCACTATTCATCATCCTTTTAAGTAAATTTAGATATCTGCCCTCCGCTCATAAAAAAGAGTAGGAAAGGAGCGCATTTAATATGAGACGAAAATTGCCAAATTCAATCTCTGCGCTCCAATCACTATTTCACTTTAAAATCCGCTAATCTCTTTTCGCTTTTCCAGAACAAAATCTAAAATCTCCTGGGTAGGACCGCGATCCTTCCACTGCTCGACCCATTTGTCCCAAACAACTTGTGATTTATCAAGGAACTTTTGCCGTTCTTCCTTAGGCAATGTGATAATTTCTACACCTTTATCTTCAAATTCCTTAATCCACTTTTTGTCAGCCTCTTCATAGTACTTTATGGAATTATCCATAAATACATCTTTAACATATGTTTCATGCATCTGTTTAAAATCATCTGGCAAAGCTTCCCAAGCATCTTTATTTACGAAGAAAGTAGAAATTGGCGACCCGGCCGCGATTCCAACAGTATTGTATTTGGCAACCTCAAAAAGGTTATAGGAACCAAAAGTATAGCTGTAAGGGAAGATTGCGCCATCAATAGTTCCGCGCTCTAAACTGCTGTATAGTTCAGGAGCAGGCATCGGAGTAGGTACAGCTCCAAACAATTCAAAAACCTGACCTTGTTCTGCACTCATTCCAGAAATTTTTACACCTTTAAAGTCCTCTGCCTTTTCAATCTTCTTAACTCCCATATATTCATACTGTGTAGGCATCCCAGGGAATAAAGGCTTGATATTCCAGCTATCCATTTCCTTCTTAATTTCCGGATGGTCCCAAACAGCCATTAATAACTCCATTAATTCTTTGTGGTCTAATGGAGAAATAAATGGCAAGTCCATTACCTGCTGTAAAGGCAGTTTACCCGGAGTATAGAACGGTGCTATTGCCGCTGCTTCAAACAATCCATTAGATAATCCATCTAATTGCTCTGCTGCTGGCCCAAGTGCTTCACCGTAATGGATGTTAATCTTCCATTTCCCATCCGTTTGTTCACTCATTGCTTTCGCCCAATCTTCAACAGGGTATGTCCAAGCACGAGCACCACCCCAAATTGAAAAATTCCATTCAATTACATCCTTACCACTAGAATTGTTGCCTGATTTCTTTTCTGTACCTGAACTTGCAGTGTCCGTTCCACCACATCCCGTTAAGATAATCATTAATAAAAATACGCATGTAATAAGTAGAGTTAAACTTTTCTTCATGTTAACCTCCCAAAATTTTTTTGGTCCTATGTACCTATGAAAATGTAAACTTGGAAGCCCTTACAATATCATCAAACAAAAGATATTAAGATTATATATTTTTTCCTTTTTCCCCCTTCCTAGAAAGTGATAAAATTCGCCAAAAAAATTTAACTTCTTTGACTATTGTGAATATTAACACTAGCCTGTTTTTTCGTCAATAAAAAATCTTTTTATATCGTTTAGTCTTGGTGCCTTTTTGATAGAATCAATAGCTATAAAAATATTGGTATATAATTTTATATTTGGCGGAATTTATGTGGTGCTGCATCAAAAAATAAAACATACTATTAATATCAAATTTAAGAATTGTATAATAATCAGAAGGATAAATGTACTTAGAAGAAATGATAAAAAAACAGATGCAAACAAATTCCAAATTTCGCAGGGAATTATTTGTATAAAACATTTAAATTATTAATATATACTAAAAAATATTTAAATTTTATTCAAAAAAACTATAAACATTCAATGTTTGCTCCCTTCATCACTATTTGTTATTTAAATATTTTTGATCCTCTAACCTCAAAATAAGTCCACATCTTTTTCCGTTAAATAATTTGGCAAAACAAAAACCGGACCTAAATACCTATCCCTTCCAACCGCTTGCGTTCAACCCACTTTCCGTTATAATTTGAATAGATTATACCTGCATTGCAACCATAAACATATTAACGCATTAACGCGTTGGGGGTCAGGCCCCCATTGGTTTAACGCGTTAACGCGCCGGGGGTCAGGCCCCCATCGGTTTAATGCGTTAACGCGCCGGGGGTCAGGCCCCCATTGGTTTAAAGTGCTAAAGCGCATGTTCACTAATGCCGGTATTTTTTGCATATTTAAACGGTGGAATTCGCCTCAGTTGAAATGTGTTAATATAGTGAAAGAGTATTCAAGAAAGAGGTATATA
>Ga0180215_1005374_pt1 | contig 10976 bp, 8 predicted proteins | sample eDN3rd37CBELigBY_FD_128871 | JGI IMG/M metagenome (GOLD analysis project Ga0180215, IMG submission 128871) | Enriched backyard soil microbial communities from Emeryville, California, USA - eDNA 3rd pass 37_C BE-Lig BY (version 2) (version 2) | ecosystem: Environmental > Terrestrial > Soil >...
CGACACCCTTGCGCTTGGTCAGGCGCCGCACCTCGCCCTCGAAGCGCTCGGTGCGGTAGTTGATGACGTGATCGGCCCCGAGCGCCTTGGCCTTCTCGCCCTTCGCGTCGTCACCCACGGTCGTGTAGACGGTGCAGCCGATGGCCTTGGCCATCTTGATCGCCGCCGTGCCGATGCCGGATCCGCCCGCATGGACGAGGATCGACTCGCCGGGCTCCAGCCTGGCGTTGTCGAAGAGCATGTGCTGCACGGTGCCGAAACCGATGGGCGCGCAGGCCGCCTGCTCGAACGACACGCCTTTCGGCACCGGAATGACGAGCCGCTCGGGTCGGTTGATCAGCTCGCGGGCGAAGCCGTCGATATGGAAGCCCATGATGCCCGCGACGTTCTCGCACAGATTGTCCCAGCCCTTCTGGCAGGCCTTGCAATGCCCGCAGGTCTCGGCCCCGTACATGGTGACCGGGTCGCCCGCCTTGAACCGGGTCACGCCCTCGCCCACCGCGGCGATCTCGCCCGAAGCCTCGACGCCCACGGCCTGGGGCATCTTGCGCTTGGCGAAGGCCATGCCGCGGAAGCCCCAGACGTCGAGATAATTGAGCGCGAGCGCCCTGACCCGCACCTGCACCTCGCCCGGTCCGGGCGGCGGGGGTGCTTCCATCTCGGTGATGCGAAGGTCACGGTCTCCGAAAAGCTGAAGGGAGCGCATCGTTTAAATCCTGTTCGGCGTCATCCCCGAACTCGGTTCAGGGAATCCCCATCCTGCCGGGCAAAGACGTGGATGGCCGGGACAAGCCCGGCCATGACGCGGAGAAATTCTTTTCGGCGGCTTAAAGGGCGAGCGGTGGAATGGCAAGCTTTGGCCGCCCGAGAGGCTGTTCTTCCAGGATCTCGCTGCGCTCCGTCCGGGACGATCCCATCCCTACCGATGCACGCCCAGCATCGAGGTCAGGCCGCCGTCGATGGGCAGCACCGCGCCGGTGATGTAGGCGGCAGGCTCGCTCATGAGGAAGGCGGCGAGGCCCGCGATCTCCTCGGGCTTCGCGAAGCGCCCGGCCGGGATCTGCTTCTCCATGCTCTCCCGGAAGGCCGCGTAGGGCGCCATCATGTCCGTGTCGATGAAGCCCGGGGCGATCACGTTGACCGTGACGCCGCGCTTGGCGGTCTCGACGGAGAGGGTGCGGCAATAGGAGATCAGCGCGCCCTTGGAGGCCGCATAGGCCGCATTGCCGGGATTGCCCTGGAGCGCCGCCACCGACCCGATGGCCACGATGCGCCCGGTCTTGGCGCGGATCATGCCGCGCATGAGCGCCTTGGCGATGCGGGTGAGCGCCCAGAAGTTCACCTGCATGGCGGCTTCGGCCTTGTCCTGCTGCATCATGGCGGCGAGCGCGTCGTAGGGCTGGCCGGCATTGTGCACGAGACCGAAGAAGCCCTCGCCCTCGACGGTCTCGCAGAAGGCTTCCAGGGCCGTCTTGTCGGCGAGGTCGATCTCATGGGCCTTGATGGTGCGGCCGGGATTGTCCCGCATCAGCCCGTCGGCCAGTGCCTTCGCGGCATCGCCCGACGAACGATAGGTGAAATCCACGTCGTGGCCGGCTGCCACCAGCGCCCGCACGATAGCAGCGCCGACGCCCTTGCCGCCGCCTGTCACGAGAACCCGGGTCATCGTTTGAGCTCCAAAAATCCCCCTCCCCCTTGTGGGGAGGGGCCAGGGGTGGGGATGTCGGCACTTCGCTGGTCCAGTCCGGCGCTTGTCGGATCGGACAGGCCGCTGCCCATTACTTCGGCTCGGCCCCGAAGACGAGGCAGGTGTTCTGGCCGCCGAAACCGAAGGAATTCGACAGCACGTAATTCACCTTCGCGTCGCGGGCGACGTTCGGCACCACGTCGAGCGGGATCGCAGGATCCGGCACCTGGTAGTTGATCGTCGGCGGGATGCGGCCCGTGGCGAGCGTCAGGAGCGACATCACCGCCTCGACCGCACCGGCGGCGGTGAGCGTGTGGCCGATCATCGACTTGTTGGACGAGATCGGAAGATTCGCCATGCGCTCGCCGAACACGGCGGTGCAGCTCATGGCCTCCATCTTGTCGTTTTCCGGCGTCGAAGTGCCGTGGGCGTTGATGTAGTCGATGTCCTCCGGCGCGACGCCCGCATCCTCCAGAGCCTGGCGGATCGCCGTGATGGCCGGCATGCCGTCCGGCGAGGAGCGGGTGCGGTGGAAGCCGTCGCCCTTCTCGCCGCAGCCGAGCACATAGCCCAGGATCGTGGCGCCGCGCGCCTTCGCGCTGTCGGCGTTCTCGAGCACGAGGGCCGCCCCGCCCTCGCCCATGACGAAGCCGTCGCGGTTCTTGGAGAAGGGCTTCGACGCCCCTTCCGGGTTGTCGTTCTGGGTCGAGAGCGCGGAGAGCAGCGAGAAGCGGATGAGGGATTCCGGATTGACCGAGCCGTCCGTGCCGATGCAGAGCGCCGCCTGCGCTTCGCCGCGGCGGATCGCCTCGACGCCGAGCTGGATCGCCGTGGCGCCGGACGAGCAGGCCGTCGACAGCGAGATCGGCGAGCCCCTGGTGCCGAAGCGGTCGGCGACCCGGTCGGCCACCGTGCCGAAGATGAAGAGATCGTGCCAGGCCTTGAAGCGGCCCGTGGCCGCGGCCTTCAGGAGATCCTTGTAGGTGATGTCTCCCGTCTGGCCGGAGGCCTCCGCCAGCGCCTCGCGCTGCGGCCATTCCATCTCGACCGGCGGCACCGCCATGAAGAGCGCGCCCGGAAAATCCTCCTGCTTCAGCCCCGACTGGCCGATGGCCTCCTCGGCCGCCAGCATGGCGAGGCGCTCGGAGAGCATGGGCGCGCAGAAGGGCTCCACATCGACCGAGTCGATGGTGCCGGCGATCGTCGTGCGCAGGCCCTCCGTGGGGAAGCGGTTGATGCGGTGGATGCCGGATCGGCCGGCCGTGAGAGCCGCCCAGGTGTCGTCCTTGCCCTGGCCGAGGGACGTGACCACGCCCATGCCGGTGACGGCGACGAGCGGACGGCCCTGTTTGTCGCGAAGCGCCATTGCCTTCTCCTCAAGCCTTGGTGAGCCGGATGGCGCCTTCGCCGCGCCAATGTCCGATGGAGGTGACAAGCGCCTCGCCCGCCTGTCCGCCGGCGATCAGGCCCGCGGCGAGCGCCACGCCCGTGGGAGCCTGCGCTTCCACCGTATGGCCGACGAGATCGGCGGTGGCGTGAACGGCCGCATTCGGGGCGATGTCCTTCAGCGCCGCCCGTTCCTCTTCCGTGATGCCCCTGATGCCGGTGGCGCCCGAGAGCACCACGTCGGGCCTGGCATTCAGCTGCTTCGACAGGCTGTGGAGCGCGGCCTCGACGCTGCCCGCCCGGCGGCGGGAGCGGTCGGAGGCGATGCCCGCGATGGAGGCCAACGGCTTCACGCCGCGCGAAGCCGCATGCTCGCGGGATTCCAGCACCAGGAAGCAGGCGCCCGACCCGAGGATCATGCCGCCGCCATCGGCGGGGCGCTCCCAGACGGAGGCGAAAGGCTTCTTCCAGAGAAAGCCGCCCATCTCGTAGATGAGGAGCACGTCGGGCCGTTCCGCATTGTAGGCGCCGCCGACGAGGAAAATGTCGTCCTGGCCCGAGGCGATGCGCTCGCGGGCGATGCGGATCGCATCGACGCCGCTCGATTCCTCGCCCATGAAGGTGCGGGATGCGCCGGTGACCCCATGGACGATGGAGATGTTGCCGGCGAGCAGATTGGAGAGCTGCGCGAGGAACAGGGTCGGGCGCAGGTCGCCCATCAGGTGCTCGTTGAGGAAGACGCCTGGATTGTCCGCCTTCGCGAGGCCCGTGAGGATCTGCCCGTCGACCGCGTAATCCCGCTCGCCGCCGCCGGCGGCCACGATGAGCTGCATGCGGCTCTTCAGGGCGGCATCCTCCTTGGCCGCGGCCGCGTCGAGGGCGAGGCCCGCGGCGTAGCAGCCGAGCTTCTGCCACGCTTCCATCTGGCGCTGGTCGGCCTTCTTCGGGATCTGCCGGTCCCATTCCAGGGCGCCGACGGGGTGAACCGGGAAAGGTTCGAAACTGGCCGCATCCGTCTTCGGAGCGCCGTCCTCCGCAAGGGCCGTCAGATGCGCCTCCAGGCCCTCTCCGGCGCTGGAGACGAGGCCGATTCCCGTAATGACGACATCCCGCATCAAACCGTCTCCTCCAGGAGGCCGATGCGCTTGGCCTGAGCCCGCATCAATCCATCCATGCCTTCGGGGAAGGGCATGATCCGGAAGCGGAGTTCCGCATCGCAGATCGGCTTGCCCTCGGCCGTGATCTTGGCCTTGGTCACCGCATAGCCCGAGCCCTCATGCTCCAGCGAGGCCGTGACGGTGAGCACCGTACCCGGTCCGACGAAGGTGCGAAAGCGCGCCTTGTCGACGCCCATCAGGAACGGCATGTGGGTGAAGCCCATGAGGCCCAGCACGAGATAGCCGGAAGCCTGGGCCATGGTCTCGGTCAGAAGGACGCCGGGGACCAGGGGATGGCCGGGAAAGTGCCCTTCGAAAACCGGGCTTTCCTGCGGAACCGTGGACGACACCTCGATCCGCTTGGTCTCGCGGTCGAGGCTCGTCACCCGATCGATCATTTCAAAATATTCGAGGCGCATCCGGCTCTCTTATCCTTGGCCTCGGGCCCAAAAGTGGGGACCACTTTTGGGACAAACCCGATGCCGTTTCACGAGGAGCGCATCGTTCTTTGCGGAAAACCGGGGCCACTTTTCCGCACGATGCGCTAGGCTCCCGGCAGGTTCAATGGGAAGAGAATCCATGAGGCGGAGCGCTGATGGATCGCCTCTTCGAGCCGGTCCTGAATGACCGGCCCGCCGGGATGGTTTATTTTGCCTCAGGCCTGCTTGGCGGCCACGAGCGCGTCGATGCGCGCCACGAGGTTCTTCAGGACGAAGTATTCCTCGGCGGGGGCCTTGCCCTCGTTCACTTCCTGCGTCCACTGCTCCAGCGGCAGCTTGATCCCGAAGGCCTTGTCGATCGCGAAGGCGATGTCGAGGAAGGCGAGCGAGTCGATGCCGAGATCCTCGATGGCGTGGCTCTCGGGGGTGATCTGCTCGCGCGGGATATCGGCCGTCTCTGAAATGATGCCGGCGACGGTCTCGAAGGTGGACGACATGACGCCGCTCTCCTGAACTGCTTGTTGGTCTCAACGATCCAGCGCCGGCAAGCCTGTCTGGCCCGGTCTCCAGCCGCTCTTTTCGTCAAGGAGGGTTGTTTCGAAACGCACCCCTTACACGACAGGCGGCGGACCGGCAACCGATTGCTTGCATCCGGCAGGGTCCGTCTGCCTCGGGAGGCTGGAATTTCCCCTGCGGCAACGACTTGAGAATCGGGCAATTGATTAATCGCCCTGCATCGTCGATAAGGACCGCCTTCGGCTTCAACCCGAATGATCTTACATTAAAACAGATTGCTTGGTTCGACGTGCTCAACAGGTTCCTCAAGCCTGAAATCCGCTATGCCCGCCGCATGGCCCGCATCGCGCGCTGGGACAGGCCCGTCGAGGGCCTGTCGGGGCGCCTGCAGGCCTGGGTCCACATGCTCGTCGCCGATCATGGGGTCTTTCGCCTGTTCTATCTGAACAAGCACCGGGTCACCGACCGCCTGTGGCGCTCGGCCCAGCCCGCCCCCCACCAGATTGCCGCCCTGAAGGCCGAGGGCGTGCGCACGATCATCAATCTGCGCGGCGGCCACGAGCATGGCTCCTGGCAGCTCCAGAAGGACGCCTGCGAGCGGCTCGGCATCCACCTGGAGGAGTTCGTCATCCGCTCCCGCGGCGCCCCGGACCGGGAAACGCTGCTCTCCGCGAAGGATTTCTTCGACAGGATCGAGTACCCGGCCGTCCTGCACTGCAAGTCGGGCGCGGACCGGGCCGGCTTCGTCGCCGCCCTGTACCTCGTGGTCTACGAGGGCAAGTCCATCGACGAGGCCCAGCGCCAGCTCTCCCTGCGCTTCGGCCATTTCCGCTTCTCGAAGACGGGAATCCTCGACGAATTCTTCGAGCTTTACCGGCGCGAGGGCGAGGCGAAGGGCATTCCGTTCCTGACCTGGATCGAGACCCAATACGACGCCGAAGCCCTGGAGCGGAATTTCCGCCCGCGCTTCTGGTCGAGCCTGCTGGTCGACAGGATCATGCGGCGCGAATAGGCCACGACAGCCTATATTCCCTAAGGGTTTGGCCAAAACCTCCGCACGTCATGGCCGGACAAGGCCGGTGATGACGTGGATGGTGAGCTTCGGATCTTCTCTCAGGACATCGCCGCGAGGCTGGGCTCCTCGTCGTCGGAGAGCTGCAAACGGTGCAGGCGGGCATAGGTGCCGCGCTTCGCCATCAGGGCCTCGTGCGATCCCGTCTCGACGATGCGCCCGCCCTCCATCACGACGATCTTCTCCGCATTGCGCACGGTCGAGAGGCGGTGGGCGATGACCAGGGTGGTGCGGCCCTTCATGAGCCGCCGGATGGCGTCCTGCACCAGGCGCTCCGATTCGGAATCGAGGGCGCTGGTCGCCTCGTCGAGGAGCAGGATCGGGGCGTTCTTCAGGAAGGCCCGGGCGAGCGAGATGCGCTGGCGCTCGCCGCCGGACAGGCGTCCGCCGCCGGGGCCGACCACTGTCTCGTAGCCGTCCGGCTGCCTGACGATGAAGTCATGGGCCGCGGCCGCCTTGGCGGCCTCCACGATCTCTTCCTCCGTCGCGTCGGGGCGCCCGAAGGCGATATTGGCCCGGATGGTGTCGTCGAACAGGATCACGTCCTGGCTCACCACCGCGACGGCGCGGCGCAGGCTGGCCAGGGTCACGTCCCGCACGTCCTGTCCGTCGATCAGGACGGCGCCCTGGCTGACGTCGTAGAGGCGCGGCACGAGGGACAGGAGGGTCGACTTGCCCGAGCCCGAACGGCCCACCAGGGCGGTCGTCTGCCCGGCCTCGGCCACCAGATCGACGTGATCGAGGGCGATGGCCTCGCCGTCGTAGGAGAAGGTGAGATCCGAGAAGTGGATCTCGCCACCCTTGAGAGCCAGGGACTTCGCTCCGGGCTTGTCCTGGATCCGGGGCTCCTCGTCCATCACGGTGAAGGTCCGGTGCAGGGCGGCCGCCGCCTCCTGGACGATGGCGTTCAGGTTGCCGAGCGCCCGGATCGGCTGCGCCGCCATGACGAGGGCGCTGACGAAGCCGGTGAAGTCGCCGACCGTGCTGTTGCCCGACAGGATCCGGTGGCCGATCAGGATGAGCACGGTCGCGACGGCGAGGCCGCCGCCCGTCTCGAGGATCGGGTCCATGCGCCCGCGGGCATTGGCGGCCTTCATCTTCAGGTCGCGCACGTCGTCGAAGGTCTTCGCCGCCTTGGCCTTGAGATAGCGCTCGAGCCCATAGGTCTTGGCGATCCGCGTGCCGGCGAGGCTCTCGGTGATGAGGCTCGCCATCAGGCCGGTCTGCTCCTGGGTCGTGAGGGCGACCTTGCGCAGCTTGCGACCGATCTTGTTCACCGGATAGGCGAAGAACGGCGAGATGACGGCCGCCACCAGGGTCAGGATCGGGTCGATCCAGAGCATGGCGGCGATCAGGGCGATGATCGTCGTGACCTCGCGCAGGAACACCGTCGCGAGACGGGTGAGCGCCTCGCGGATGAAGGCGAAATCCGTGGTGAAGCGCTGGGTCAGGGCCGACGGGCTCTCGCGCCCGATCTGGGCGAGATCGGCCTCGATCAGGTGACCGTAGAGCGCCGTCTGCATGTCGGCCTCGATCCGCGTCACCACCTTGTTGGTGAGGATCGTGAGGGCCAGGAGCGAAAAGCCCTTTACGGACGTGACCGCGATGACGAAGAGCGGCGCCAGCATGATGGCATGCGCGTCCTTGGCGTCGAAGGCGTCGAAGGCGGCCTTGATCAGCACCGGGTAGAGTCCCGTGGCGCCCGAGACCAGGGCCACGAGCCCGAGCACCAGGCCGAGCGTCTTCCGGTGTGGACGCATCCAGTCGCGCCACAGGCGGCCGATCAAGGGAAGGGTATCGCCTCGGAGGAGGCTTTTGCGGGCCATGGTCTGTCTTGAAGTTTACATGCTGTAGGGCTCGCGGTTAGCACGCAATCGCCCTCGCCCGCAAATCTTAAGCCGGGCCGGACGCCCCCGAGCGCCGCTTTGCCGCTCCCGGACGGGCTCCTCTCGCCCCTCGACAGGCGCCCGAATCCGTGGCTGCATGGCAGCTCCATCGTGTGGGACATATCGTGACTTTTGAAACCTGGCTCGCCTTCACCGCCGCCTCTGCCGTGCTGCTCGTCATTCCGGGACCGACCATCCTGCTGGTCGTGTCCTATGCCCTCGGCCAGGGCTGGCGGACCGCCCTGCCCATGGCCATCGGCGTCGCCCTGGGCGATTTCACCGCCATGACCCTGTCGCTCCTGGGCCTTGGCGCCCTGCTGGCCACCTCGGCCACGCTGTTCACGGCCCTCAAATGGGCGGGCGCCGCCTATCTCGTCTGGCTCGGCATCAAGCTCTGGCGGGCCGGCGGAGCGCTCGACGCCAAGCCGCGCACGGATGCGGCCTCCGCGCTCAGGATGCTGGGCCATGCCTGGCTCGTGACCGCCCCCAATCCGAAGGGCCTGACCTTCTTCATCGCCTTCCTGCCCCAGTTCATCGATCCGAAGCTCGCGCTGTTGCCGCAGGTGAGCGTCTTCGCGGCGACCTTCCTGACCCTCGCCTTCGCGAACGTCATCACCTATGCGCTCATCGCGTCGCGGGCGCGCCGGATCGTGCAGAGCCCGCGGACGATGCGCGCGATCAACCGGACCGGCGGAAGCCTCCTGATCGGCGCCGGGGTCGCGACCGTGGCCCTGAGGGCCGGGCAGGCTTAACCTTCCGCCTCAGTCACACCGCCTTGAGGTACCGGATCGGGCGGCCGGGCGCGATCATCCCGGCGGCCGCGATGATGCCCTGCGCGTCGATGCCGAAATGGCGGTAGAGGTCCTTGATCGTGCCGGTCTGGCCGAAATGCTCCACGCCCAGGGAGCGCGTGCGGTGGCCCATGACGGACCCGATCCAGGCGAGCGTCGCCGGATGGCCGTCGATCACGGTGATCAGCCCGCAATGGGGTGGGACGTCCTCCAGCAGGCGCTCCACATGGGAGCGGGCATGGACGAGGCCGCGCTCGCGGGCGCGCTGCGCCGCCGTCCAGCCCGCATTGAGCCGGTCCGCCGAAGTGATGGCGAGCAGGCCGATATCGCGCCGGTCCTCGGCCATGAGGCCCACCGCCTCGATCGCTTCCGGGGCCACCGCGCCGGTATAGGCGACGACCACCTGGGCATTCGGCCCGGGCTTTCGCAGCCAATAGGCGCCGGCCATGATGTCGGAGGCGAGGTCCGGGCTCATCTCGCGCTGCGGCTGCTCCAGGCTGCGGGTCGACAGGCGCAGGTAGACCGAGCCGCCGGTCTCGTCGCGCAGCCAGGTCCTCTCGTCCGCCTCGCCCTCGCCGTCGCGCTGCATGTAGTCGAAGGCCCAACGCATGATCACGGCGAGCTCGTCCACGAAGGCGGGCTCGAAGGAGGCGAGGCCGTCCTGCGCCATGCCGACCAGGGGCGTGCCGATGGATTGATGAGCGCCGCCCTCCGGCGCCAGCGTCACGCCCGAGGGCGTGGCGACGATCATGAAACGGGCATCCTGGTAGCAGGCATAGTTGAGCGCGTCGGCGCCGCGATAGATGAAGGGATCGTAGAGGGTGCCGATGGGCAGGATCCGCTCGCCGAACAGCGAATGCGAGAGCCCGAGCGCCGAGAGCAGGATGAAGAGGTTCATCTCGGCGATGCCGAGCTCGATATGCTGGCCTTCAGGCGAGAATTCCCAGTTATAGGTCGAGGGAATCCGCTCCTTCTTGAAGGTGTCGACCAGGCTCTCGCGGGCAAAGAGCCCGCGCCGGTTCACCCAGGCGCCGAGATTGGTCGAGACCGTCACGTCCGGGGCCGTGGTGACCACCCGCGAGGCGAGCGCCTGATCGGACCGGGCGAGCTCGTTGAGGATGAGGCCGAAGCCCTGCTGGGTCGACATGGCGGGATTGGCCGGGAACGTGAGCTTCTCCGGCACCGGCACCTGCGGGGCCGTGTAGCGCCGCGTGCCCTTCTGGACGAACGGGACCTCGCTCAGGAAACGCTCGATCTCCGCCTGCGGAATCGTGACACCCTCGAACTTGTCCCATTCATGTCCGGGGCGCACGCCCTGCGTCTTCCGCCAGGCCTCCATCTGGCCCGGGGTCAGCAGGCCGGAATGGTTGTCCTTGTGGCCGGCGAGCGGCAGGCCGAAGCCCTTGATCGTATAGGCCAGGAAGCAGACCGGACGGTCATGCTGGCGCGCCCTCTCGAAGGCGTCGAGCAGGCTCGGCAGGTCGTGCCCGCCGAGATTGGACATGAGCTGCGCCAGCTCCTCGTCCGAGCGCTTCTCGATGAGCCGGGTCACCGGCCCCTGGTCGCCGAGATCGTCGAGGAGGCGCTTGCGCCACGCGGCGCCGCCTTGATAGGTGAGCGCGGAGTAGAGCTGGTTCGGGCAGGAATCGATCCATTCGCGCAACCTGTCGCCGCCGGGCTCCTGGAACGCCGCCTGCATCAGGGAGCCATGCTTGAGGATCACCACGTCCCAGCCGAAATTGCGGAACAGCGCCTCGAAGCGCTCCCACAACCCTTCGCGAATCACCGCATCGAGGCTCTGGCGGTTGTAGTCGATGATCCACCAGGTGTTGCGGATGCCGTGCTTCCAGCCCTCCAGGAGGGCCTCGAAGATGTTGCCCTCGTCCATCTCCGCGTCGCCCACCAGCGAGATCATGCGGCCCTCAGGAGCATCCTTCGCCCAGCCATGGGCCTTCACGTAATCCTGCACCAGGCTGGCGAAGAGGGTCTGGGCCACGCCGAGCCCCACCGAGCCGGTGGAGAAATCCACGTCGTCGATGTC
>Ga0180215_1005375_pt1 | contig 10973 bp, 9 predicted proteins | sample eDN3rd37CBELigBY_FD_128871 | JGI IMG/M metagenome (GOLD analysis project Ga0180215, IMG submission 128871) | Enriched backyard soil microbial communities from Emeryville, California, USA - eDNA 3rd pass 37_C BE-Lig BY (version 2) (version 2) | ecosystem: Environmental > Terrestrial > Soil >...
ATCGAGGATACGGTTGATCCCGAATGTGTATTCATACTGGTCGTACTCCTCCTGGCTGAATGCCCAGTTTTGCACTGCTTGCCGCAAATGCGGATAGACCTCCGGAGTCAGCAGCTTCGAAAGTTGCTCCTCATACTGCCGGGTCGATTGCTCAGTGGAGAATTGCACACCCTGGGACAAGTCACGTTCCAGGCGAGCCACATTCATCACATAGGTGCTAACCAGTAACGCCACACTCAGTTTTTCCGCTTCGCCCAGACCCGTATCGCGCAACGCGCCGAGCATGGTATCCAGCCAGAGCAACTGGTACGGCAGCATTGGCATCGCCGATATCGGGATATCCAGTACCCACGGATGCCGGCGATATTGCTGCAATGCAGCGTCGGCCCACGCCCGGCACGCATCCCGCCAGTGAGCGATCTCCCGCAATTCGGGTGGTGGATCACCAAAAGCCGCATCCATCATCAGCGCCAGCAGATCATCCTTTGCCGAAACATGGCGGTACAGGGACATCGCGGTGAAATGCAGGCGTTTCGCCACCGACTGCATGGAAACCGCAGCGAGTCCCCTTTCGTCCGCCAGGTCGATCGCCGCCTGCACGATGGCATTCAGGTTCAGTGCTGGCTTCGGACCCCGCTTTTTTCCAGGTTGCAGTCCCCAGGCCTGCGCCACCCCTGGTGGATACACCACCTCTGCCGGTTCTCCGTTTCGCTGCTGCTCATCCATGTTCTGGCTCCCACTTGACATCGACGCCCTGATAATAGATTATGCCATATACATTTTAGTGTATGTCGTACACAGTTTCATGGAGAGTCACATGCAGGAACCACCAATCATTGAAATCCGCAACCTGCGCAAGGCATTTGGCGCACACCAGGTATTGGATGGCATCGACATCAACGTGCATCGCGGCGAAATCTTCGCGCTGCTCGGTCCAAACGGCGCCGGCAAGACCACACTCGTCAATATCCTCACAACCCTGCTCCATTTCGACAGTGGCGAGGTCACCATTGCCGGGCACGACCTGCAACGCCACCCCGAAGCGGTACGCCAGGTGATGAGCCTCACCGGACAATTTGCCGCGGTCGACACCTTCCAGACCGGGCAGGAAAACCTGATGATGATGTGCCGCCTGGCCCACCTGGATCGGAACGCCGCACGGAGCCGCACCCGCGAATTGCTTGACCAGTTCGATCTGACCGATGCCGCAGAACGTTCAGCCGGCAGGTATTCCGGCGGGATGCGCCGCCGTCTCGATCTTGCCATCAGCCTCATCGCCAATCCGCAAATCGTGGTGCTGGATGAACCAACCACCGGGCTCGATCCGCAAAGCCGGCTCCAGTTGTGGGATGTAGTTCGCCAGTTAGCTGCAAATGGCACCACCATCCTGCTCACGACCCAGTACCTCGAAGAGGCCGATCAACTCGCCGATCGCATCGCCGTCATCAATGGCGGCCGGGTCGTGGCCGAAGGAACAGCGCCGGAACTGAAACGGCGGATCGAAGGCGAACACATCGAACTTGCGTTTGCGGATGTCCCCACCTTTTCCTCGGCCATTCATCTCGATTTCGGTGTCCCCTTCATGGCCGATCCTCCCACCCTGACCCTGCGCTTCCATGCCACAGACAGCGTCCAGACCATTCGCCACCTGCTTGCCCAGACCAGCGAGCACCAGATTCCCGTGTCCAACATCGCCATCGTCAAGCCAACCCTCGATGATGTCTTCATTTCCCTTACCGCAAACAGGTAGTCTCATTTTCACCAGCAGCAAGGAGTCCCGGATCATGACCCTCTCCCATGCCCTCACCGATATTCTCGCCATGGTGGACCGTGAATTCCGCCGCAGCCTGCGCAGCATCGACGCCCTGATGACGTCCCTGCTGATTCCGGTGTCAATCCTGCTCGTCTTCGTGGTGGTCTTTGGCGGGGCCATCGAACAGGATGGCGATTACATCAACTATGTGGTGCCCGGCATCCTGATTCTCTGTACCGGATTCGGTTCTGCCGGAACGGCTGTGTCGGTTGCGCAGGATATGCAGAGTGGCACCATCAACCGGTTCAAGACCCTGCCGATCTTTGGCCCATCCGTTCTGATCGGGCACGTGGTGGCCAGTGTGATCCGCAATCTCGTCGCCAGCCTGCTGGTCATGATCGTGGCATTTGCCCTCGGATTCCGTTCCGATGCCGGAATCGGTGACTGGCTGATGGCCACCGGTCTCCTGGTGCTGGTAATTCTCGCCTTCACGTGGCTGGCGTGCCTTGGGGGGTTGGTCCTCAGTGTCGATGCGTGCAATGGCATCAACTTCGTCTTCCTGTTCCTGCCCTATGTCAGCAGCGGCTTTGTCGATCCAGGCACCATGCCTGGCTGGTTGCAGGGATTCGCGAAGCACCAGCCTTTCACCCCCATCATCGAGACCCTGCGTGCGGCCATGACAGGAAGCGATACGGGCAGCAATGCCTGGCAGGCGTTGGCGTGGATGGTTGGCATCCTGATCGTGAGCTATCTCGGGGCAACAGCACTCTACCGGCGCCGGTAGGAGCCTGCCTGCAAAGGATTGTTGACAGGCAAAATCGCCAGTCCTATATTCGCGTGGGCCGCTCGTGCCCCGATAGATTCATTTTCAACGGGACAACGACATGAGAGATCAGGAAAAACGCTCACTGGATCGCCGTCGGTTCGTGCAAATCAGCGGAATCGCTGGCCTGGGTGTGGCCGGTGCCACCATCGTGAAAGCGGCGATGGCCCAAACCGATCCATCCACCCCGGAGGCATCCCCCCAGGCCTCTCCCGGCGCAACTCCCGCCGCATCCCCGGAAGCATCTCCGGCCGCCGATGGTCCCATTACTGTTGAAATGAAGGAGTTTTCCTTCACGCCCAACACCATCACCGTTCGTGCCGATACCGAGATCACCATTGAACTGGTCAATACTGGAGTGCTCTCGCACGATTTCGTGATCGGCGATCTCGAGGTCTCCTCGGGTCTCGTTGCACCCGGGCTGAAGAAAACCGTCACGTTCAAGGCGCCTGCCGGATCGTACGAATACATCTGCTCGGTCGAGGGTCATGCCGATGCCGGAATGTACGGCACACTCACCGCAGAATAGGGAACATCACCACTGTTCTGCACTGGCATCTTCCAGGAGGACAAAAGAGCGCCCGGGGTCAATCCCGGGCGCTCTTTCATGTGCAAGGGCTCATCACTCCGGAATTACGATCCCAGTTTCAGGGCCAGGATGCTCGGTGCCGTATCCCGCTCTGCCGCAGGAGTGCCATCGGTCGGCGCGATGCTGATGCCACTCGCAGCGGCAAGCACAATAGTGTCACCAGCAATTCCCAGGGGCGCATTGATCCCGGCCGGAAGTTCGGTATTCCAGGCTTCCTCACCGGTTTCGACATTGAAGGCACGGAGCACACCTTCGCCACCACTGGCAAAGACCAGGTCATTGGCCACCGTCGCACCCGTCAGCATCATCGCCGGAATTGCATTGTCCCAGAGAATATCGCCATTGCGGGCATCGATCGCGCAGACACCACCCCGGGCCGGAGTGCGTTCCACGGGACGTTCACCGGCTCCGTTCGGCGAGAGATACGCCGGAGCATCGATATATGTCGCGAAAATCCGCCCATCGCTGAAGGCCAGTGGCGTCAGCACACCACCAAGGGTGCCGGGGTACACCTCTGTGGTACCGGGCGGCAATTCCTGCATGAGATCGTTCTGGTGCTTGCCAACATCGGTCTTCCAGAGCATGGCCCCAGAATTCCGGCTCACGGCCATCACCGTGCCGGTCTTGCCCGAGCCCACGGCAATTGGCACTTCCGTGTCGTTCAGCGTAATAGTGGCCAGTACCGGACTGTTCTGGAAATCATGATCCATGATGTCGTGCGGCAGGGCATTCACATACCAGTTGACCCCACCGGAATAGAGATCAACAGACACAATGGAATCTGAATAGTCATTCGCGCCGGGGCGACTGGAACCATTCGGATGGTTGTCGTTGCCCGGATACGGTCCGGCATTGCCCGTCCCGAAGTACATGTTGCCCTGCTCATCAAAGGACGGTGGGTACCAGAGACCGGCACCGGCATTCAGGCGGGGCGAATCGAAGTTGTTGTTGGTGGCAGTGTCGAAACTCCACAGTGTGCGCCCGGATTTGGCATCGAGAGCATAGATGATACCGCGGGCACCACCGCGATAATTGCCATAGGTGGTGTTGTTCGGATTCGTGCTGACATAGACCGTATTGTCGTAGACGGCCGGAGCCATATCGATGCATTCGAAGTCGTTGTTGGTCAGCCGGGCTGTCCACAACTCCTCGCCGGTTGCAAGATCGAGGGCGAATGCCGTGGCTGTATCCCCGGTGGCGGCAAACACCATTCCGTAGGCTACTGCCACGCCATTCGGTCCATTGCTGCTGACGTTGTAATCCTTCCGCCAGATCTCGTCCCCGGTTGCAAGATCCATTGCAAAGACATTGCTCATCATGTCCTGATAATAGACAACACCATTCAGGATGACCGGCGGCGCCGTGATCCCGACCTGCACCGGAACCTGCCAAGCAACCTGGAGCGACGAAACGGTTGAGGAATCGATTGGGGAATTCCTGGCGGCACGGGTCGCCTGCAAATCGCCCTGAACCACAGGCCAGTCATTGGCGTATTTGGTCACTTCCTCTGGTACCGGTGTACTGCTGAGGACATTCGGTGTGGCCGGATCCGTACCAGTTTGCGGTTGCTTGGCAGAATCCTGGGCATGGGCCTGGGCCAACATTGCCACGACTCCGGCACTGCCAAGCACACCACCTGCAAGCACGACCTGGCGCCGGGTCAGGCTCGCATGACTTTCCGATCCCTTGCTTTCGCGCGGGGAAGACGGTACGTCGTTCATTTGTCCCTCCTTGAGAATTGGACCTGGCAGAGCTCTACCACGCTGGTTGCTGCTGCCGTGGGCATGATAGTACCGTCAGCTTACAAGTCAACTCCGATTTTGCCCGATCCTACAATGACTGGTATGGAACAGAGCATCAGGTGCGCAATAAGTTGATATTCATCGCTTCACGATTGACCGATTGGGGTGATTCCCGGGGATCCATGGGCCAAATCCGGTGCGTGGAAGCATGGTTGGTGCGCGCATGTTGCAGGGGACCTGCACTCATCCATCCTGGAACTGAAGGGAAGGTCCAGAACAGTATTTATGACGCAGGGCACCATACTTCCACCACCGAATCGACGTACCAATTACCGCATTACCGTTGTGTCCCTCATAGTGGTTCAATTCACTTATTCCTGGCCATGTGTACAACGTGCCAGTCACCGGAAAGCACATGGGGAAATGTGTTTCCCTGCTCCCATCCTGCTCCAGATTGGCAACCAATTCCAGATAGTTTTATTACGGGTTATAGTAGGATGAGTTTCTGGGCCTCAGGCTGACTTCCGGTGCAATATCTTTCGAGGCAATCATGGTCTCTGTAGTAAGTGATGATCGGCAAACCATTGGTTCATTCATCCGGCAACAACGCATGCGTGCGCACCCCGGGGACTTTCCGTCACTTGCCATCAGGCGGCGTCACGTCCATCACCTGACGCAGGATGACCTGGCCGAACTCGCCGGCCTTTCGGTCGCAGTGGTGGCGCAAATCGAAACCGGCCGTTATGAAAACCTCAATCCAGGTGTGATCTCGCGTCTCGCGGAAGCCCTGCGGTTGAACTGGGAACAGGAACAATACCTGCTGAATTTCCTGCAAGCGCAGCCCTCCCACGAGCCATCTGCAAGTGAAATCACCGATGGTATTCGGTCCGTGGTAGACCAGGCCGAACCGAATCCGGCCATCCTGATGAACGCCCGGTTCAACATTCTCTACTGGAATTCGGCAGCCACCAAACTGCTCGGCAATTTCGACCAGATGCCGGAACCACAGCGCAATGTGCTGTGGTCCATGTTCAGCCTGCCGCAGATGCGCGAAGTCTGGGAACGGTGGGAAACGAATGCCCGGAACATGGTGGCGGGATTCAAGATGGTGGCCAGCCGCAATCCGGCCTGGCGCCCTTCGATGCACCAACTCGCAGACGAACTTTGCACAACATGTCCGGATTTTGCCCGCTTCTGGCGTGAAGAGGTTCCCGCCATGCAACCAGTCATGGAGAAAACCTACAACCATCCACACTTTGGCAGCATGCATGTATTCCAGACGGTCACCGAAATTGCCGGGTCACCCGATCTTTCCTACATTATCCTCACCCCGGCCGATACGCACACCCGGAGTATTTTCGAGAACATGTGATTTGCCGCGCGGGCCTGCTTACGCCATGGTAGACAGGGCCGCAGCGGAAATCTGGTAGCGCAAATCGTCTCCCGCCAGGTGACGGATGACTTCATCCACCATCGCCCGTCCCTGGCGCTTGTGCGTATCCATCGTGTGCCCCGCCGCATGTGGCGAAAGGAACACGTGGTCCAATTGGCGCAACCGGCTGTCCAGCGGCAATGGTTCTTCGAAAAACACATCGAGAATCGCAAAAATTCGTCCGGTTTCCAGTTCCGCAATCAACGCATCTTCCTGGACCAGGGCCCCGCGGGACATGTTGACCAGCAACCCGCCATCCCGCAGTGCCCGCAACTGGTCTGGCCCCACCATGCCGGCGGTCTCCGGCAATGCCGGGGCATGGAGGGACACGATGTCCGCCGTTTCGAAAATCTCATCGACTTCAGCCTTGGTGACACCAAGCTCTGCCGCCTTTTCCGGGGTCAGGAACGGATCAGCCGCGAGAATTTCCGGTCCAAACGCTCGCATCCGCCTGATCACGGTTCGACCGACGTGACCGGTTCCAATGATGCCCACGGTTTGCTCACCCAGCAAGCGTCCCGGCATGGCATTGCGGATATCGAGCCAGTGCCCGCCAGATTTCATTTCGCGGTCCATGGCATCCAGATGCCGCAGGTACCGGATGATCTGGCCAATCACGATTTCGGCGACCGAATCCGCGATAATCGCGGCGGCGTGGGTCACCTTCAATCCGGCGTGGACTGCTTCGGCCGGAACCAGCTTGTGAATTGACCCGGCCGTGTGCGCCACCAGTTGCAGGTTTGGCGCTGACGCCAGCACATCGCTGGTCATCGATGGTGTACCCCAACCAGTGATGGCGGCAACCGCTTCACCCAGCAAACCTGGGAGCAGGGCCGGGGTTGGGTTGCCATCCGGGGCACTCACAACCGTTGCATGGTCGGACAAGGCTGCTTCGGCCGCCGGGGAGAGGATTTCCTGGCGCATGGGTTCCGGAATCAGCACGGCAACAACGGGTTTGGTCATGGCTGTCATGGGTTCAGGCATCTCGCTTTGTATCTACTTCAGACCGGTCGTGGCGATGCCGCGCACGAAGTACTTCTGGAAAAAGAGGAATACCGCCACTGTTGGTACAATCGCGACCGTTGCCCCGGCCAGCAATTCCGGAAGTCCCCCTGTCGGTGTCTGCAATGTCGCCAGACCCACCGGCAATGTGCGCATGCCGGATGTTGAGGTGACGATCAACGGATACAGGAAATCGTTCCAGTAATTCAGGAATTGCAGGGTCCCAAGCGTCGCAATGGCCGGGGTCAGCATGGGCAGGACCACATGCAGGAAGATCTGGAATTCCGACGCACCATCCATCCGAGCTGCTTCTTCATAGTCCTTGGGCAAGCCCTGAAGGTATTGCCGCACCAAGAAAATGCCGAACGCACTCGTTACCCCCGGCAGGATCAGCGCCTGGTAGGTATTCACCCAACCGATTTTCGCCAGCAACATGTATTGCGGAATCAGCGTCACCTCACCGGGAATCATCAGCATCGCCAGGAAGGCCCAGAAGAGAACACTGCGACCGGGAAACTGCATGCGAGCGAAGGCATAACCCGCCGTTGTTGCCGTGGCAATCGAAATACTCGTTCCCACTACCGCCACAACCAGGCTGTTGGCAAACCAGCGGAGAATATCCGAATGTTCCAGCAGGTTCCGGTAATTCTTCAGCGTTGGTGCATCCGGAATCCAGTCGATCGGAAAGGTTGCTGCCCGGCTGCCGGTCTGGAACGAGACCGAAATCATTGCGATGAACGGGGCGACCATCAGGACTGCAATCGCCAGCAGCACCAGGTACGATGCGGTAACCCAGGCAATCTTGCCCCCGATTGTCGCGATCGCCGACTGGGCCGGGGGAGCAAAGGTGGCTTTGTCCACCGCAGGTTCCCTAGTAGACATCTTCATCCCCCTTCATCACTCGCCGCTGGATCAGCGTCACCACCAGGATGATCAGGAACAGGACAAACGCGATGGTTGCCCCATATCCCATCTGGTACTGGTCGAAGGCCTTGAGATAGGTGTAGTAGACCAGCGTGGTCGATGCGTAGTACGGACCGCCGCCGGTCATCACATAGGCCGCATCGAACATCTGGAACGACCCGATAGTTGTCAGGATCGTTGCCAGCACGATCACCGGTTTCAATAACGGCAATGTGATATTGAAGAAGATCCGGATACGCCCCGCGCCATCGAGCCGGGCCGCCTCTTCCAGTTCCGGCGGGATCGACTGGAGACCCGCCAGCAGGATCAGCATGTTGAATCCGACGTGCTTCCAGACGGCCATCGCCGCGATGGATGGCAGTACCAGGTCGATGTCCGTCAGCCATCGCTGCGGGGTCAATCCCAGATCGAGCAGGTAGCCATTGATGATTCCGCGCGGCTGGTACAGCCATCGCCAGACAATCGCCACCAGCGCCCCGGATGTGACCACCGGTATGAAATAGGCCAGGCGGAAGAGCCGCATACCCCGCAATTGCTGGTTCAACAACACGGCAAGAACCAGGGCAATCGCGATATCTGGCGGTACGGCGAACAGGGTGTACTTCACCGTGTTCCACAGCGCCTTCCAGAAAATATCGTCCTGTGCCAACCGGGTGAAATTCTGCGTGCCAACGAATTCCGGATCATCCACCATGGTCCAGTTGAACAGCGACAGGAAGAGGCTGAACACCGCCGGACCATGACGGAAGATCGCAAACAGAATCAGGCTCGGAGCCAGGAACGCATAGGCCACCAGCGTCTGGCGACTGACCTTCCGGCTCTTGCGTTTCCGGCTGGTTTCCATTTCTTCAACTGGTACGTGCGGTTGCGCAAGAGCCATGAAGACTTATCCCTGTGCGAAGAGTTCATCGACCGCGGCGGCGGCATCATCGAGTGCCTGCTGCGGTTCCTTCTCGCCAATAATCGCGGCCTGGATTTCCGGAATCACCAGCGGCATCAGGTCGCGCCCGTACTTGTGCTTCTGCTCACCGAAGATGTGCGGCAGGTTGGCCGCCAGGCTGGCGATTTCCGGATCGTCCGCAAAAATGTTCTCGCGGGCAGCGGTCAATGCCGGGAAGGTTCCGGCCAGTTCACCGTGGCGTTTCGCGTTTTCTGACCGGGCCAGGAATTCCAGGAACAGGCCGGCAGCTTCCTTGTTTTCGGAGTTTTCCGAGAGTGCCCACGAACGCATACCGCCAAAGCCCTTTTGTTCCTTGTTCTTCAGGATCGGGCTGAGGGTGTAGTTCAGATCCGGGTTGTTCTGCCGCAACTGGAGCAGGCCATTGACAAACATGTTGTTGGACAGTGCCTGCGATCCGAGGGTAAACGGATCCTGCCCGCTATCCATTGGTTGCAGGTAGGCGGGATCAGCCCATTCGTTTTCGAACAGTTCGACGATGAAGCTGAGGGCCTCGACGCCTTCGGCGCTGTTGAATGCCGCCGATGCACCATCTTCACTGATGGCGTGACCGCCAGCCTGGTAGAGATACGGGTAGAACGTGGTGTTCAGCGACGATCCGGATGCGCTGTACCCGAAGCCGGTGGTGAGAGGATCACCAAGATCCTTCACTGCCTCGCACATGGCGCGCACATCGTCCCATGTTTGCGGCAATGACGATTCATCGAGTCCAATCTGTTCGAAAATATCCAGGTTCGCGGCGTACAGCATCACTTCGCGGTCGAAGGGAACGAACCAGGTCTTGTCGTCCAGGCTCACTTCATCGATGTACGAATCCTCGTACCCGGTAAAGACTTCTGCCGGAACATGGTCCGAGGCAGCGGCGATGGCGTTGGCTTCCGCAAAGCGAATCAGGACATCGGTGGTGATGAAGAAGACATCCGGTCCTTGCCCGGCGGCGATATCGGCCAGCAGTTTCGGGTAGCGGTTATCCCACGGCTGGAGATCGATGGTGACCGAAACGTCGGGGTTCTCTGCTTCGAATTCATCCTTGAAGGCTGCGTACAGGTCCTCGACACCGGGACCGAACGGAAAGATCCGAACAGAAATGTCACCGGCTACCTGGCGTGCATATGACCGGCGGGGATTCCAGACCCCGGGCAGGAATGCCGCCGAGGCGGCGGCTGTCGTACCGCCCGCCACAAACATGCGCCGTGAAATACTGGTGTTGCCACGTTTGAACGTGATTGTCATATCAGTTTCCTTCTCTGGTTCGCTCGACAGGACGCAAGGTAATGAAAGACCCCTGATACCGTGGGAGTGCTCCTTTCTGGTCACACTCGCCTGGCGATCAGACACCGGCGAGTGTGGCCTGGGCGAGAATACGATGGGCAACCTGCATGGTCTTCAGTGCATCCGGGAAACCGGACGATGGTGCCACCCCGCCCCGGAGTGCATCGATGAATTCGCGGTTCTTCGCCTGGAATCCGCCGAAAATGTAGAACTCGTCACTCCCGGCAACCTCCTGGCTGGTCATCGTGGTGCCGGTGGTGTCTCCATCGGCATAGATCGTGGTCAGGCCCTCGGTATCCACTTCGGCGCAAATCCCGGGAGCGTGCATTTCCACCGAGAAGATGCGCCTCCCGCTGGTCCAACTCGCCAGCAGGATGCCAGTGGCACCCGTACTGAATGCCAGGGTGGCGGTGATGAAGTTGATATCCGGCGTACCCACCCGTTTCAGTTGGCACTGGATATCGGTGACTTCCCCACC
>Ga0180215_1005376_pt1 | contig 10972 bp, 10 predicted proteins | sample eDN3rd37CBELigBY_FD_128871 | JGI IMG/M metagenome (GOLD analysis project Ga0180215, IMG submission 128871) | Enriched backyard soil microbial communities from Emeryville, California, USA - eDNA 3rd pass 37_C BE-Lig BY (version 2) (version 2) | ecosystem: Environmental > Terrestrial > Soil >...
AATCGGTATGCGCATCAAAGTGGAACAGCACTAAATCAGGGTATTTTTTGTACATTTCTTGAATGATCGGCCAAGAAACTAAATGCTCTCCGCCTAATCCCAACGGGAACTTTCCGTCAGCCAAAACCTTGCCTACAAATTCTTGAATTTGATCCAAGGCCCGACCAGGATTTCCGAATGCCAAAGGAATATCCCCAGCATCGTAATAGTTCACTTCTTCTAACAGTCGATCCACATAGGGACTGTATTCCTCCAACCCAATGGATACTTCGCGGATCCGCGCAGGACCAAAACGGGAGCCCGGCCGAAAGCTGACGGTGAAATCCATCGGCATACCGTAGATCACCACTTGAGCTTTTTCATAGTCCTGCTGGGCTCCGATAAAAATATTACCTGAATAAGCTTCATCAAATCTCATCGAATTTTAGCCCCTTCCTACTCTACCAAAGCTTTAACAAACTTCGGTAATTTAAAGCAGGCATGATGTAATTCCGGAGAGTAATATTTCGTTGGAAGATCCTTGATGTCTTCTTCCTTTATCGCTACAGGATCATATTTTTTCGACCCTACCGTAAATGTCCACAATCCGGATGGATAAGTAGGAATATTAGCGATATACGTACGGGTGATCGGGAAAATTTCACGCACATCTCGGTTAACCTTTTGGATTAGATCTGCCTTAAACCAAGGATTATCCGTTTGAGCCACGAACATCCCATCTTCTTTCAACGCTTCATAGATCCCTTGGTAAAAACCGCGCTCAAATAAAGGAGCAGCAGGACCTACCGGCTCTGTTGAGTCTACCATGATAACATCATACAGACCCTTGCTTTTAATAATATGCATAAACCCGTCATCCACTCTGACTTCCACGCGAGGATTATCCAATTCCCCAGCAATCTCAGGCAAGTACTTCTTAGAATATTCGATAACCTTACCGTCAATATCCACTAATACTGCCTTCTCCACTTTTTCATGCTTCATAATCTCACGGATAACGCCGCCGTCTCCTCCACCAACGACTAAAACTGATTTCGGATTCGGGTGCGTATGCAATACAGGATGAGCGACCATTTCATGGTAAACAAATTCATCTACTTGGCTGGTCATCACCATGCCATCAAGCAACAGCATATTCCCGAATTCTGCGGTTTCCACCATTTCAAGCATTTGAAAGTCCGTTTGCTCTGTATGTAAAGTCTTGTTGATTTTCATGGTAATTCCAAAATTCTCAGTTTGCTTTTCCGTAAACCAAAGTCCTCCCATTTTCATTCCTCTTTTCTCTTATCGTCAATTAAAATTAGTGTTTGTCTCTGTTATTCAAGTTATCCATATAAAAACACAAAATCCATTATATTCGCTAATTTTGGTAGTTGCAATAACAAGAATAGCGATGTATAGAATTTAATAGATTCCCCCATACTGGAAATAGATAGGCCATTATAGTATTTTTTCCATAAGGGGGTGGCTGACTTTGGAAGTCATTCGTAATGTACCATTTCAACGAATTTTCCGTTATATGAAAAAGCTATTTTTCGCCGGTTTTGTTCTGACTGTCATCGCTGCTCTTTCTATCAGTTTTTTTGTGCTTTATTTACGGTCCCAGCCATTGCCCCCGTCTTTCATTAAACAAACCACTTCCATTTATGCGGAAGATGGAGAAGTCATTGACACATTATTTGGGGGACAAAACCGCACCGTGGTGCCAATCGATCAAATTCCTCCATCGCTGCAGGAAGCTACCATTTCGATCGAAGACCGGGGCTTCTATGATCATTTCGGATTTGATTTTAAGAGAATGGGAAAAGCCATCCTTGTCGATATTCAACACATGGCAAAGGTCCAGGGAGCCAGTACCATTAGCCAACAGTTAGCGCGGAATCTATACTTGACGTTGGACAAGACATGGGAGCGAAAAATCAAGGAAGCTGTTCTGACCATTCAATTAGAATTGAATTATACGAAGGAACAGCTGCTAAGCTTATATCTCAATCAAATTTACTATGGCCATGCGGCCTATGGGGTACAAGCTGCTGCCAAAACTTATTTTGGAAAAGATGTATCACAGCTTACGCTTGCCGAATCCGCCATGTTAGCCGGCATTCCTAAGGGACCGGGCTATTATTCTCCCTACATTGACATGGAAAAAGCCAAAGGCCGTCAGCGGATCGTGCTGAACTCCATGGTCGACCAACAATATATTACGAAAGAACAAGCAGATCAGGCTTTTGCCGAGGAAATCAAACTAGCTGGACTCGTTCCATCTGAATCCAAAGTGATTGCTCCTTATTTCCGCGATTACATTACCTATTTAGTGAAAGAAAAATACGGTATTTCCGAGGAACAATTAGTCCATGGCGGTCTCAAAATCTATACGACGTTAGATCCCGTCATGCAGGAAAAGGCTGAACAAATGGTGGAAAAACATCTACCTAAAGATCGACCGTTGCAAGCAGCTCTTGTGGCTATGGATCCTTATTCAGGGGCCATTCGAGCGATGGTTGGCGGACGTGATTATAAAGAAAGTCAGTATAACCGTGTATTTGCAAAACGGCAGCCCGGATCCTCGTTTAAACCTTTTCTCTATTTAGCTGCCTTGGAAAATGGCTTTACACCGATATCTGAATTAAAAAGCGAGCCAACCGTATTCACATACGAAAACGATAAGACCTATATTCCGAAGAATTTCGGAGATACCTATCCGAATGACTTTATTACGTTGAGATCTGCCATTGCTCGTTCTGATAACATCTATGCGGTTAAAACGCACATGCTGTTAGGACCGGAAAAATTAGTCGAGGCGGCCAACCGGGTTGGCATTACCACCGAACTTAGTCCGCTTCCTTCCCTGGCATTAGGTACCATTCCGGTTTCCCCGATGGAAATGGCGGTCGGATATTCAACGCTAGCTAACCAAGGGGAAAAAGTAAAGCCGATTGCCATCTGGAAGATTGTTGATCAAGAAGGAAAAGTACTGGTCGAGGAACAGCCGGAAAGAACACGCGTGGCTAACCCAGTCTCAACCTTCCTGCTAACCGATCTCATGCAGTCTGTATTTGAAGATGGCGGGACCGGATTCCGGGTAGCCAATCAGCTTCACCGGCCCATTGCCGGAAAAACAGGAACAACCGATTTTGACTCTTGGCTTGTCGGTTATACGCCTCAGCTCAGTTTAGCTGTATGGATGGGTTACGATGAAGGCACGAAAATGGACCCGATTAAGGATTCCAGGCTTAGCGTCCCGCTCTGGGCTGACTTTATGGAGGTAGCCTTAGCGGAACAACCACCTGTCCTCTTTTCTGTACCGGACGGTGTCCATGGCGTGTACATTAACCCGCAAAACGGAAAGCTAGCCACGGCTCACTGTCCGATCCAAGAACTCGTTTATTTTGCGGATGGAACCGAGCCAGTGGAGTATTGTACTGAACATGGAGCTGCAGACGAACCCTCGGAGGAATCAGAAGATCAGCCAAAAGGTAAGTCGTTGTGGAAGCGAATGTTTGATTGGTAGTAAATAGAAAACAGGGGTCAAACCCCACCGGAATTTAGGTGGGAAGCAGACCCCTGTTTTTGTTTTTACCTTAATTAACAATCATCGCTTCCGCCAATGTTTCCTTCTCCATCAGCAAACACATGATCATTAAGAATAGTAATGTAGCCATTTTGACTTAGTTCTTGCAGTACTTCAAACATGCTATCCCTTTTCCCTGCAGGAAGATTGCGAACAAACTCATTAATTTCTTCTGGTGTTTTAATGTTTTCAAAATGCACGCCACCATGACGAGCAAAATGATCATGATAATCCATATTTTCACCTCACCGGACAGATTAATTATATTTTGTCTTTGGAGGGTAGAAAATATCCAGAGAAGAAAAAACAAACGGGGTAGGCCGCGACACCTACCCCGTTTGTTTTGTCCTAGTAAGCATTGTTATAAACAACACTTCTAAGTTTACAACTTTTTAGAAGGGAGTACAATTACCTGCGATAAATATTTATATTAGGCTAGAGCCTGTTTTAATTCATCGGAGGAATTCTCCCACATTTTTGGATTATTCTCTTGGAGCAGCTTGCGTAATACTGCTTTTTCGGAGTCATTCAATTCACTCAAGACAAAACGGCGTTTCATCGCTGCATCCATTTTGTTTACATGATCGGCGAGGATTTTCCAACCTCTGCGCGCTTCCCGGTCAACCAACATTTCACAAGCACTCATTCCTGCATAATAGGGTCCTTGTTCATTGCGATCACCAGCGACCCAAACGATCCAACACTTTTTCCCGTTAGGTACCTCGTTTTTATCGGTTACAAATTTGATACCTTTTTCCACCTTACTTTTTGCATGTAAGGCGCCAATATCAATATAAGCCTCGTCGCCTTCAATGATCACCGCAGACATATTGCTTAAATTGATCATTCCCGCGCCAAATCCACCGTGCGTATTGGTACTGCTGATAATATTTAAATCCATGCCTTTTTTCTTATTATTTAAATCCATCTAACCACGACCCCCTTTTTCCACTATCTTACATGAAGCGTATCCCTATGTGCAATTTTAGACAAGCTTTTTTAATTCCTCAATCCAATGATAAGCTTCTGTAATTTCTTCTTTTGTATAATTCGACTTAGCCTTGAGCGTAAACACTTTCTCTTCTACTTCTGCCCTGGATAGATTTTCAAAATAAAAGACCGTTGAAACAAGTTCCAGAAATCGAGCCGTCGATTGATTGAGCTTGTCCAACAGGGGCAGCATATTCCCCATTTCTACGGGAATATGGGCTAAGAAGTCTTTTCCTTTATCTGTAATCTGATAGCGGTAGACATTATAATTTCCTTTATCCTCTAACATCTCCTCAAGAAAACCTAGTTGACAAAGTTCCTCAATTTCCAAACTCAACGTCTCTGAGTACGGTCCATAAAAGTGAAATTGAAATCGTTGATTGAATTCAAATTTTAACTTTTGTGTTATGTATACGATCTTTTGCAGCTTCTTTCGGCCAACGACTTCCCCTGCTTGCTCGAGGAGGTGCAACACCTTGGCATGTTCTTGCAACAACTTCAGTTCCCCCTTAAACGGCTTCGGATCTCCTCCGAAACCAAGTCATCCGGAAAATATAGCTTATGATCAAATCTTCTTTTCCCAGAAATGGCTTTTACGATAATGGATTGATTGGATAGCTCCTCCAAAGACCCATCTGGCATTTCCAATAATATAGGCAGCTTCTCTTCTTCTTCTTGCCCCATTTGATAGAAATCATAGGGAAGATCTGAAGGTGAATCCAGTTCTAAGTAGTATCTCGGGTCAATACCCTGTTTTAGAAAAAGATCCTGCAGGTCTGCCCAAGTCCGATAATCATTCGGATCATATTGTACATACTTAAATAATCTGCGGTACAGGAAGCGCTGACATAAATCAGAAAAAATTGTATCCGATTCCTTACACCATTCCCCAATATAGTAAAAAACGGTCGATTCCTCAAACTCTAAATATTGGTCAAGAGGGATATCTCCATCTTTGAAAAAGGAAACCATCGGTTCCGGGTACGTGCGAAAAGGATACCCGTTTTGATAAAGTTCCTTGGCCCGTTGAAAAATCTTGCGGAGAATGACTTCCGCACTTCGCGTCACGGGGTGAAAATACACTTGCCAATACATTTGATAACGCGAAACAATATAGTCTTCCATCGCATGCATACCGCTATGTTTAATGACCACCTGATCATCTACAATTCTTAGTAAGCGAAGAATACGTTCCATATCAAAATTACCATAGTTTACACCCGTATAATAGGCGTCACGAAGCAGATAGTCCATCCTGTCGGCATCAAACTGACTGGTAATTAAACTAACCACCATTTTATTCGGGTACGTCTTGCCGATCACTTCCGAAACCTTTTTTGGAAAATCATCAGAAATTTCACGCAAGATATGATGAACCTCGGTGTTTCCTTCAATAATTCGCTGGGTCCATTGTTCGTGGTCTGTTTTAAAAACCTTTTCGAAGGAATGGGAAAAGGGGCCATGCCCAATATCATGAAGGAGTGCGGAGCAAAGACAAAGTAAGGTTTCTTCTTCAGACAAATTGAATTTGGATACCATTCTGCGCATGACCTCATAGACACCTAAAGAATGGTTTAACCGGCTATGCTCGGCTCCATGAAAAGTATAGTGCGAGGTCCCCAATTGCCTGATTCTACGCAACCGCTGAAACTCTCGGGAATTAATTAAATCCCAGATAACCTTATAGCGTACATGGATATAACGATGTACAGGATCTTTGAACACTTTCTCTTCATCGAGTAAAATCGGAGTTTTCATGTGATCCGTTTTATACAAAAACGGTTTCCCTCCCTTTCGTATGTACGACTAGTGTCATTATAGCAAAAAAAACCTGCCGTAGTCAGCGGGGTTGGTAATAGATATGTTATAATTTTCCTTGAGGTGGTCTTGATGAAGATTGGTGAAATTGTTTCTTTAAATATAGGAAAACCGATAGATGTATCCTTTCCATCTAAAGCTATTGCAACAGGTATTTTCAAGACTCCTGTCGATGAACCTTTATTTTTATCATCGTTAAACTTCACAGGAGATGGTCAAGCGGATCTAGTTCATCATGGTGGAAAGGATAAGGCCGTATGCGTCTATCCCTTTGAACATTATCCCTATTGGGAAAATGAATTAGGAAGAACATTAGACCCTGGAGCATTTGGAGAAAATCTAACGATTCGCGGTTTAGTGGAGACAGACATTTGTATTGGCGATATATTCAAGCTTGGCGATGCCCTTGTTCAAATTAGTCAACCACGCCAGCCCTGCTATAAATTATCTTTAAGATACGATTCCCCTGATATGCCGTTAAAAGTACAAGATACTGGCTACACTGGCTTTTACTTTCGTGTTCTGGAAGAAGGGATGGTATCCAAGTCCAGCAGACTTACGAAGATTAGCAGCCATCCGAAAGCCATTACGGTTGCTTATGCCAATCAGCTCATGCATCATCGGAAGGATGATCTGGAAGGGATGAAAAGGATATTGGAAGTGGAGGAGCTTTCGGAAAGCTGGAGAAGCACTTTTTTGAAGCGTCTAGAGGGAAATGAGGGCGACTCTAGGGAAAGATTAAGTGGCGAGCGATAGGCCCGAGGGAGATAAGCGGAGATTTTTCTGCTATTGTCCTGTGGTGGCTGATTTGAGGGAAAATAGACGGAGAAATTCCCTTTAAATAAGGAAATCCCTCCACTTATTTCACCCCATTTTACCCCCTTTTCCGATTTAACGGAAAAACCTCCGCCTATTTACGTAAACGCCTTCTTCCTTCCCCCTATCCTCTGGCCCGAATCGCTTCCTTCCCTTCCTTTTGGTCTAATAAAGAAGGAGAGCACCAAACCAACTGTCGTAATGAAAGTGGCTGTCAAGAAAGCGCGATTAACCCCATTAATCATGTTGATGGAGACTGCCTCATTCGGAACGTTCAATGTATGACTGGTCATGATGGTTACGAGAAGAGCAGTTCCTATGGAGCCCATGACCTGCCTTAGCGTATTGCTCATGGCTGTACCATGCGGAATAAGTTTGCTAGGGAGCTGATTTAGCCCCGCTGTAGTAACAGGCATCATAACCATGGAGATCCCGAACATTCTGATGGCGTAAACCACGGTTAAAAAGCTGAACGATGTAGTAGCGGTTAAATGGGTAAGCATGAATGTAGTGATGGTGATAATGGACAACCCAATAATAGCCAACCACTTGGCACCAAACCGGTCAAAGATACGGCCAGTAACCGGGGACATCAATCCCATAATAATAGCACCCGGCAAAAGCATCAGCCCCGATTCCATGGCCGTGAAATGATGCATCGTCTGCATATAGATTGGAAGGATCGTAGCCGCACCAATCATGGCCATGAATACAACCATTCCAATGATCGTCGTCAAGGTAAAGACATCATATTTGAAAACGCGGAATTCAAGCATCGGTTGATCTAATTTAAATTGCCTCCAAATAAAAAAAACCAGTGATATGGCCCCAATGAGAATGGTTCCAACCACTTGCATGCTTGCCCAACCACTGCTTCCCGCACTGCTGAAACCATATAACAGTCCTCCAAAGCCGAGGGTGGACAGGATGATGGACAGTAGATCAAGTTTCGGAAACGTTCGCTCTGTCACATTTTTTAATAGAAAAAAGGCTAGCACTAAGTCGGCAACAGCGATAGGCAGGATAATAAAAAACAGGATGCGCCAATCAAAGTGCTCTATCAACCATCCGGAAAGAGTCGGGCCGATGGCCGGTGCAAAAGCAATAACTAATCCGAATATGCCCATTGCTGCCCCCCGTTGATTGGGCGGATACATCACAAACAGTACCGTCTGCATGAGCGGCATGATCATACCAGCGCCTGCTGCTTGTACCACCCTACCGAATAGTAAAAGAGCATACGTAGATGAAACCCCGCAAATTAATGTTCCCAATGCAAAAATTCCCATCGCTGTGATAAACATTTGTCTTGTCGTAAATCGGTCGATTAAAAAAGCGCTGATTGGGATCATAATCCCATTCACAAGCATAAATGCCGTCGTTAACCATTGCACGGTATTGGCGGTCAACTGCAAACTATCCATGATATGGGGTAGCGCTGTAGCCAACAATGTCTGGTTTAGAATAGCCACAAAACCGCCTGACATGAGAACGATAATGATAGGTAATGTTTTCAACCGTACTCCCTCCCGAAATTGCGGACCCGTAAGCTGTCGGCGTCCCCAAGCTTTTACATATTGTTCCTCCAGCTACATTGTTTTCATTCGTTTAATTAAAAAAACCAACGAGACTTAACTCATTGGTTTTGATTATCAGCACTCACTTTCTCCACTAGGTTTTGCATATCCTCGGGAAGCTCTAACGTAAATTCCATGTTTTCTCCCTTTAAAGGATGGTAAAACGCAAGCTGATACGCATGTAAGGCCTGCCTCCCAATCCAAGGATGCGGGTTTCCGTATAAAGTATCCCCAATAACCGAATGGCCTGCGTAATGGAAATGAACCCGAATTTGATGCGTTCTTCCAGTTTCCAAACGAACTTGAACAAGGCTTGCTCCCGGAAATTCCTTCAATACCTCAAAATGGGTAATCGCCTCTTCTCCTTTAGAGCTTACAGCCCGTTTAACCGGATTATTCGGGTCTTGTCCAATCGGATCACGGAAGCTTCCTTTTTTAGACTGTAATTGCCCCTCCACAATCGCTAAATATCCACGATGAATCTGGTTTTCCCGTAATTGACGATCAAGCAGCTGATGGATATAACTATTCTTTGCGATCAAAATTAACCCAGTTGTATCTTTATCTAGCCGATGTACAGGGCGAACCTTACCGGTCATCCCTTTACTTAGCCAATAATAAGCGATTCCGTTGGCTAGGGTGCCTGACTGTCCAGGCTTAATGGGATGAACCATTAGTCCTGGCTGTTTATTGACAACCAACACTTCCCCGTCTTCATAGACGACCTCAATCGGAATCTCCTGCGGAATGAGCGACAAGGCCCCTTCGTCCCGATCACCAATGAGAACTCTTAACAAATCACCTTTTTTCCCCTTTTTCTTCAAAAAAGGAGGTTTTCGATTTAAGAAAAGACCTTTTTGTCTTGTTAATCGTTGAATCATCCGTCCGGATATGAACAGATCTTCCTTTAAAATTTGCTCGATGGTCTTGCCTGCCGTCTGTTCATCAATCTCCAGCTCAAGCCAGTTTCCCTTAATTCTTGGTTTCTGATCCATATAAACCCCCACAATTCGAACCTCTTTTATTTTTCTATTATGACCTTTTCCCCTCACTCTTACCATCCTAAAGATGGATACGCCGAAAAAAGTCGAATATTCACCTATTCTGTCGTTGCTTAAACGGTCCATTAGCTTTAAAATAAAGTTTCGGACAGTAAAAGTTGGAGGTTACATCAATGGATTCTTACATAAGACGAATAAAAAACATAGATGATTTTTCAAAGCTATATGCTGAGCTGAAATTATTAAATCGCGTTATGGTAGATTCCCCCGAGAACGAAGACGAGGTTAAGTGGAAGAAGCAGCTTGTCGAGCAGCGTTTAGAGGAATTGATGTTTGTCGTTACTGCCTAATGGCATAAAAGATGGAGGCCTCATGGCCTCCCGTCGCTCATTATTCGAATTTCTCCGGATAAAACCCCTTAGCTAATTCTTCTAATGCCTCCGCTCCTCGGATTCCTTCTGCTGCAGCCGATAGTGGCACAACCACAAAACGCTGCTCGATGATGGCAGGGACATCCTGTAAAGCTGGGTGTTGAAGCAGGAATGATTTCTTCTGTTCAACCGTTTGACTACCATAGTCAATAATCACAACGACTTCCGGCTTCCGGCTCACAACCTCTTCCCATGAAACACGTGGCCACCCTTTTTCAATTTCCCCAAAGATGTTATGACCACCAGCTAGCTCGATCAGATGATTGAGGAAATTTTGGGCTGCTGTTTTTGGCTCTTTATCCCCACTGTCATAAACGAATACCTCAACAGGACTAGCAATGTCCCCTACCTTTGCCTCTACTTCTCCCATACGGGATCTAATGTCAGAAATCAACGTTTCTGCTCGATCCTCTACCCTGAAGATTTTCCCTATGTTTTCAATATCCGCTAAAACATCATCCATGGTAGGTCCTACTTTATTTGACGATTCGTGGAGATAGGACCGGATACCGAGCTTTTCTAACGCCTCGATTGAACCCAGTGCTTCCTCTTGAAAGGCACTTTTCCAACCAGCATAAACAAAGTCAGGCTCAGCCGCTAATAAAACCTCTTGACTGGGATATTGTTCCGCAAGGACGGGGACTTTTTCGTATGCTTCCTGCAATTCCGGTAAGATTTCATCATCCAAATAGGCGGTTCCTACCATGGAATCTTCTAAACCTAGCGCTAGCATAATTTCCGTTACATGCTGATTTACACTTACCGCCC
>Ga0180215_1005377_pt1 | contig 10971 bp, 9 predicted proteins | sample eDN3rd37CBELigBY_FD_128871 | JGI IMG/M metagenome (GOLD analysis project Ga0180215, IMG submission 128871) | Enriched backyard soil microbial communities from Emeryville, California, USA - eDNA 3rd pass 37_C BE-Lig BY (version 2) (version 2) | ecosystem: Environmental > Terrestrial > Soil >...
GCATGGAGACGCGGGCTGCAGTAGCATGGGAGGCTGGCAAGCCGCTGACCATTGAGACCATCCGGCTTGAGGGCCCGCAGGCGGGCGAGGTGCTGGTGGAGGTGATGGCGACGGGGGTCTGCCACACCGACGCCTATACCCTGTCGGGCCTCGATTCCGAGGGCAAGTTCCCGGCCATTCTCGGCCACGAGGGCGCCGGCATCGTGCGCGAGGTCGGCCCCGGCGTGACCACCCTCAAGCCCGGCGACCACGTGATCCCGCTCTACACGCCGGAATGCCGCAACTGCAAATCCTGCCTGTCGCGGCGCACCAACCTGTGCACCGCCATCCGCGCCACCCAGGGCCAGGGCCTGATGCCCGACGGCACCAGCCGCTTCCGCTGCGACGGCGAGACCGTGTTCCACTACATGGGCTGCTCGACCTTTGCCAACTTCACCGTGCTGCCCGAGATCGCGCTCGCCAAGGTGCGCGAGGACGCCCCCTTCGACAAGATCTGCTACATCGGCTGCGGGGTCACCACCGGCATCGGCGCGGTGATCTACACCGCCAAGGTGTGGCCGGGCGCCAACGTGGTGGTGTTCGGCCTGGGCGGCATCGGGCTCAACGTGATCCAGGGCGCGCGCATGGTCGGCGCCGACAGGATCATCGGCGTCGACATCAACCCGGGCAAGCGCGCCATGGCCGAGAAGTTCGGCATGACCGACTTCATCAACCCGAAGGAGATCGGCGCCGACAAGGTGGTGCAGGCGATCGTCGACCTCACCGGCGGCGGCGCCGACTTCTCGTTCGACGCCACCGGCAACACCGACGTGATGCGCCAGGCGCTCGAATGCTGCCATCGCGGCTGGGGCGAGAGCATCATCATCGGGGTGGCGGAGGCCGGCAAGGAGATCGCCACCCGCCCGTTCCAGCTCGTCACCGGCCGGGTCTGGCGGGGCACGGCGTTCGGCGGCGCGCGCGGGCGCACCGACGTGCCCAAGATCGTGGACTGGTACATGGAGGGCAAGATCAACATCGACGACCTGATCACCCACACCATGCCGCTCGACGAGATCAACACCGCCTTCGACCTCATGCACGAGGGCAAGTCGATCCGCTCGGTGATCGTGTATTGACGGGAGCGGACCGGTGAGCCTCGAGATCGTCTCCCAGGCGCGCTGCTTCGGCGGCACGCAGTTCGTCTACCGCCACGCCTCCCGCGAGACCGGCACGCCGATGCGGCTGGCGGCCTATGTTCCGCCGCAGGCGGAGCAGGGCAAGGTGCCGGTGGTGTGGTTTCTCTCCGGGCTGACCTGCACGGAGGAGAACTTCACCGTCAAGGCGGGGGCGCAGCGCGCGGCCGCGGAGCTCGGGCTGATCCTGGTCGCGCCGGACACGAGCCCGCGCGGCGAGGGCGTGCCGGACGATCCCGAGGGCGCCTACGATCTCGGGCTGGGGGCGGGGTTTTACGTCGACGCGACGCAGGAGCCCTGGGCGCAGCATTATCGCATGCGCTCCTATCTGGAGCGCGAGCTGCCGGCGCTGATCGCCGACACCCTGCCGGCCGACATGGGCCGGCAGGGCATCACCGGCCATTCCATGGGCGGGCATGGCGCGCTCACCCTGGCGCTGCGCAATCCCGGCCGCTTCGGGGCGGTGTCGGCCTTTGCGCCGATCGCCTCGCCGATGAACTGCCCCTGGGGCGAGAAGGCGCTGGCGGCCTATCTCGGCTCCGACCGGGCGGCCTGGCGCGCCTACGATGCCTGTGCGCTGATCGCGGACGGGGCGCGCGTGCCCGACCTTCTCGTCGACCAGGGCACGGCGGACGGCTTTCTCGAGAGCCAGCTCAAGCCGGAGCGGCTGGAGGAGGCCTGCGCCCGGGCCGGCCAGCCCCTCACCCTGCGCCGCCAGGACGGCTACGACCATTCCTACTTCTTCATCAGCACCTTCATCGAAGACCACCTGCGCTGGCACAGAAAACGCCTCGCCTAGGGTGAACCAAAAGATTGCGGGTGCCTGAGCCGCAGCGCCTGAACGAGAACGGCGGTCTTCAGGTCGGCGATGGTGTTCTCCGCGAGAAAGCGGGCGAGGTCGTCGAATCCGACCTCGAGCACCTCGATCTCCTCATGCTCGTCGGCGAGGCCGCCTCCCTCTGCGACGCGGTCCGCCTCCGTGTAGGGAGCGAGGAAGAGGTGCAGGCGCTCCGTGGTGAAGCCGGGCGCGGACCAGAAACGGCCCAGGGGCTCCAGGCGCTCGACGCGCAGGCCCGCCTCCTCCATGCTCTCGCGCCGGGCGCACGTCTCGGGCTCGTCCTCGTCGAGCAGGCCCGCCACGGCCTCCAGGAAGTCCGGGTGTCCCTCGAGATGCATGACGGGCGCGCGGAACTGCCGGATGAGCATCACCTTGCGCCTTTCCAGATCGTAGGGCAGCACGGCGGCGGCATCGCCGCTGTTGAGCATCTCGCGGATCATGGTCCGCCCGTCCGGCATCTGGACGGTGAGCTTCAGGAGCTTGCGCCATCCCTCATAGGCGGTGTCGATCTGCTTGATCCGATAGGCTGTCACGTCCGGCTTCCTCCCGCTCGCGCTCGATCCCAAGACAACACACGAAAGGACAACACACAAAACGCTCAAGTTATCCATCTTCTTTGAGCCCGAGAGCGCGCTTCGGGCGTTATGGACAGGAACTCGTCTTTAAGGAGCACCTGAAACGTGCTGGAAGATCTGGTCGGAGCCATCCGGAAGCGGCAGGCCATCCTGTTCGCCGGGGCCGGCGTGTCGATGACCGTGGGGCTGCCCTCCTGGAACACCCTGATCGAGCATGTGGCCGGAGAGCTCGACCTCGATACGTCCAGCTTCGGGAGGGGCGACCTGAACTACCTGACGCTGGCCGAGTTCTACCGCATCAAGCAGGGCAGCATCGGCCCCCTGCGCAGCTGGATGGACCGGAACTGGACGATTCCCGAGGAAAAGCTCAAGGCCTCGAAGGTTCACGAGCTCATCTGCAAGCTCGACTTTCCCATCATCTACACGACCAATTTCGACCGGAACCTGGAAACCGCGTTCGACCTCCAGGGGAAGAAATACGTGAAGATCGTCAACGCCAAGGACATCGCCCGCATCCGCGAGGGCGTGTCTCAGATCGTGAAATACCATGGCGATTTCGACGACGACGAATCCATCGTGATCGCGGAAACCGATTATCTCGATCGCCTGTCCTTCGAATCGCCCCTCGACATCAAGTTTCGATCGGACGCTCTCGGCAAGACCATCCTGTTCATCGGCTACAGCATGACGGATCTCAACATCCGCTTCCTCATGCACCGGCTCTGGAAGACGTGGAACGGATCGGGTTACGAACGCGACCGGCCCCAATCCTATGTTTTCATGTTACGCTCGAACCCGGTGGAGGAGGCGGTTCTGGAACAGTGGGGCCTGCGCGTCCTCACGGAAAAGGACTGCCCGCCCGAGGAAGCGCTCGAGCTCTTCCTGAACAAGCTCTGGAAGGCTGCCGAGGATTCCGGGTGAGCCCGCAAACATGGGCTGACTCGAACATGAACTTTTTGTAACTCGGCCGTTCATCGCCCTGGTGATAGATTCGAATCATCCATCCAATGCATTCGACTGCATCGGCCGTTCATGATGCGCCGGGGAAATTCTTTGCCGATTCGGCGTTTCACATTCTGTTAGATCGAAGAGCGGATTCATGGCAGCCCCGGTGCGGAACACGACGATCGATTTCTGGCGAGGCCTCGTCCTCGTGATCATTTTCGTCAATCATATTCCGGGCAACCTCATCGAGCACATCACCCCGCGCAATTATGGCTTCTCCGATTCCACGGAAGCCTTCATCTTCATTTCAGGGCTGACGGTCGCGCTCGTCTACGGCCCCCGCCTGCCCGAGGGCGATCTGTTCAGCGTCGTGAAGAAATGCCTGCAGCGCGCCTTCAAGCTCTATCGGGTGCATCTGACCCTGACGGCCTGCGCGATCGTCCTCTTCGCGGCCGGCTACGAACTGAGCGAGGAGATCGGCCTTATCGAAGAGCACGGGCGCAACGCCGTCTTCGGCGACACGGCCAAGGGGATCATCGGCATCATCCTGCTCGGCCATCAGCTCGGCTATTTCAACATTCTGCCGCTCTATATCGCCCTCATGTTCTGGGCTCCCGTGGCCCTCGTCCTGGCGCGGGTCCATGTGGGCCTGGCTCTTCTCGTATCTGCGGCCGTGTATGTCCTCGCCCGCATGGGCATCGCGACCCTGCACAGCTGGCCGGAGCCGGGAACCTGGTTCTTCAATCCCTTTGCCTGGCAGCTCCTGTTCACGGCCGGCATCGCGACGGGCATCCTGATGCTGGGGAAGCCCGTTCCCTACAACCGGGCCCTCACCATCGGGGCCCTGGCCATCGTGGCGCTCTCGTTCATCGCGCTGACCGCCGGTTTCGGCCTGTTCCCCTGGCTCTACGACCTTGCCCTAACCAGGCTCGACCTCGCCAAGGATGATCTCGGGCTGGCCCGGATCCTCCATTTCCTGGCACTGGCCTATCTGGCGACGCAGTTCCGGATCGGAGCCGCGCTCAAGAGCACGGCGATCGGGCCGGATCTGGTTCGCCTCGGACAGAACAGCCTCACGATCTTCGCCGTGGGATCCCTGTTGAGCGCGGCGGGCCAAGTCATCATGACGCTGACCGCAGTCAAAACCTCCGCTAGTCCGCAGATCATCGGCATGGTATTCACCATTCTCGGTATCATTGGTCTTCTGGCACTGGCGCGATATCTCGAATGGAACAAACAAAACCTGGCTGCCCGGAAAAAAGGGCAGGCAAAGGGGATCGGTTTGCCGGCTTCAACAGGGCGGCTCTCTTCCTAAGCCTCGGATTGCTCGGCATGCCGGCGGCCGCATCCCCGGGCAATGCCGATTGCGACGCGAAACGCCCGGTCTTCACGGCCTCTGATTCAGCCACGACTCTCAACGCCAAGCTTGCGCGGCGTGAGCCGGTCCGCATCCTCGCCATCGGCTCGTCCTCGACGGAAGGCGTCGGCGCCTCGTCGCCCGACCATTCCTACCCCGCCCAGCTCGAGGACGAGTTGAGCGAGGATTGGAAGAGCGGCGTCACCGTCGTCAATGCCGGCAAGGGCGGCGAAACCGGCGTCCAGACCGTCGAGAGGCTCGAAGCCCAGCTCAAAGCGCAGAGCTTCGATCTCGTCATCTGGCAGGTCGGCACCAACGATGCCATCAAGGGGGTGAGCGAAGAGGACTTCCGGGCGATTCTGAAGCGTGGCATCGCGGCCGTGCGGACAAGCGGGGCCAGCCTGATCCTCCTCGACCAGCAGTACTTCCCGTCGATCCGGGACCTGAGCCGCTACGAGCGGTTCGTCGGAACGGTGAGCGCCCTCGGCCGCGAGCAAAAGGTCGCCATTTTCTCCCGTTATGCCCTCATGCAGGATTGGGGCAGCCGATCGCCCGAGGGTTTGCGCTCCATGCTGTCGGGCGACGGTTTCCACATGAGCGACAAAGGCTATGACTGCCTTGCCGATCATGTGGCCGATGCCATCCAGTCCCTGGTGAACCCGCCTCACCAGGCCAGCCAGGATAAGCCGGCCCAGATCGCCAAGGCGCGTTAACAGCTCCGCAAGGGCTAGAGAGGCAGCTTCTGCGGGCTCACGCCCCGAAGGGCCGATTCCGCGCATAACCCAACCGAGCCATTCATGGTCCAAGCCAAACGCCGTCTTTCGCTCAAGGATGTCCTGACCGACGGGCGCATCGCCCTCATGCTGCCCTTGGGCTTCTCCTCGGGGCTGCCCTTCCTGCTCGTCTTCAGCACGCTCTCGACCTGGCTGCGGGAGGCGGGGACGTCACTGACGATCATCGGCCTGATGAGCTGGGTGGGCCTGGCCTATTCCCTCAAGTTTCTCTGGGCTCCCATCGTCGACCGCTACGACGTCCCGGGTCTCGCCCAGCTGCTCGGCCGCCGCCGCGGGTGGATGGCCCTGGCGCAACTCGGCGTGATAGCCGCCCTCATCGGCATGGCCCTGACGGGGCCGACCACGAGCCTTCCCCTCACCATCGTCTCGGCGGTGATGATCGCCTTCTTCTCCGCCACGCAGGATGTGGTGATCGATGGATGGCGCATCGATGCGGCGCCGACCGAGCGCCAGGGCATGATGGCCGCGAGCCTCCAGCTCGGCTATCGCCTGGCGCTGCTCTGCGCGGGCGCCGGAGCGCTCTACATCGCCGAGCTCGTCAACTGGCCGAGCGCCTATCTGGCGATGGCCGCGCTCATGAGCGTGGGCCTCGTGGGCACCCTGCTCGCGCCGCGCATCGACGAGACGCATGTCCGCCAGAACCCGCCCTTCTCCCAGGCCATCATCGACCCGCTGGCCGATCTCTACCGGCGCAAGCGGATGATGCTGATCCCGATCCTGGCGCTCATCGCCTGCTACCGCCTGCCGGACTTCATGGCGGGCATCATGGCGAACCCGCTTTATATCGACCTCGGCTTCAGCAAGGCCGACATCGCCAACATCTCGAAGCTTTACGGCGTATGGATCGGCATCGTCGGAGCCTTCGGCGGCGGCCTCGCGCTGACGCGCCTCGGCCTCTGGTGGACCCTGCTGATCGGAGCCCTCCTGGCCGCCGGGTCGAACGTGATGTTCTCCTGGCTCGCCGCGGGCCATGCCACGATCATGGGCCTCACCTTCACCATCAGCATCGACAATTTCGCGCAAGGATTCGCAGGCGCGGCGCTGGTGGCCTATATGTCGGGGCTCACATCGCCGGGTTTCGCAGCCACCCAATACGCGCTTCTCAGCTCGCTCTACGCGCTTCCTGGAAAGCTCATCGGCGGCGCGTCGGGCGCGGTGGTGGATTCCTTCGGCTATCCGGTTCTCTTCACCGGCACGGCAGCTCTCGGCATCCCGCTCGCCATCCTCTGCCTCATCGTGCGGCGGGACACGATGGAGACGGTGCGGCAGAAGGAAGAAGCGGAAGCCCGTGACGCCTCCGCTCCGGCCGCCGTGGGATCGAGGGCTTAAAAGGCCAGGGCTCAGCTCGCGCCCGGCCCCGGCGTCGCGCCGGGCGGGCACTTGCCCAGGATGATCATGCCGAGCACCTCGTCCTGCGTGACGTCCTGAACGTTGGCGGAACCGACGAGCTTGCCGTTCTTCATCACGCTCACCCGGTCGGCGAGGCCGAACACGTCGTGGATGTCGTGGCTGATGAGGAAGATGCCGATGCCTTCCTTCTTGAGCTGCAGCACGAGCTCCGCCACCTGCTGCGTCTCGGCGGGGCCGAGCGCCGCCGTCGGCTCGTCCATGATGAGCACGCGCGCGTTGAAGTAGATCGCGCGGGCGATGGCCACCGATTGCCGCTGTCCGCCGGAGAGCGCCTTCACGGGCTCCTTGAAGCGGCGGAAATGCGGGTTGAGGCGGGCCATCACCTTGCGGGTCTCGGCCTCCATCGCGGCGTCGTCGAGGGTGCCGTAGGGGGTCAGCACCTCGCGGCCCAGAAAGATGTTGCCGGCCGCGTCGATGTTGTCGGCGAGCGCCAGGGTCTGGTAGATCGTCTCGATGCCGTAGCGCTTGGCGTCGCGCGGCGTCGAGATGTCCGCATGCTCGCCGCCCACATAGATTTCGCCCGCATCCGGCTTGTAGGCGCCGGAGAGGATCTTGATCAGCGTCGATTTGCCGGCGCCGTTGTGGCCGAGCAATCCCACCACCTCGCCGGGACGCAGGTCGATGGACACGTCGTCCACCGCCTTGATGCCTCCGAAGGCGATGGAGATGTTGCGCATTTCGACGAGGGGAGCCGTTCCGTTCTGCTGCATGGCACGCTCCCTTACCTGATGCGGCGGCGATAGAGGCCGTCCATCCACACCGCCAGCACGAGCACCGCGCCGACCACGATGTTCTGCAGGGGCGTGTCGACGCCGAGCAGCACCATGCCCGATTGCAGCGACTGCATGACGAGGGCGCCGAGCATCGCGCCCGCGACGGTGCCGATGCCGCCCGCGAGCGAGGTGCCGCCGATCACCGCCGAGGCGATCACGTAGAGCTCGTCGAGGGTGCCCGCCGCATTGGTGGCCGCGTTGAGGCGCGCCGTGGAAATGCAGGCCGAGATGCCGCAGAGCAGCCCCATCAGGCCGAACACCTTCATCAGCGTCCAGCGGGTGTTGATGCCCGAAAGCTCCGCCGCCTCCGGGTTGCCGCCGATGGCGAACACGTAGCGGCCGAACCGGCGGCGCGTGGCGATGAAGGTCATCGCAAGCCCGACCACGACCGCGATCAGCACCGGCAGCGCCACGCCATGCGGAATGAACAGGCCGCCCTCGGGCCATGGAATGCCGTTCGCCTCCGCCCAGTTGCGGGCGGTGCCCGCCGGCAGGGGATAGGCGTTGGCGACGGCCGCCGCGGCCAGCACCGCGCCGCAGGCGACGGCGGCGATCACCGCATCCGCCCAGCCGGGGCGCACCGGGAAGCCGAAGCCCAGACGGCGGCGGCGGGACAATCCGAGCCCGACGACGATGAGCCCGCAGGCGACGGCCGCGATGATCCAGGTGGCGGTCGCGCCGAGCGCGCCCTCGATGCCGCCGCCGAAAGCCTTGAAGCGGCTGTCCATGGGGGCGACGGTCTGGCCCGTGGTGACCCACCAGGCGGCGCCCCGCCACACGAGCAGCCCGCCGAGGGTGACGATGAAGGAGGGAATGCCCAGATAGGCGATGAGCCAGCCCTGGAAAAGGCCGATCGTTCCGCCGACCAGAATGGCGAGGAGCACCATCAGGGGGGCCGTCAGCGGATGCTCGAAGCCGAGATAGGACGGCAGCCACTGCGCCTGCGCGACGCCCACGATCATGCCGACCACGCCGAGGATCGCCCCGACCGAGAGATCGATATTGCGCGTGACGATCACGAGCACCATGCCGGTCGCCATGATGGCCACGGAGGCGGTCTGGACCGAGAGGTTCCAGAGATTGCGCGGCGTGAGGAAGACACCGCCCGACAGGAGGTCGAACCCGACCCAGATCACGGCGAGCGCCGCGATCATGCCGAGCATCCGGACATCGATCTCGAGCTTCGACAGGAGCGAGCCGGAGGCGGTGCTCGGCGGGGCGGTCGTGGCAACAGGTGCGTTCATGACATCGCGCGAAGAAGGAATCCAATGGCAATTCCCCTTCCCGGCACAGGGCTGCCGGGAAGGGGCGGTTCAGGAAAGTGCTCCGTCAGTCGCAGGCCTTCACCGTGCCGGACTTCACGCCCTGGCAGACGACCTCCTTCGAGGCCCAGCCCGCCTTGATGACCACATCGAGATTGTCCTTCGTGATCGCCACGGGCGTCAGGAAGAGCGCCGTCATGTTCTGCTTCTTCGGGCCCAGATTCCAGGACATCGCGCCCTGGATCTCGGTGAGCTTCTTGCCGCCGGCGAGCTGCATCGCGATCTCGGCGGCGTTGCGGCCGAGTTCACGGGCATCCTTGAACACGGTCACGGTCTGGGTGCCGAGCGCGACGCGGTTGAGGGCGGCCTTGTCGGCATCCTGGCCGGACACCGGTACGGAGCCCGCGAGGCCCTGCGCGGCGAGTGCCGCGATGGCGCCACCTGCGGTGCCGTCATTGGCGGCGACCACCGCATCGACCTTGTTGTTGTTCTTGGTGAGGAACTGCTCCATGTTCCGCTGCGCATTGGCGGGGAGCCAGCCGTCCGTATAGGCCTCGCCCACGTTCTTGATCTTGCCCGCGTCGATGGCGGGCTTGAGCACTTCCATGGCGCCCTGGAACAGGAAGTTGGCGTTCGGGTCGGAGCCCGAGCCCTTGATGAACACGTAGTTGCCCTCGGGCTTCACCTTGAACACTTCGCGCGCCTGCAGGCGGCCCACCTCGACATTGTCGAAGGTCAGATAGAAGGCCTGCGGAATCTCGATCAGGCGGTCATAGCCCACCACCGGAATGCCCTCGGCCACCGCCTTCTCGACGGCGGGCCGCACCGCGTCCGCATCCTGGGCCAGCACGATCAGCGCCTTGGCGCCGCGGGAGATCAGGCTCTCGATGTCGGTGAGCTGCTTGGCGGGCGATGATTGCGCATCCGCCGACACATAGGTGCCGCCGGCCTTCTCGACGGCGGCCTTGATGGCGGCCTCGTCGGTCTTCCAGCGCTCTTCCTGGAAGTTCGACCAGCTGACGCCGATGACCGGGCCTTTGCCCTGGGCCAGGGCCGCGCTGGCCGAAAGGGCCAGGGCCGCGAGGCTGATGAGAGCGAGCTTCTTCGATATCATTGGTTTCCTCCTGGGCCGTATTCCCTCTGGACCCTGTGCTCATGGCAGGCTGTCTTTCTGATGCGGATCGACAGACATGGCTCTCCGCTGCCATGCTTTATTTTTCGAGTGGGAAAATAATTATTCCTCTTAGGGCCGCCTTCAAGCGGCAAAGCTCTCATTACTTGGTCGGATATCCCTTTTACCCAGAGATGATTTATTCGTGACGTGAATAAATAACCGTCATGTCCATGCTTCCTCTCTCCTCCCGCGAAACCGCCCGACGGCGCCTCCTGGACGCCCTGCGCCGAGAAGGCCCCATGGCGCGGGTGGAAATCGGCCAGCACCTCGGCATGAGTCCGGCGAGCGTCTCCGAGCTGACGGCGAGCCTGCTCGACGAGGGCATCCTCGTGGCCGAGGAGGCGTCGGATCCGGGAGCGGGCCTGATCAGGGGGCGCCCCAAGGTGCGGCTGTTCTTCGCCGAGTCACTGGGCTCCGTGATCGGCGTCTGGACCGGCTTCAACCGCATCGAGCTCCGGCTGGTGGACAGCGCCGGCCGCAACCGGGCGAGCCGCCACATCGAGCGGCCGCTGCGGAGCCTCGGGGCCGAGGAGCTGATGGATGTCCTGGCCGACACGATCACGGGCTTCGCCAGGGAAACCGGGGCGGCCGACGTGAAGGCCGTCGGGCTCGCCTGCCAGGGTTACGTGGACACCCGGGACGGCGTCGTGGCCTGGAGCCCGGTGCTCGGC
>Ga0180215_1005380_pt1 | contig 10969 bp, 10 predicted proteins | sample eDN3rd37CBELigBY_FD_128871 | JGI IMG/M metagenome (GOLD analysis project Ga0180215, IMG submission 128871) | Enriched backyard soil microbial communities from Emeryville, California, USA - eDNA 3rd pass 37_C BE-Lig BY (version 2) (version 2) | ecosystem: Environmental > Terrestrial > Soil >...
GCGGGGGTTTCGCGGTTCCCGTTTTTGTTGTATATTGTACGTTGGTGATGGAAACTGTACGGAAGAAGGGAATTAGTATGCTTTATTTTGACCATTGTGCTTCCACTCCTCCGCATGAGGATGTTGTTCGCACGATGATGGAAGTGATGACGAAGCATTATGCGAATCCGTCTTCATTGCATGGTGGCGGTATTGCGGCTGCAAGGCTGCTAGAAAAAGCAAGAGATCAGGTCGCTTCATTAATGAAAACAGAGCAAGGTCGCTGGATCTTTACATCTGGCGGAACGGAATCCAATAACTTAGCGATAAAAGGCGTTGCCAAAGCGTTACAGTCTCGTGGTAAGCATATTATTACGAGCAGTATTGAACATGCTTCAGTATATGAAGTCGTGTCGCAGCTTAAGTCTGAAGGCTTTGAAGTAACAGAGCTTCCCGTTAATCGTCAAGGGCATGTACAGCTAGAGGATGTGAAGGCTGCACTTCGTGACGATACGATTCTTGTAAGTATTATGCATGTCAACAATGAGCTTGGCACGATCCAACCAATTGCTGAAATTGGTCACTTGCTACAGAACTATCCTAAATTAAAATTTCATGTAGATGCGGTACAAAGCTTAGGAAAGCTTCCAATCGATATTGAAGGCTGGGGGATTGACTTGCTAAGTGGATCGGCACATAAGCTACGTGGTCCACGCGGTGTAGGCTTTCTATATGTGCGCAATGGGTTGCAGCTAGCTCCAGTGCAAGCTGGCGGCTCACAGGAATTTTCATTACGTGCGGGTACAGAGAACATTGCAGCAATCGTTGCTAGCAGTAAGGCGCTGCGTTTAGCGATTACTAGCAAAGCTGATCGTGCAGCACATGCTGAGGAGCTTGCTGCACATTTGAAAGCAGGTATTGCAAAATTGCCTGAGCTAAAATTAAATGGTGCGGCACCACAATCGCCGTTTATTGTGCATTTCTCATATCCAGGTATGAAGCCAGAGGTTGTCATTCATATGCTAGAGCAGCAGGGGATTCTTGCCTCTACACGCTCAGCTTGCTCCTCCAAGGACGATAAGCCAAGCCGCGTGCTATTAGCGATCGGGGCTACACATGGAGAAGCTTCAGGTGGAATCCGTATTAGCTTCGGAGAAGAGCATACCATCAAAGATGTGGACAAGCTATTGTCTGCCTTGAAACATATTATTCAATCACTTAAACACCTTGAGAGGGGAAGTAAACATTGAAATTCGATCGCATCGTACTGCGATACGGCGACTTAACGATGAAGGGTCGCAATCGCAAAGTATTTGAAGATAAAATGCTGAAGTCGGTTAAACGTGCTATGAAGCCATTTCCTGAAGTAACCTACTGGAGAACGTATGGAAGAATGCATGTATTGCTTAATGGAACAGAGCATGGGCCAGTAATGGATCGCTTGAAGGATTTGTTCGGTATTGTATCGCTCAGCCCTGTTATTACTGTTCCATCGGAGCTGTCAGCTATTCAAGCAGCTGCATTAGAGATTATGGAGTCATTGCCGAAAATTCCTGCGACATTTAAGGTGAACGCTAAGCGTGGGTGGAAAGCATTCCCGCATGGATCTCACGAGATGAATCACTTGGTTGGCGGACATATTTTACCTCGTTATGAGAACATGAAGGTGGATGTGCATCATCCAGAGCTAGAGCTTAGGGTTGATATTCAAGAGGAAGCGACTCATTTATATTGGGAAACCATCCCTGCATCAGGCGGATTCCCATATGGCACAAGTGGCAAAGCGATGCTGTTATTGTCTGGCGGGATAGACAGTCCTGTAGCAGGCTGGCTTGCATTGCGTAAAGGGCTGGAGCTAGAAGCGGTACATTTTCATAGCTTCCCATTTACAAGTGAGCAGGCAACTGACAAGGTTAAGACGTTAACGCGTCGTCTGTCCTACTATAGCGGTGTGCCAATTCGCCTGCATCTTGTTCCATTTACTGAGCTTCAAACGAGAATTGCACATAGCAATCAAGAAAACTTGACGATTACCTTGATGCGTCGTGCTATGCTTCGAATTACCGAGCAGCTTGCTGCCAATGTTAAAGCGAACGGAATTGTAACTGGAGAGAGCCTTGGTCAAGTGGCAAGCCAAACTTTGTCGAGCATGAACGTTATTGGCCGTGTTGCGAATTTGCCGATGATTAAGCCGCTAATTACGATGGATAAGCAAGAAATCATCGAAATTGCCAGAAAGATTGATACGTACGAAACATCAATTTTGCCGTTTGAGGATTGTTGTACACTATTTTTGCCGAAGTCACCGAGTACTAATCCAAACTTGCGTGTTGTAGAACGTGTAGAAAGCAGCATTGAGGATTATGATCAATTGATCCAGCAAGCTGTTGAAGGTACAGAGACTGTGCTGCTTAGCTATAATGAGCAACGTGAAGTACAATCGCAGGATGAAGAAGATTGGTTCTAATGGTATGAAAATAATAAAAAGCACCTATTGTGAGCTGCTGTAGAATGCTACAGTCAGCTTCAATAGGTGCTTCTTTTGTATTCATTAATTAGAAGCAGAAGATTTTTGCTTTGCTTCTTTACGTTTATTCATCGTATAACCTAATGCCAATACGATGATCACAATCGCAATAACAAAAATCCAATACTGCGTCGTGTGATCTGCGAAATAATCCTTCAGGTTAAAGTACTTCGCTTTTTCGCTAGCAACCATTTTTGCAGCGGTGAATGCTAGTACGCCTCCACCTACATATAAGATCCATTGGAAGCGATTGACGAGCTTAATAAATAATGTGCTTCCCCATACAACAACCGGAACGCTAATTAGTAATCCGATAACAACAAGCATCATATGACCGCTTGCTGCACCGGCAACAGCGATGACGTTATCTAGACCCATAGCTGCGTCTGCGATGATAATGGTTTGAATAGCTTGCCATAAAGTACCACCAGCTTTGACATCCTCATGTTGTTCCTCTTGAATGAGAAGCTTGAAGGCAATCCATACGAGTAACAATCCACCCGCTAAATGCAACCACGGTAAATCAAGTAGCTTTACTACTAATAGTGTCGCTAATATACGTATAGCGATGGCACCGACCGTTCCCCAAATAATTGCTTTCTTTTGTTTATCGCTTGGTAAGTTACGGGCTGCAAGTGCGATGACAATTGCATTATCCCCGGCCAACACAAGGTCGATAAAGATGATATTCAGCAAAGATAACCACCATTCTGCTGAAGTAATGTGCATGTGTCGGTTCCTCCTTAATAATTTGAGTACGCTTTGTACTATTAATTGTCCATATAGAAGCTTACACCAAAATGTGCCATACGTGAAGTGAAATTTTTGCTGACACATCATAAATGTCGTAGCTTGTACATACCACTAATATTGTCCGTCGTACTTTTCATGTACATGGAGGACAAATTTTCATTGCCATGAAAAGTTAAGGGGGAGTGTTATGGATAGTGTTGTAATTTTTACTCAAATTATGCTCATTAATTTATTGCTCAGTGGTGATAATGCGATCATTATTGCCATGGTAAGCAGTAATTTGCCTGCAAAACAGCGTAATGCTGCGATATGGTGGGGAACGATGGCTGCTGTATTGCTGCGCTGCTTACTTGTTGCTGTAGCCTTGCCATTATTAGCTATTCCTTTTCTACAGGCTATTGGCGGTGCGCTGCTGCTTTATATTGCCGTTAAGCTGCTTGTTGATACACAAGGCGCCCATGAGCAGCTCGCAACCGCCAAAGCTTTAACTTTGGCTGGTGCAATATGGACAATTGTAGCTTCTGATTTCGTCATGAGTTTAGACAATGTGCTGGCGATTGCTGCAGTTGCCCAAGGTGACCTTGTTCTTATTATGCTCGGAATCATCATTAGCATTCCTATCATCATTTGGGGAAGTAAACTTCTTGACCAATTGCTGAAGCGATTCTCCTTCCTTAGTTATATCGGAGCAGCTTGTCTTGCTTATGCTGGTGGCGAGATGCTAATTAAAGATGATGGCTTGCAGTCATTGATTTTATACAAAATATCCGACTTCTTATCTTTATTACCTATACTCTGCATTCCGATTGTAATAATCGCTTCAATAATGAAGATGCGTCTCATGCAAAAATAAATTTTATAACATATTCCTGCATTTTTTATGCTGGGAATATGTTTTTTTGTGCAAACTCTGTCATAAGCCTAGTTTTTTTTATGTAATTCCGTTAAACTAGAAAGGTCGAAGGATGAACAAAAAATGTAAGGAGCGGAATGCTGGATGATTAACAAAAATTCCGCTGGAATTTTGTTGTTGATTGTTGGTGTTTTGATACTGTTAGGCAAAGTGGGATTATTTAGCTTTCTAGGTATGATTTTTTGGCCAATTCTTGTGTTGATACCTGGTATACTAATTCACGTGCTTTATTTTGGCAGGGTCCTCCCAGCAATGACATTAGTTCTGGCAGGTATGTTAGTGGTATATGCATTGTTGTTTATTTTTTGTAATATTTTTGGATGGGACAGCTTGCGCTACTTGTGGCCGCTGTTTATTTTTGGTGTGGCAGTCGGGTTATTCGAATACCATATATTCGGAGCGCCGAGACAGCGTTATATTAGAAAGGTCGCAATTGCTCTCGGCATTGCGTCAATTGTAGGCTTGTTATTAATCGCGTTGTGGGGCTGGGGCATTTATGTGGTAGCATTGCTGTTGGTTTTAGCAGGGCTGTACTTGATGTACGGATCACGCAGACGTTGGTAAATATAAATTGAAAAGATGGAGTGGAAGCATTTAATGAAGGCTAGACAGTTATTACGTAATATTGCAATTATTGCGCACGTAGACCACGGGAAAACAACATTGGTCGATAAGCTGCTGCAACAGTCAGGTACTTTTAAGGAGCATGAGGCAGTTCAAGAAAGAGCAATGGATTCCAACGATATCGAGCGTGAGCGCGGTATTACGATTCTTGCGAAAAACACAGCAATTACCTACAAGGATTATCTAATAAACATTGTAGATACACCTGGACATGCCGATTTTGGCGGCGAGGTTGAGCGTATTATGAAAATGGTTGACGGCGTATTGCTTGTCGTTGACGCATTTGAAGGCTGTATGCCACAAACAAAATTCGTATTGCGCAAAGCATTAGAGTCTAATTTGACTCCAATCGTTGTTGTTAACAAAATTGACCGTCCAAATGCGCGTCCAAGTGAAGTAATCGATGAAGTGCTTGATTTGTTCATTGAGCTTGGTGCGAACGATGATCAATTAGAGTTCCCAGTTGTATATGCTTCGGCATTAATGGGTACTTCAAGCCTTGATCCAGAGCAACAAGATGAAAATATGTTGGCGCTATATGAAACAATTATCGAACATATTCCGTCTCCTAAAGAGAGCACGGATTTATCATTGCAATTTTTAGTAACATTGCTTGATTACAATGAGTATTTAGGTCGTATCGCGATTGGTCGCGTAAACCGCGGAGTTATTAAGCAAGGACAAGCAGTTGCTGTGATTAACCGTGAGGGCGTTGTGAAGCAAGCAAGAATTGAGAAGCTATTTGGTTTCCAAGGGTTGAAGCGTTTGGAGATTGAGCAAGCAGGCGCAGGCGATATTGTCGCTATTGCGGGGATTAAAGAGATTAATATCGGTGAAACAATCGCTGATCTATCTAATCCTGAGCCACTTCCAGTATTGAAAATCGATGAGCCAACATTGCAAATGACGTTCCTTGTTAACAACTCACCATTCGCTGGACGTGAAGGTAAATGGGTAACTTCTCGTAAGCTGCGTGAGCGTCTATACAAGGAGCTAGAAACGGATGTTGCGCTTCGCGTTGAGGATACTGAATCGCCAGATGCATTTATCGTTTCTGGTCGTGGTGAGCTGCATCTAAGTATTCTAATTGAGAATATGCGTCGTGAGGGCTATGAGCTACAAGTTTCTAAGCCTGAGGTTATCGTTAGAGAAATCGATGGCGTGAAGTGTGAGCCATACGAGCGTTTGCTAATTGATATTCCAGAGGAAAGCATGGGCGCAGTTATGGAATCACTCGGTAGCCGTAAAGCTGAGATGGTTAACATGATTAATGAAGGAATAGGTCAAGTTCGTTTGGAGTTTATTATTCCAGCTCGTGGTTTGATCGGATATCGTACGATGTTCCTAACACTAACTCGTGGCTACGGTGTAATGAACCATGCGTTTGACAGCTATGGCGAATTTGTACCGAATACGGTTGGCGGTCGTCACCAAGGTGTGCTTGTTAGCAGTGAAACTGGTGTAAGTACATTCTACGGTATGATGAGCGTTGAAGATCGTGGTATCTTGTTCCTAGAGCCTGGTACAGACATTTATGAAGGTATGATCGTTGGTGAGCATACTCGCGATAACGATATTATCGTTAATATTTGTAAAGAAAAGCAATTAACTAACGTACGTTCTTCAGGTAAAGATGATACTGTGAAGCTGAAAACTCCAGTGATCTTCTCACTTGAGCAGGCGTTAGAATATTGTAATGACGATGAATATTGTGAGATTACACCAAAATCAGTACGTCTTCGTAAAAAGATTTTGAATAAGAGTGAACGTGAGCGTGCTGAAAAGCATCGCAAAATGGCTCAAGCAAATTCTTAAGTCTAAATCTAGGTTGATTATTCCAACATGGGCTATTTCTTTTGAGGAGGCATCGCAATGCAAGCTTGGTTTAGCGAGAACCCACTCGTTTCATATCTTCTCATTCTTGGGATGACATTTTTTATTTTCCAAAATGTATTTCGACCACAGCAGGTTAAATTGCCGTTGCTCAAAGCTATTTTTATGTATTTGACAATGATCGTTGGCTCAGCAATTTTGCTAGTTCTGCAAATCGACAAACTGCCGATCATTCAATGTATGGCAATAGCAATAGTTATGATGGTAATGCTCCGCGCTCGCCAAATCTATGATAAATGGAAAAATAAATCAACTACGGCTGACTAAACTGCTAGATGTTAGATAAGAGAAAATGGGCAGCACCAGTTAACCACTACGGGTGCTGCTTTTTTCTTATCATTCAGTTGGACAGAAGAAGGGATAGGTGAGAGGCATGGCTAGTAATATGCAGCCTGTTACAGGAAGTCGAATGGATACAAGAGGAAAAAAGAAGAAACCTAAGAAAAAGATGAATCCCGTATTAAAAGTACTTTTATTTATTATTATTTTTGCTATATTGGCAGTGGTCGCATTTGGCACATACATATTCTTTAAAGGTGTAGATAAGTTAGATGATATTAGTATTGCTGCTGTAGTTAATGAAGCCGGAGAAAAAATAAAAAGCATACCAGTAAAAGAATCGGTCAAGCAGAAGCCAGTAACATTAGCGCTTCTTGGTATTGACCAGCGTAGCGGTGCAGGCGGTTTGAATACCGATGTAGTCATTGTTGCTGCCTTAAATCCGCAGACGAAAAAAGCTGCAGTTATTGCGATGCCGCGAGACACAAAACTAACCTATGATGGTCGTACACGTAAAGCGAACGCATTTTATGCAAACTTCTATGTGGCTGCGCAGAAGCAAGGTGCAGATAATATTGAAGCGATGCGTCAAGCGAAAGCTAGCATGAAGAAGTTAATTGGTGAGTTTTATGATATTCCGGTTCAATACGCGGTATCGGTTAACTTCCAAGGCTTTCGTGACGTGATTGATGTGCTAGGCGGTATCGAGGTTGATGTTGATATGCGGATGAAATATACCGATTCACATGACGACACCAATATTGACTTACAGCCAGGTCTGCAAACGTTAACTGGTAAACAAACGCTAGATTTTGTACGATTCCGTCAAAGTAATAGTAATCCTAATGCGTCCAGCGACTTTGAACGTAACACACGACAAACGGTTGTAGTTAAAGCGATGTTGAAAAAAATGATTTCGCTTGGCGGTATAACAAAAATCGGCAATGTCATTGATGAAGTGAGTGAAGATGTGCATACCGATATGCCAAGTGAAGAAATTCAACGTATGATCACAACCTATTATAATATCGATCCAGAAAACATTACATTTATGACTCTGCAAGGTAAATGGAGTAGTCCATATGTCGTTGCTAATGATGATTCCTTAGCAGAAGCAAAGCAATTATTACAAAGTATAATATCCGAATGAGTAAAGCCAACCTATCATATACTAAAGTAGTTAAGCATCCAGCTTCACGGAAATAAAAGTGAGGGGGCAGCACTATGATTAGTATTGTGAAGGTAATGGCAAATAAGCGATCGCAAAGCTAAAGCCTAGTTACTTACACTAGGCTTTTTGTGCTTTTTTATTTACTTTTTATGTTCTTTTCGTATTCATCCATCATTTGTTCAGGAGTATCGTAAGTACCCTTGTTATTGTTCTTGTTGTTGCTCTTGACCTCAACATTGTTTTCTTTAGCTGCAGGCATTAGATCAGCAGGTATTTGCGGTACGATTCTGCCGACGATATCGGAGAGCTCTTCGAGTACACCTTGTATAGGGCGACCAGCATTAATATCGCCTCCGATTTCAGCAATTCGTTCTCTTAGGTCAATATCGGCAGTGACGATCGCATTGACGCCTCGCGGGTCCTTGCTGAATGCTTCAGACACAGAATATTTAATCGTGCCTACACGTGAGCGCTCAAGCTCAGGGTCGACATCTATGCCGACTACCGCTGTTTTCCCTACTAATACAACATGTGCATCATTGACACCCTCGATGCCTCGTGCAAGCTCTTCAAGATAACGAACCGTGTCTTCATCGTTATCTGTTGTGGATTGATGCTTAATTTGCTGCATGTTCATATCTTGATTACTGTTTTCGGAAGGTGGGGTTGCCTGCGAGTTACAGCCAGCTAACGATACGAGCATTATTGCTAATATGACAAGTTCCTTTTTCATATCATTCACCTCACATGATAATCAATTTTTTTCTAAATATATTGTGTGCTTAGCTACTGCTTTCTATGTATAGTGACGCCTGAATGAGGAGGGAGCTCTATGAGCCAAATTTTAGTTCTTGATACGAATGTGCTGCTGCATGACCCGCAAGCGATTTTCGCTTTTCCCAAAGACGAAGTGGTCATTCCTGCAATTGTATTGGAGGAAATTGATTCAAAGAAGCGTTTAGCTGACGAACTAGGGCGTAACGCTCGTTCTGTTTCTCGTCTATTGGAAAAGGTGAAGGAAGGAGGGCAGCTACATAGCGGCATTCAGTTGCCGAGCGGTGGGATGATTCGTGTCGAGCTGAATCATCGGAATTTGGCAAGAGTGCAGGAGTTGTTTGGCGATGTAACCAATGATCATCGCATTATTGCAGTGGCTTTAAACTATCAGATCGAGCAGCAGCAGCTGCCAGAGCAAGAGCAAAAGCAGGTTGTCCTAATCAGTAAAGATGTGCTCATGCGCATAAAAGCGGATGTGCTTGGTTTACAGGCACGAGACTATATATCTGATCCTAATTTAGAGAAAGATGAACGGTATGCTGGTTTTTTTACGCTATTTGTTCACCCTGCAATTATTGATGAATTTTACACCTATCGTTATTTAATCATTAACAATCTTGGATTAAAGCAGCGTCTAAATCCACATGAGTTCGTTATCCTAAAGGATGAGATGGGCACAACCAAATCCGCACTGTTGAAAGTAAATGCAGCGGGCACAAGGCTAGAGCCACTTTATCTTAGCAACGAGCCGATATGGGGCATTACAGCACGCAATGCCCAGCAGAGGATGGCGTTAGAGCTGCTTATGAATGACGAGATCCCACTTGTGACGTTAACAGGTAAGGCGGGGACAGGGAAAACGTTACTCGCTCTTGCTGCTGGTCTGTTAAAGGTGGAGGATGAGCATAAATATAAGAAGCTGCTAATCGCGCGCCCAGTCGTGCCGATGGGCAAGGACATTGGCTATTTACCTGGAGAAAAAGAAGAAAAGCTGAGGCCATGGATGCAGCCAATTTACGACAACCTAGAGTTTTTATTTGATACGAAAAAATCTGGCGACATCGATAAAATCTTAATGGGATTAGGAAGTATTCATGTAGAAGCCTTGACGTATATTCGTGGCAGATCGATTCCAGGACAATTCATCATCATCGACGAAGCACAGAACCTAACCAGTCATGAAATAAAAACCATCGTATCGCGGGTTGGCGAAGGAAGTAAAATCGTATTAGTAGGCGACCCCGAGCAAATCGACCATCCATACCTAGATTCACTAAGCAATGGTCTGACCTATCTAGTAGAGCGATTCAAACAAGAAAGCCTAAGCGGCCACATCGCCCTAGAAAAAGGCGAACGCTCCAAGCTAGCTCAGCTTGCAGCGGATTTATTGTAGCTATAAAGCGCTTGAGCAGCTTGAGGCAGGCAGATTGTCTGTGTCTTGTTTGAAAATGAATCATAACAGTAATATAACCGTCTTTTCTGTAGAGAGTGGAGAATCATTCACTTTGCAGAAGAGGCGGTTATTTGTATTGGTAGGAGGTTGTAGCAAGTATAGCTAGAGTGAGGATGGAACGTTCTAGCAGTAGGAGATGCTACAGCGAAGGAATGGTTAGCTCTGAAGAACGAAGTGGGAGGCCTTTAAAGATAATGCTGACCCTAGAGGAATAGAAAAGGAAGCATCATCTTTAAAAAGCCTCCGGAAGAGAAAGCAATCCGTAGCGCTGCAATTGCTAAACACAGCGTTGCGAACGCAAACAACTGCGTAGTGTTGCAAGAAAGTTGCTTCGCAGCCCAACCAAACCAATACTACAGCGAAGGAATGGTTAGCTCTGGAGAACGAAGAGGGAGGCCTTTAAAGATGATGCTGCCCTTAGAGGAATAGAAAAGGAAGCATCATCTCTAAAAAGCCTCCGGAAGAGCAAAGCAATCCGTAGCGCTGCAATTGTCAAACATAGCGTTGCGAACGCAAACAACTGCGTAGCTTAGCAAGACAGCAGCTTCGCAGCCCGACGATCAAAATCAATGCTACAGCGAAGGAATGGTTAGCTCTGAA
>Ga0180215_1005383_pt1 | contig 10968 bp, 11 predicted proteins | sample eDN3rd37CBELigBY_FD_128871 | JGI IMG/M metagenome (GOLD analysis project Ga0180215, IMG submission 128871) | Enriched backyard soil microbial communities from Emeryville, California, USA - eDNA 3rd pass 37_C BE-Lig BY (version 2) (version 2) | ecosystem: Environmental > Terrestrial > Soil >...
AAGAACGCACCACGGGCATCCGGGTCGCTCGCGGTGATGTCGCTCGCGGCGACCACCCAGATGGAGACGCCCTCATTGCGCCGTGTGTAGAGGTCTCTCGCGTTGCGCACGGCCATCTGGGCGTCGGGGGCGTGCAGCGAGCCTGCGTGCACGTGGGAGAGCCCGCGCGACGAGCGCACGAACACTTCGTAGAGCGGCCATTGCTCTGCGGCGGAGGCTCCTGGGCTGGTCATGAGGCGATCCTCTCGTCACGGGCGGCCATCTTGCTGGCGTACGCAGCTGCGGCCTCGCGCACCCAGGCGCCGTCTTCGTGCGCGGTTCGGCGACGCTCGAGGCGTACGGCGTTCATGGGGCCGCGGCCCTTCAGCACCTCGTGGAACTCGTCCCAGTCGAGCTCGCCATAGTCGTAGTGCCCTCGCTCCTCGTTCCATTTGAGGTCTGGGTCTGGCAGGGTCACTCCGAGCACCTCTGCCTGCGGAACGAGCATGTCGACGAAGCGCTGGCGCAGTTCGTCGTTGCTGAACCGCTTGATGTTCCAGGCCATGCTCTTCGCCGAGTTCGGCGAGTCTGCGTCTGGCGGGCCGAACATCATCAGCGCGGGCGCGTACCAGCGGTTCACGGACTCCTGCGCCATCTCACGCTGCTCCTGGGTGCCGCGCATGAGGTGCAGCAGGATCTCGAAGCCCTGGCGCTGGTGGAACGATTCCTCTTTGCAGATGCGCACCATCGCGCGGCCGTATGGACCGTACGAGGCGCGGCACAGCGGAACCTGGTTGCAGATGGCCGCTCCATCGACGAGCCAGCCGATCGAGCCCATGTCTGCCCAGGTGGGCGTCGGGTAGTTGAAGATCGAGGAGTACTTCGCCTTGCCGCTGATGAGGTCGTCCATCATCTGCTCGCGCGTGGTTCCCAGGGTCTGCGCGGCGGAGTAGAGGTAGAGGCCGTGTCCTGCCTCGTCCTGCACCTTGGCCATGAGGATGGCCTTGCGCTTGAGGCTGGGTGCGCGCGTGATCCAGTTGCCCTCCGGCTGCATGCCGATGATCTCGGAGTGGGCGTGCTGCGACACCTGCCGCACCAGGGTCTTGCGGTAGTCGTCTGGCATCCAGTCTGTCGGCTCGATGCGCTTGTCCTCGGCGATCAGCTCGTCGAACCGTGCCTGTCCCGCCTCGTCGTAGAGCGCCGCGTCGCCGCCTCGTGCCGACGTGTCTCGGCCTGGTGTCGTCACCATGGAATCACCTTCGATCGTGAACGGTTCGGCGTTTCGCCCGAATGCTAGGCAACTGACCGACCGTTCGTTTAGGCTAGGGGTGGCTTTAGGCTAACACCGAACAGATAGGCGGTCAACGATGAGCGACACCCGCACGGAATACTCCCCACCAGACACCATGCTGCGCGACGACCGGGCATCGACCGAGTTGCTCGGCATGACCGTCGTCGAGATGAGCGAGGGTCACGCCGTCGTCACCATGACGGTTCGAGACGACATGCTGAACGGTCACAAGATCGCTCACGGCGGGCTCGTCTTCACCCTCGCAGACACCGCCTTCGCCATGGCCTGCAACGAGGAGGGCAGCGTGACGGTATCGTCCGGCGCCGAGATCACCTTCCTTGCGCCATCACTTCCCGGCCAGGTGCTCACCGCCACAGCCAAGCTCCGTTCGAAGCGCGGGCGCAGCGGCATCTACGACGTCGAGGTGCGCAGTGAGACGGGCATCGTCGCCGAGTTCCGCGGCCACAGCCGCACCATGCGGAGCGACAGATGACGGTTGCCTCCACGGGCAGGCGCACGCGCCCCGCGTACGACCAGGACTCGATCCTGCTGGTCGCGGTCGACGTGTTCAACCGGCACGGCTATGACGCCACCTCGATGGGTGTGCTGGCCGAGAACCTCGGAATCACCAAGTCTGCGATTTATCACCACGTGCCCAGCAAGGAGTACCTCCTTGAGCTCGCGCTCGATCAGGCCCTGGGCGGGCTCGAGGCAATCCTCACCGATGCGAGGGCCAGTGAGGGAGCAGCGGATGCGCGGCTCGAGTTCGTGCTGCGCTCGGCCGTCGCGGTGCTCACCGAGCGCCTCCCCTACGTCACGCTGCTGCTGCGCCTTCGCGGGAACACCGACATCGAGCGCGGCGCACTCGAGCGTCGGCGAGCGTTCGACCGGGCGGTCGCCTCGCTGGTTGAGGAGGCTCGCGCCGACGGCACCCTCCGCGACGACATCGATGCCAGAACGACCACGCGATTGCTGTTCGGCATGATCAACTCGATCGTGGAATGGTTCCACCCGGAGGGGCCTGTCAGTGCAGACAAGCTCGCCGACGACGTCGTGAAGGTGGCCTTCGGGGGCCTCAGGGCATCCTGAAGTCTGCCGCACCCTGCGCGACCGGATTGCCGGGCGATAATGGGGCATGGCAGAAAACAAGACCCAGCCGACCGACGCATCCGTCGACGACTTCATCGACGCTGCCACCCCGGCCAGGCGACGCGAAGATGGCAGAGTCCTGGCGGAGATCTTCCGCGAGGTGACCGGAGTGGAGCCCGTCATGTGGGGGCCGTCCATCGTGGGCTACGGCAGTTACCGCTACATCTCGCCCTCGAACCCGAGGAATCGCGGAGACTGGCCCAAGACCGGCTTCTCACCCAGGAAGGCCCAGTTGTCGCTGTACGGGCTCAAAGACCTCGCGCAGGCGGAGAAGCTGCTGCCGAAGCTCGGCACCTACACCGAGGGTGCCGGATGCCTGTACGTCAAGAAACTCGATGACGTCGACCTCGACGTGCTGCGAGAGCTGATCGCTATCGCGTGGTCGCGCCCCGACGACCCAGAACCGCAGACGGCCTAGCGAGAGAGACCGAGGCAACGACGTGACGAACACCACGACGACCGATGGCCTGATCGGCGAACTGCTGGCAGAACTGGCGGCGCTTGAAGACCCGCGGATGCGCGAGATCAATGAGAGGCACGGCGACGACCACGGCGTCAACCTGAGTGCGCTGCGGGCCATCGCGAAAAGGCTCAAGACCCAGCACGAGCTCGCCCGCGAGCTCTGGGCGACAGACGACACAGCAGCCAGGCTCCTCGCGCTGCTCATCTGCCGGCCCAAGGCGTTCGAGCGGCACGAGCTCGACACCATGCTGCGTGAAGCGCGGGCGCCGAAGGTTCACGACTGGCTTGTGAACTATGTCGTGAAGAAGAGTCCGCACGCGGAGGACCTGCGCCGTGCCTGGTTCAGCGACGACGACCCCGTCGTGGCAAGCGCGGGCTGGGCCCTCACGTCAGAACGAGTGCTGAAGAGCCCGGAAGGGCTTGACCTGCCCGCGCTGCTCGACGTCATCGAAGCGGAGATGAAGCAGGCGCCCGACCGCCTTCAGTGGGCCATGAACCACTGCCTCGCGCAGATCGGCATCTCCCACCCGGAACATCGCGCACGGGCGATGGACATCGGTGAACGACTCGAAGTGCTCAAGGACTACCCGACGCCACCGAACTGCACATCACCGTTCGCGCCGATCTGGATCACCGAGATCGTGCGCCGCCAGCAGGCGTAGCCCGCTCAGGCCGTCTTCGCCACGAGGGTCAGCACGTCGTAGGTCGCCACGATCTCATCCTTCTGGTTGTGGATCACGGCGTCCCACGCCACCTCGCCGTACTCGTCGGTCTCGCGAGGTGTGATGCGTTTCGCCGTCAGGGTGACACGGATGCTGTCGCCGGGCGACACGGGCGTGATGAACCTGAGGTTCTCGAGGCCGTAGTTCGCCAGCACTGGCCCAGGCGCGGCGTCGACGAACAGGCCCGCAGCCCACGACACCAGCAGGTAGCCGTGCGCCACGATGCCGGGGAAGAACGGGTTTGCGGCCGCGGCCTCCTCGTTCGTGTGGGCGTAGAACTTGTCGCCGGTCTCCTCTGCGAAGGCCGTGATGTCATCCAGCGTGACTTCGCGAAGCTCGGAGGCGATGGAGTCGCCCAGCTTGAGTTCTGCGAGCGACTTGCGGAACGGGTGAACCCCATCGTCGTTGCGCTCCGCCCCGCTCACCCACTGGCCGGTGATTGCCGTGAGCATGCGCGGCGAGCCCTGCACCGCGGTGCGCTGCATGTGGTGGAACACCGAGCGGATGCCACCCAGCTCCTCACCTCCGCCGGCCCGCCCCGGGCCGCCGTGCACGAGGTGGGGCACGGGTGACCCGTGACCGGTGCTGGTTCTGGCGTCGTCGCGGTCGAGCACGAGGGTGCGGCCGTGGTGGGCGGCGATGCCCGTGACGACCTGACGCGCAACCGCGGTGTCGTGGGTTGCGACGGTGGCCACGAGCGAGCCGTGACCCATCGCCGCCAGCGCGATCGCCTCATCCACTGTCTCGTACCCGATGACAGACGAGACCGGCCCGAACGCCTCGATGGAGTGGACGGCTGGGGTGCGAGCGTCCGCGAAGCGCAACAGGATCGGCTCGAGGAACGCGCCGTCTGGAGCGACTCCCCTGCTGCCGTCCGCGCGCACGACCTCCGGGTCATCGAGGGAGCCCACGACGAGCTGGCCGCCCGCCGCCATCAGCTCCTGAACCCGAGCGACGACCTCGTCACGCTGCTCGCGGCTGACCAATGCGCCCATCGTCACGCCGTCCGCCCGCGGGTCGCCGAGTACCACGCGCTCCGCTATGCGGGCGCGCACCGCCTCAACGAGGTCGTCGACAACGCCCACGGGCACGATGGCGCGGCGGATGCTCGTGCATTTCTGACCGGCCTTGGCCGTCATCTCGGTGACCAGCGACTTCACGTAGGCGTCGAACTCCGGCGTGTCTGCCGTGGCATCCGGGCCCAGAATGGCCGCGTTGAGGGAGTCTGCCTCCGCAGTGAAGCGCACACCGCCCTCCACCACGTTGCGGTGGGAGCGCAGTGCGTGCGCGGTTGACGCCGACCCGGTGAACCCCACGGTGTCGCGGTAGTCGAGCAGGTCGAGCAGGCCACGGGCGGGGCCGGCCACCAACTGGAGTGCGCCATCCGGAAGGATTCCGGAGGCCAGGATGTGGCGAACTGCCGCTTCCGCGAGGTACACCGTCGGTGTCGCCGGCTTCACGATGCTGGGAACGCCTGCGAGGAAGGCCGGGGCGAACTTCTCGAGCATGCCCCAGACGGGGAAGTTGAACGCGTTGATCTGCACGGCGACGCCGGGCAGGCTCGTATAGATGTGCTGGCCGAGGAACGAGCCGTCCTTCGACAGCACCTCGACGGCGCCGTCGACGGCGACCGTGGAGTTCGGCAGTTCGCGCCTGCCCTTCGACCCGTAGGTGAAGAGCACTCCGATGCCGCCGTCGATGTCGATCTTGGAGTCCAGGGTCGTGGCTCCGGTCTGTTTCGACACCTCGTACAGCTCATCGCGCTTGCCGTTCAGGTACTGCGCCAGTTCCTTCAGCTTGAGCGCGCGCTGGTGGAACGTGAGCTCGCGCAGTCCGGCCTGGCCGACGCTTCGGCCGTACTCGACGGCCGCGAAGAGGTCGATGCCGTCGACGCTGACCGAGGCGAGTGCCTCGCCCGTGCTTGCGTCAACCAGCTCGGTTGCATCCGCACTGCTGGCGGGGGTCCACCACGACCCGCTGACGTGGCTTGCGACTAGTGTCATTTCTTCTCTCCATCGATCCAGGTGTAGAAACCTTGCCCGCTCTTGCGGCCCAATTGGCCTGCGGAAACCTTGTCGCGCAGAACCTGTGGCGGGGCGAACCGTTCACCGAGCGCCCCGTGCAGGTACTCGGCGATGCCGAGGCGCACGTCGAGTCCAACGACGTCTGTGAGGGCGAGCGGCCCCATCGGATGCCCGTAGCCGAGAACCATGGCCGCGTCGATGTCTTCGGCGCTCGCGACCCCGTCTTCGACCATGCGCATGGCCTCCAGCGACAGTGCAAGCCCCAGGCGTGAGCTGGCGAAGCCGGGCACGTCACGCGCGACCACCGGGGTCTTGCGGAGCGCGGCGACCCAGTCGCGGGCCTGCGAGATGAGCTGCTCTGCGCTGCTCTCCCCCACGACGATCTCCACGAGCTTCGACGCGGGTACGGGGTTGAAGAAGTGCAGGCCGCAGAAACGCTCGGGCCTCGACAGGGTCTGCGCGAGCGCGGTGATCGAGATGGACGAGGTGTTGCTGGCGATCCACGCCCCTTCGCCGACCGCTGCCTCGACGCCCGCGAGTGCCGCGAGCTTCAGCTCAAGCGACTCTGGAACCGCCTCGACCACGAGTTCTGCTGGCGCGAAGTCGGCGTAATCGGTGGAGAAGGTCATGCGCGACGCGAGCTGCGCGATGGTCTCGGTCGTGGTGCCGCGCTTCACGCTGGCCTCCAGCGAGCGCTCCACTCTGTCGCGCGCGGCGTCGCTGCTCGCCTCGTCGCGTTCCACGACGACGACGGATGCTCCGGCCAGGCAGAATGCGTGGGCGATCCCCGCGCCCATCCTTCCTCCGCCCAGCACGCCGACTGTGTGCGGAACCGCGGGGACTGCTGTCATTTCTTACGCTCCAGGAATGCGGTCATTCTCTTGTACTTGGCTTCAGACTCGAACAGCACGGCCTGCTCGTCGAGGTCAATCTCCGGGTGTGCGTCGCGTGCCGCGCTCATCGCGCGCTTCGTCGCCTGCAGGGCCGCGGGGTCTGAGCGCAGGATGCGGTCGGCCAGCGCGTGTGCTGCCGTCACCAATTGCGCCGCAGGGTGCACTTCTGTCACGAGACGGAGGGCAAGTGCCTCGTCTGCGTTCAGCACGCGACCCGCGAGCAGGATCTCCTTGGCCGTCGGCTCCCCTACGAGCTCCGCGAGTCTCCAGGTCGCTCCAGCGGCGGCGATGATCCCCAGCCCGGCCTCGGGGTTTCCGATCTTCAGGTCTGGCGTCGCGATGCGGAAGTCTGCCGCATACGCCAGTTCCGCGCCTCCCCCGAGCGCGTAGCCGTCGATGGCCGCGATGACGGGCATGGGCAGTGCGGCAATACGCATGAAGAGTTTGGTGTTGATGCCCGCCAGAGCATCCTCGCGCCGTCGTTCGCGGAGCTGGCGGATGTCTGCCCCAGATGCGAAGATCCCACCGGCTCCCGCGATGATGAGCACCTTCGGGTCTGACTCGAGTGCGCCGCAGACCTCGTGGAGTTCGTCGACCATGGCCTGGTCGATCGCGTTCCGCGCCTCTGGCCGGTTGAGGGTCACCAGCCAGCGATCATCTGATTCGTCTACCAGCAGGGTGCTGCGAGCCATCAGACGCCCTCGACTGCGAGCGCGGCGCCCTGGCCGACCCCCACGCACATGGTCGCGAGGCCGCGGCGGGCGCTCTCGCGCTCCATCCGGCCGAGCAGCGTGACCAGGATGCGGGTGCCAGACGCACCCAGCGGGTGGCCGAGCGCGATGGCCCCGCCGTCGCGGTTGATGATCGACGGGTCGAGTCCGAGCCGACGGATGCAGGCGAGCGACTGCGTGGCGAAAGCCTCGTTGAGTTCCACTGCGTCGAGGTCGCCAACGCCGAGACCCAGGCGGCCGAGCAGCTTCTGCGTCGCCGGCACCGGGCCGAGGCCCATGACCTCCGGAGCGACTCCCGCACTGGCACCTCCCAGCACGCGGGCGCGCGGGGTGAGCCCGTAGCGCTCAACGGCCTCAGCGCTGGCGACCAGGATGGCGGCCGCACCGTCGTTGAGCGAACTCGCGTTTCCTGCCGTCACGACCCCGCCAGGCCGCACGACCGAGCGAAGTCTGCCCAGGGTCTCCAGGTCGGTGTCACGGCGCGGACCCTCATCGAGTCTGACGTCGCCCTTGGCTGTGGGTACAGCCACGATCTCGTCGTCGAAGCGTCCTGCGTCCTGGGCGGCAATGGCGTTCTGGTGCGAGGCCAAGGCGAACGCGTCTGCGTCTTCGCGCGTGACCTTGTCGACATCCGCCACTTCTTCAGCCGTCTGCGGCATCGAGAAGGTGGCCTTGTCGCGTTCAGCGAAGCGCGGGTTGGCGAAGCGCCAGCCGATGGAGGTGTCGAACTGCTCCCCCGGCTTGGCGAACGGCTTCTCGGGTTTGGCCTGCACCCACGGCGCCCTGGTCATTGACTCGACGCCACCGGCGAGCACCACGTCGGCCTCGCCTGCCTTGATTGCCTGGGCGGCCATCGTAACCGATTGCAGGCCCGATGCGCAGAGCTGGTTGATGGTGACGCCGGCGATGTGGTCTGGCAGGCCCGCGAGAAGCGTGGCCATGCGGGCGACGTTGCGATTGTCTTCGCCTGCCTGGTTGGCCGCGCCGAACAGCACCTGGTCGATGGCATCCGGATCGATTCCCGTGCGAGACACGGTCTCGGCGATCACGAGGGCTGCGAGATCGTCAGGACGAACGCTCGAGAGTACGCCGCCGTAGCGACCGATCGGGGTTCGTACTCCGCCTACCAGGTATGCCTCTGCCATGAGCCGCCTTCACCGCCGGTTTCCTTCAACTGACTGACCGTTCGTTCTGTAAGGATGTCATGCCTCCAGCCACCGGTCAACCTGAAGGCCGCGACCGGTTACGAAGGTCGCCTCGCTAACCGCGGGTGACCACTGGCTCGCCGAGCGGCGCATCCGGCATCGACGCTGCGATGCGGTTCGCCTCCTCGAGCAGGGTCGCGACGATGTCGGCCTCCGGCACAGTCTTGATGACCTCGCCTTTCACGAAGATCTGTCCCTTGCCGTTGCCGGACGCAACGCCGAGATCGGCCTCGCGCGCCTCGCCCGGCCCGTTCACGACGCAGCCCATGACGGCGACGCGCAGCGGCACGGTCATGCCCTCGAGCCCCTTGGTCACCTGGTCTGCGAGCGAGTAGACGTCGACCTGTGCGCGGCCGCAACTCGGGCACGACACGATCTCGAGCTTACGCTCGCGCAGGTTGAGCGACTGCAGAATCTGCAGGCCCACCTTGACCTCCTCGACGGGGGGCGCGCTCAGCGACACTCGGATGGTGTCGCCGATGCCCTCAGAGAGCAGGATGCCGAACGCCGTCGCCGACTTGATGGTGCCCTGGAACGCGGGGCCAGCCTCCGTGACGCCGAGGTGCAATGGCCAGTCACCGCGCTCCGCGAGCATGCGGTAGGCCTTCACCATGACGATCGGGTCGTTGTGCTTCACCGAGATCTTGAAGTCGTGGAAGTCGTGCTCTTCGAACAGGCTGGCCTCCCATACGGCGCTTTCAACGAGCGCCTCCGCCGTGGCCTTGCCGTACTTCTGCAGGAGGCTCGGTTCGAGCGATCCGGCATTCACACCGATGCGGATGCTCACGCCAGCAGCCTTCGCCGCCGCAGCGATCTTGCCCACCTGGTCGTCGAACTTCTTGATGTTGCCCGGGTTCACGCGCACGGCACCGACCCCCGCGTCGATGGCGGCGAAGACGTAGCGGGGCTGGAAGTGGATATCGGCGATCACCGGGATCTGGCTCTTCGCGGCGAGGATGTGCAGCACGTCTGCATCGTCCTGGTGCGGAACCGCAACGCGCACGATGTCGCATCCTGCCGCCGTCAGCTCGGCGATCTGCTGCAGCGTCGCGTTGATGTTGGTGGTCTGCGTGGTCGTCATCGACTGCACGCTCACCGGGAAGTCGCTGCCCACTCCAACCTTGCCCACCTGAATCTGGCGGGTCTTGCGCCTGGGCGCCAGGGTGGGGGGAACTGCGGGAATGCCGAGATTGATTGCTGCCACGGTTCCCAGCTTACTTCGCGCTACCCGGGGAACGGCTGGGGTACTGGTCAGGCGAGGTGGGCGTGAGCACCACCTCGCCTGAACCACGCCGGCTGCAGGATGCTGCTACTCCAGATTGATCGTGAGCGGCGGCTCGGTCGCCGCAACGACCTCGTCTACCGTCACTCCGGGGGCCAGCTCCCTGAGCACAAGCCCGTCTGGTGTGACGTCGATCACGGCGAGGTCGGTAATGATGCGGTCGACGACGCGCTTGCCGGTCAGCGGCAGCGAGCACTCATTCACAATCTTTGCTGAACCGTCTTTCGCGACGTGCTCCATCAGGATGATGAGCCTGCCAGCGCCGTGCACGAGGTCCATCGCTCCACCGGGGCCCTTGACCATCTTTCCGGGGATCATCCAGTTGGCGAGGTCGCCGGCGGCAGACACCTGCATTGCGCCGAGGATCGCAGCGTCGATCTTTCCGCCGCGGATCATTCCGAAGCTCATCGCAGAGTCGAAGAAGGCGGCGCCAGGAAGCACCGTCACGGTCTCCTTGCCCGCGTTGATCAGGTCGGGGTCCACCGCGTCATCCGTCGGGTATGGGCCCACGCCGAGAATTCCGTTCTCAGACTGCAGAACGACGGTGAGGTCATCCGGAACATAGTTGGGAACCAGCGTGGGGAGCCCAATGCCCAGGTTCACGTAGGAGCCATCGGTCAGTTCCCGGGCCGCGCGCGCAGCCATCTCGTTGCGGGTCAAAGCCATGATCAGGCTCCCTTCGTGCTGTCAGGGTTGCTGACGGTCCTGCGCTCGATGCGCTTCTCGATGTCTGAACCGACCTCCACAACACGGTGAACGTAGATGCCGGGAAGGTGCACCTGGTCTGGGTCGATCTCTCCGGCGTCAACCAGCTCCTCGACCTGCGCGATGCACACCCTGCCTGCCATGGCGGCGAGGGTGGCGAAATTTCGAGTCGCCTTATTGAAGACGAGGTTTCCGTGCCGGTCACCGCGGAGGGCATGCACGAGTGAGAAATCTGTGGTGATCGCTTCCTCAAGCACGAACTCCCGCTCCTGCCCGCGATAAGTGTAGCTGCGCACCTCTTTGGGTTCAGATGAAACGGCCACCCCTCCGGCACCGTCATAGCGCACGGGCAGACCACCCTCCGCCATCTGGGTGCCGACACCGGTCTGCGTGAAGAATGCAGCGATGCCGGAGCCGCCCGCGCGGAGCTTCTCGGCCAGTGTTCCCTGCGGCGTCAGTTCGACCTCGAGCTCGCCAGACAGGAACTGGCGCTCGAACTCCTTGTTCTCGCCGACGTACGACGAG
>Ga0180215_1005389_pt1 | contig 10947 bp, 8 predicted proteins | sample eDN3rd37CBELigBY_FD_128871 | JGI IMG/M metagenome (GOLD analysis project Ga0180215, IMG submission 128871) | Enriched backyard soil microbial communities from Emeryville, California, USA - eDNA 3rd pass 37_C BE-Lig BY (version 2) (version 2) | ecosystem: Environmental > Terrestrial > Soil >...
AGGAACCGTAATGCACTTTTCTGCTGTCCTGAGCGCGGAGCTGCCCGAACGCCTCGTTTAGCCGCAATCGCGCCGGATCGGCTCGAACGAAAGCGTGCTAGCGTGCCGGTTCGTGAAAATGCGAGGTTCCGTGCGCAGCTCGAAAGGCTTCGTCTTCGAAGCCGAAGACACTCCCCACCCGGTCGTGTGTCGCGATGTGCGAGGTTTCCCGCAAGCTCTCGTCGCCGCCCGCGATCGGGGCAAGTCACCCGGCAGGTTGGTGATCGTCGTTCCCGATCTGGCGATGGATGACTGGATCACGCGCTGGGCGGAAGACGAGTCCCGTGCCCGGCGGAACATCACCATCACGCGTCGCGTCGACGGACAGCGACTGCGCCTCGTGGGCACGCTGCTCTCGTACGGTTACGGCGTCGACACGACGATTGCGATCGAGGCGCTCGAAGCGGCCTCGACGAGCGACGAGGGCGAATCGTCGGCGGCGACCGATGCACCCCCTCGAAGCGGGGTGCGCGCCGCCCCGACGGCGAAGTCAAGCAAGCCCGCGGCCGCACGCCGCTGAGGCCGAGTCGGCGAGCGCGGGCGACGGAGACGAAATGAAAACGGGCCGGGTGACTTTCTCGCCACCCGGCCCGCCGGTTCCGGGCCCCAATCCTGGGGGGCCTTCACGCGTTTACGCGAAAGGGCGGTCTACCCGCGAAAAGGCTCCCGGTTAGGGCCACAGGTACTCTGCATGATGACCATCCCTCCTCCGGCTTGCCGGCACCCGGGGCCGCCCGGAACATGGACCGAACGGCGAAGCGGGTGTTCTTCGAGTGGGACTTTGTTCGTCCCGATTGTCTGTCGTGAATACGGAGAAAAGGCTCCGTCGGACCATTCCGGGGATCGAGCCCAATCACGACGGCGAGGAGACTAACATGGGCGAGGACCCCGGCAACGTCATCGGCGCCCGACGGCGTTTCGGTCGAGCCCGCATCGCAAGCCCGGACGTTGAACGTCACCATCATCGTTCTCGCCGTGAAGCGGAGGTCCTCAACCGCTACGACCTCGCCCTTGCACGGCGCGTGCTCGCGGCGGGGCTTCTGCTCGGGGCGTTGGCCTTCGTCATCACGGCGGCGACCGACGAGGCAGGCTCTTCCACGATCGATCGCTTGGGTCGCGTCGCCGCGTTTCTGCCGATCCTCGGCTCGCTCGCGGCCTCCGTCGTCCTCGCGCAGACGAGGTCGCGCGGTGAGATGCGAGCCCTGCACGCTCTCGGCGTCAGCCCGGCGCGCGCCGCGCGAGGGGCATGGCTCGGTGCCGCGGTCATCGGCTTGGCAGGGCCCGCGCTCGTCGCGCTGCAGCCCGCTTCCGTGGCCTCGCTCTTTCCGCGCATCGACCTGCCGAGCGCGTGGACCTTCGTCGATGGCCTCTGGGTCGACGGCAGAACAATGCTCGCGGTGGATGCGCGCGGCGACGTGCACCTCGGTTCCGCGACGAGCCTCCCGAGAGCCGAGCCTCCGAGCTTCGCCCCGGCCACGGTGCTCACGCTCGCCTTGACCTCGCTGATCGCGCCGGCATGGGCGCTCGCAACGACGCACGCGGTGCGGCGTCTCGTCGTCGCGCTCGGCGTCGGCTGCGGCGCCGTCACGCTCTTCCACCTCGTCGCGGCCGAGCGTCTGCCCCCGTTGGCCTTGACCGCGATCCCGCTCCTCTTGCTCGTCGATCTGGGCCTTCGTGGCACGGACGGGCCGGTCGGGGCATAAGGCGCGCCATGAGCGTGAAGAGCAGCTTCGGCATTGCTTCCGATCGGCCTCGCTGGGCGGTCCTCGTGCACGGAGGCGCTGGCGACATTCCCGACGACCGCGTGAACGAGCATCGCGAGGGATGTCGCCTCGCCGTCGTCGCCGCCGCGGCCATCCTCAGGTCGGGAGGCTCGGCTCTCGACGCCGCACAACGAGCCGTCGAAGTCCTCGAAGACGACCCGCGCTTCAACGCCGGCACCGGCGCTTGCCTGAACGAGGTCGGCGAGGTCGAGCTCGACGCATCGATCATGGAGGGCCGTGGCCTTCGAGCCGGCGCCGTGGCGGCCCTCTCCGCGTTCCGTCACCCCATCGCCATCGCCCGCGCTGCGCTCGAGGACGGCGTCCACGTCATGTACGCCGGCGAGGGCGCAGCTCGCTTCGCACGCTCCCGCGGCTTCGAGCCCGCGCGCCAGGAAGACATGATCACCGAGGCCGCCCGGAAGAAGTGGCAAGAGGTACGCGCGGGCATCGGTCACGCCGGTTGGGCGGGCGGTACGGTCGGCGCCGTCGTTCGCGATGCGAGCGGTCTCGTCGTCGCAGCCACCAGCACGGGGGGGATGACGAACAAGCGCATCGGCCGGGTCGGGGACACGCCCATCATCGGCGCCGGCACCTACGCCGACGACGAGGCCGGCGCCGCATCGTGCACGGGCCACGGCGAGGGCTTCATCCGCACCTGCCTCGGCCGCGCCGCCGTCGACCTCATGCGCTCGGGCATCTTCGCCGAGGAGGCCGCGCGTCGCTCCATCGAGCACATGAACCGCCGCGTCGGCCTCGACGGCGGCATCATCCTCGTCGGCAAGGACGGCAGCCTCGGTCTCGCCCGCTCTACGCGGACGATGTCCTTCGGCGCCGTCTGGGAAGGGGCCGCCGAGCCTCTAACCGGCGTCTGACTCGTCCTCGCCGGATTCGGTTTCTTTCTCGTCCTCGTCCTTCTCGTCGCCGCCATCCGACCCCGCGTCCGCCTGAGGCGTCTGGGGCGTGTCGTCGACCGGCACGAGGAAGCTGCACTCGGCCGTCCGCTCCGGATGGACGAGCACCTCGCACGCCGTCTGGAGCGTGGTCTCGGTGCTCACCTGGGCGTCGCAATCGGCCAGGGTGGCGGCGCCCGAGCGAGCGCAGGTGCCCGCGCGCCGGATCGTCTGCAGGCAGGCGTCCAGCGTCGGCTTTCCCGGCTCGACCGTCGCCGTGCCGTGCAGGCACTGGTCCCGGTAGAAGCGGACGCAGGCCTCGACGTCCTCCTCGCTCTGGACGCGGAAGTTGTCGGGGCAGGCGGGAGCCTGGCGGCAACGCTCCTGCTCGATTTCACGGCACGCATCGACGCCCTTCGCGTCCGTGCCGCAGCCTGCCGCGGCTCCGAACAGCGTGAAAACGAGGGCAACGAGCGTGGGTGCGGGACGCGAAGCGGCCTTGGCCATGGTGCGCCGCCCGTAGCACGTCCATCGCGCGGAGACCAAAAAGGCGACGTTCGCCGTCGGCTGGGCCATCCTCCGCCCGATGCCGATTGCGATGGTCCTCTGCGCCGGATTCGGGACGCGCCTCCGTCCGCTGACGGACGAGCTCCCCAAGCCGCTGATGCCGATCGGCGATCGCTCGGCGCTCGCGCACGTCCTTCGTTCCGTCGCCCGAGCCGGCCTGCGCCGCGCCGTCGTGAACGCCCATTACCTCGCCTCGGCCTTCTCGCTCGACGGCCTCGCTCCCATCGACGCGACGCTCTCGTACGAGCGCGACGTCCTCGGCACCGCGGGCGGCCTCGCCCACGCCGCGCCCCTCCTCGGTGACGACGACGTCCTCGTCTGGAATGGCGACATCCACGCACCCGACCTCGACGCCGCCTCGCTGCTCGCCGCCCATGCAGCTTCGAACGCCCCCTGGACCTGGCTCGTCGCCCCGCGCGCCAAGGGCGAGGGCACGGTCGGCCTCGACGAGGCCGGACGCGTCGTGCGCCTCCGCGGCCGCCACTTCGGGGAGGAGGCCTCGGGCGGCGACTTCCTGGGCATCTCCGTCATCTCGCCCGAGCTGCGCCGCGAGCTCCCGAAGCAGGGCTGCCTCGTCGGCGACCTCGCGCTCCCGCACCTCGAGAAGGGCGGCACCATTGCGACCTTCGCCTTCGCCGGCGCCTTCCACGACATCGGAAGCCCCACGGCCTTGCTCGAGGCCAACCTCGACTGGCTGAAGCGCCACGGTCGTCGCTACCACCGTGCCGAGAGCACGCACGTGGAGGGCGGCGTGCTCCTCGACGAGACCGTCGTCTCCGAGGGCGCGCGCGTGGCGGGGCAGGGGAGGCTGCACCGGGTCGTCGTGCTGCCGGGGGCGAAGGTCGAGGCACCGCTCGCGTCGGCGATCGTGGGGCGGGGGGCGCAGGTCGAGGTGCGTGGTCCGGTGGCTCGCGTCTGACGGCCCCGTTCGCACGAGCCTCACGGGTTCGCGAACGAACCCCAAAGCCTCCTCGATGAGCCCTGTCGGTTCGTGAACGAGCTGAAAACGTCGTCGATGGGGCATTTCGTCTCGTGAACGAAGCCAAAGGTCTCCTCGATGAGCCCTGCCGGTTCGTGAACGAGCCGAAAACGTCGTCGATGGGGCATTTCGTCTCGTGAACGAAGTCGAATGCCTCCTCGATGAGCCCTGTCGGTTCGCGAACGAACCGAAAACGCCACGAGTGGGGCATTCTGTCTCGTGAACGAAGTCAAAGGTCTCCTCGACGAGCCCTGTCGGTTCGCGAACGAACCGAAAACGCCACGAGTGGGGCATTCTGTCTCGTGAACGAAGTCAAAGGTCTCCTCGACGAGCCCTGTCGGTTCGCGAACGAACCGAAAACGTCGCGAGTGGGGCACTTCGTCTCGCGAACGAAGCCGAAGCTCGCCTCGACGAGCTTCTTTGCTTCGCGCACGAGCGAGCGGCCCTCGTCGCGAACGCCGCCGCACACGCTGTGGAATCCACGCCGCACGCATCGGGCCTTGCCCTATGCTCCCGCCCATGTCGCTCGCGCGCACCGGTCTGTACCTCGTCCTCGCTTCGCTTCTCCTCTCCTGCTCCTCCAACGACGCCGCCGACACCCCCGCCCCCGATGCCGGCACCTCGGATGAGGACGACGCCGGCCCGGATCCCGTTCCCTGGTGCGACGTCCACGCGGGCGCGACGCCGAAGTTCACCGACGCGACCGAGGCCTGGGGGCTCGGCGAGGAAGGCCTCCGCCTGCAGGGCAACCGCATCATCGCCGCGGACCTCGACGGCGACGGCTACCCCGACCTCGTCGTCAGCAGCAACACGCCCAACCAGCGCGACAGTGTCGGCGAAGACTCCTGGGTCCGCGTTCTCTTCAATCGACCGGGGCCCAATGGTCGGCGCATCTTCGTGGACGGCACGGCCGAGAGCGGCGTCTTCCGGACGCGCGACGGTTCGAGCACCGAATATCGTGCGTCGCACCTCGCCATCGCCGGCGATGTCGACAACGACGGCGACCTCGACCTCTTCACCGGCACCTACGTCGATCCCACCAATGCGAGCACCGACACCGGCGATCGCAGCGAGATTCTCCTGAACGACGGCTCCGGCAAGTTCTCACTCGCCCCCATCTCCGATCCCCACCCGGCCGACAACCAGCGCTGGCCGACGACCGGCGCGACCTTTGCCGACATCGATCGCGATGGCAACCTCGACCTCTTCGTCGGCTTTTGGTACCAGCGCTACGGCACGTCGTATCTGGGCGTCCAGGCGCAGCTCTATCGCGGCAAGGGCGACGGCACCTTCACGGCGCTCACCGAGCAAGCCGGATTGAAGACGGAGCGCAACGGCTATGCCGAGGGCAAAAACCACAGGCCCGCTTATGGCGTTACCTCGTGCGACCTGAACGACGACGGCGCCCCGGAGCTCCTCGTCAGCGTCTACGGCCGGCAGTGGAACCTGCTCTACCAGAACGACGGCCAGGGGGCGTTCACCGAGATCGGTAAGGAGAGCGGCTTCGCGGGCGACGATCGGCGCGACTATTCCGACAACGAGTTCTTCGCCTGTTACTGCACCGTGCACAAAGACGCGCCCGGTTGCGACAAGGCGGGGCCGCCGCGCATCGGCTGCCCGAGCCCGGCGGACTCGTATTGGAACGCCGGCTCCGACGATCAGGATTGGCGCCTCAATGGCAATAGCTTCACCACCTATTGCTCCGACATCGACGGCGACGGTCGCCTCGACTTGTACACGGCCGAGATCGCGCACTGGCACATCGGCGAGAGCTCCGACGTCTCCGAGCTCCTCCTCTCCAAGGGCGAGGGCGGGGAGATTCGCTTCGAGCGCCCCGGCAACGAGAAGACGGGCCTCACCCTTCCGCGCCCCACCGTCGATTGGAACGAGGGCGCCGTGATGGTCGGCGGCGGGGACTTCGATCTCGACGGCCGCGAGGATCTCTACGTCGCCACGACCGACTACCCGGACCAGTTCGGCCTGATTTTCCACCAGCAGCCCGACGGCACCTTCCGCGAGGTCTCCGAGGCGTGGGGCCTCCGCCATGCCTGCTCGAGCGGCCTCGTGATTGCCGACTTCGATCGCGACGGCGACCTCGACATCCTCACCGGTTCGAGCCGCATGCGCGATTGCGGACAGATTTGGCAACGCAACGAGGTGCGCCTCTACGAGAACGACGCCAGCGAGAGCGCGGCCTGGCTCCTCGTCAAGCTGGTCGGCGACGGCGAGACCGCGAACCGCACCGGCATCGGCGCCCGCGTGACCGTGAAGGCCGGCGACCGCTCGATCGTCAAGGAGCTGGGCGGCGGCTACGGGCACATGGGCATGCAGCACGACACCGTCCTCTTCTTCGGGCTCGGCGCCTGCGAGGCGGTCGAGTCGGTCACGGTGCGATGGCCGGACCGGGAGGGGACGACGCAGGACCTCCGGAACGTCGGGACGCGGCGCTTCGTCGAGATCCGGCAGGGGGAGGAGGAGGTGCGGGAGGTGGAGCTGCGGTAAGGCGTGCGCTTGGGCACGGGCGTGTGCGCGGATGAGGGTCCGGGCGTGCGTGGGGGGCGCGCCGGGCGGGGGGGCCATGTCGACGGCGCTGGCCGAGCCAGTGAGCATGGTGGCTGGCGCGGCCTGTGCGCTTGGCTGGGGCCCGAAGCGTTTTGGATATGGCCGTCGGTTCCGACCGGGTGTGCGTCCTGGGACGAGGTCGAGGGGCCGGCGGTCGTCGCGTTCTACCGCCGATAAATCTCGATCTCGTTCAGGTGCAGATAGGTCTTCTTCTGCGCCGTCAAGCGCACGTACCGCGCCTCGGTCGGGGGGAAGCTCGTCTTCCAGCGGTCGAAGACCTTGTTGCGCCTCGCGACCTGGGTCCACTGCTGGCCGTCGAGGCTCGTCTCGACCACGAGGGGAACGGCGCGGTCTTCGCAGCAATCGGCTCGGTTGTAGACCACGACGGAGCCGACGGTCTGCGCGGCGCCGAGGTCGATGGTGAGCCAGGGGTTCTCTTCCTCGCTCGTGTGGAAGCCGTGGATCTTGCGAATGCCGTCGACGGCGCCCTTCGTGGACTTCTGATCCCGGTAGGTGCTGCACGACGAGGTCTCCTTGTGGAGCGCGAGGTTGGGGCCGCGCATCCACACGCCGATGGCGAAGACGGCGCCGACCACCGTGCCGACGAGCAGGGCGAGCGTCGTCCCGATGCGCAGGACGCGACGCAGGCGAACCGCGTCCGCGAGCCGGCTCGCCTCGTCCAAGGGCGTGACCAGGGCGGCGACGAGCTTCCGTAGCGCCGCGAGATCGGCTTTGGCCGTCGCGGGATCGGCAGCCGAGGGGACGAGCGGATCCGCCGTCACGAGCCCGACGGCCCTCGCGAAGTCGGCGCCGAGGGAGCGTTCGAGGCTCGCGGCGACGGGCAGCCCGAGAAATGCCTCCCAGATCGCCTGCACGCTGGTGCTCGCATTCCTTCCGGCTCGCAGAAGGTGCGCCTTGGCGGCGAAGGTCGCGGCCTCGCGGGCCAGCGTCGAGGCGGCGCGGCTTCCATCCGAACGGCGCAGCGGCTCGCGCGGGGCGAGGATCGCGGCACAAGCCTCGTCGGCTTCGAGGGCGCGCTCGTATTCGTAAAAGCCGGGATCGCTCTTCCCAAAGGAATTGCGCTTCGCGGCGGCGAGCTCCTCCTCCAGCCAATAAAAGCGCCGCAGCGCCGACACCTTGCGTGCGGGCTCGCGCGGGCTCGGCTCCATGGGGTCGAGGGAAGGGGCGGGTTCGGACATGTCGAGCTTCGTCTGCATCAAGGGAGCCTCACGTTGATGAGCCTCGCGCCTTTCGAATCCTCGTCGTGGGGGTGGCCCTTGCCCCAGAGCGCGAACCTGCCCTTGTGGGCAATGAAGCCGTATTCGCCCGTCTCGAGCGCCGCCTTCATGTGCTCGTTGCTCTTGCCCCGCCGCGCCTCGTCGGTGTTCACGAGGAGGTAATCGGCGTCCTGGTAGCCGAAGCGCATCGTGAAGCAGTCCTCGCGGTTCGAGACGTGCGGCGCCTCGGTCTCGGTCGCGGCGACGGAGGCATTCGCCGGAATCATCGCGATGAGCTCGTAGAGATCGCGCAGGTTCTGCCGGTCGTCGTCCGTCATCACGAACTGCACCTGCCGGAAGCCGCCGCGGAAGGTGTGGTGCTGGAAGATGGCGCCGTGGTGATAGCTGAAGGCCGTCCCGACGACGGTCATCGCGGTGAGCGCGGAGAGAATGCGAGCACGGCCGTCGTGGAGGACGCGCCACGAAGCCATCGTCACCGCCGCGCCGAAGAAGACGAACGACGTCCAGTTCGACGTGTATTGGAAATAGGTCTGGATCGTCGGCTTGTAGCCGGTCGTGAGCAACGTGAACATCGTCGCCGGCAAGAGCAGGATCCACGTCTTCCCATTGCGCCAAGGCAAGAAGAGGACGGGGCCCATGAGCCGGAGCAGGAAGGTGAGCTTGTCGACCTCGAGCAGGGTCTTCAGCGTGTAGACCGGGTTCGAGACCAGGGTGCGGAGCACGGCCGCGAAGCCGCGCTCGCCCTCCGGGATGAGCCCGCTGAAGAGCCAGATGAAGGTCTCCTTCTCCTTCCCGCCGGTACGCAGGGCCGGCATGACGCCGAACTTGACGACGACGAAGTAGACGGCCGAGGCGATCCCCATGCCCAGGGCCCACTTCGGCCGATCTCCGCAAAGCAGATAGAAGAGCGAGGCCGCGGCGAGCGTCGCGCCCTGGTCTTCGCGCAAGGTTATGGCGGCGACGAAGGCGACGACGAGCCAGCCTTTGCGGCCCGTCTCGAAGGCGTAGAGCACCCATCCGATGAAGAAGGGCGCCAGCGTGAGGAAGTGGAAGTCGTAGAAAAGCGGCCCGTGCTGCGGCGCGTAGATCACGAAGCCGTAGGCGACGAGCAGCCCCGCCCACGCGCTCGCGAGCCTTCGCTTGGCGAGCAGATAGACCGGAACCGCGCCCAACCCCGTGATCAGCGCCTGGAGGACGAGCAGCGTGTCGGCTCGCTGCCGAAGCGCGTAGAAGGGTGCGAGGAGATAGGCCGAGTAGTTCGCGTGGACTTGGATGTGGGAGCCCGTCCGGCCCAGCTCCGGCGAGGCTTTGAAGCCTTCTCCGCGGAGCAGGTTCCACATCATGTTGTCGAAAATGGCGAGGTCGTACGAGTGCGTCTGCAATCGGTAATGATGCAGGACCGTGTAGTAGCTGAAGTAGACGACGAAGAAGATCGTCAACCCAGCGAGCAAAACGGCCGGAAGGCGTCGTACGAGGCGCGGATAGGCGAGATCGAAGGCGTCACCGAGGTAGCGCAGCCTGTCGAGCGGTAGCGCCGAGAAGAAGACGCGGAAGGCTCGTTCGAGGGCGAAGCCGTAGAGCGTCAGCGAGACGAGGAGGAGGAGCTCCTGGTCCCGGAAGATCCGCCAATCGAAGAAGATCGGCAGCGGGAAGGCGAGGACGAGGGGAGTCAGGAGCCTTCCGACCCGCGCGATCGCATCGACGCTCGAACGCCTGGGGCGGAGCGCGAGATAGATCGCGGCCAGCACGCAGCTCGCGGCGCCCGCCCCGAGCGAGGTGGCGAGGACGAGCCGGCGCGTGCTCGAGCCCATCGCGTTCTCGACGACGAAATCGGTGAGGTTGGGCAGCGACGCGAGCTGCAGCCCCAGGACCACCGAGGCGGGCGCGAGGAAGTAGACGAAAAATGACCGCGCGAGCTGGCTCAGGGCCGGCGATGGCGCGGTCGGATCGATGGACGACGAGGGCTCGAGAGGACGCGCGTCGGGGAGCTTGGGCTGTGCGGTCATGGGGGCGCGCCGTCGTGGGGCGCGCTCCCTATAGCGGATGGCTCGAACGTGTCCAAGCGGCGCCCGGCGCCGGAAATCTCACGACCCGCCCTTGCGCTGGAGCTGCTGCCTCGCGAGCTTCGCGATGGCCGCCTTCACGTTCTTGCTCTTCGCAATCGAGCGCAGCTCGTTGTCGCGCATGTGGCCGACGAGCTTCGACGCGATGATGAAGGGCGTCCGCGGATTGCAGACGAGGTTGTATTTGATTTGGTGATTGCGCGTCCATTCCTTGTTCTGGCCGATGACGCGCAAGACGTCTTCGGAGACGAGGCGGCTCGCCGAGGCGGAGATCACCTCGTTCTCCTGAACGAGGGGGCTGCGGATGGCGGCCTCGCAGACGACGCGGTTGTGCTCGCGCATCAGGAGCGCCCGCTCGGAGGCGCTCCCGAGCATCGCGGCCCGGATCTTCTGCGCAATCGTCATCTGCCCGAGCTTCACCCAGAGGGGGATGAACTTCTCCTTGATCTTCTCCTCGCCCTCGTCGTCCGTCTCGTGCGTGCCGCCTTGGGTGGCGTCGTCGCTGAGCTTCTCGCCGAGCTCGATGGTCTCTTTGAAGAGAAGGTCGTCCGGCGTCGGCTCTTCGCTCGGCTCGGCGATGAGCTCGTTCATGAGGGCGGCCGCAACCTCGGCGTAGGCCGGGATGTCGAGCTCCTTGCCGTTGCGCACGGCGAGCTCGACGACCCGGTCCGCGGTGGACATGCGGGTCGCCTTGTTCATGTACAGGCGCTCGATGATCCGCGGGTGGGCGAGGAGCCGCTCCTGGTTGACGGCGATGATCTCCGAGATGGTCTCGTTGCAGCGGCCGGCGATGTCCGCGACGGTCTCGGGCGAGATGCGCGGCATCGCGAGCAGCTTCTCGAGGAC
>Ga0180215_1005390_pt1 | contig 10946 bp, 9 predicted proteins | sample eDN3rd37CBELigBY_FD_128871 | JGI IMG/M metagenome (GOLD analysis project Ga0180215, IMG submission 128871) | Enriched backyard soil microbial communities from Emeryville, California, USA - eDNA 3rd pass 37_C BE-Lig BY (version 2) (version 2) | ecosystem: Environmental > Terrestrial > Soil >...
ATACTATGAAGCATGGCCATTCTTCTACAAAAACGGTGGATCTCCACTTAATGCAGATTTAACTGAGTTTACGTTTGATGATCCAAAAGTAGTACAAGCAATTCAAGATTTAGCAGATTTAAAACTTAAAGAAGATGCAGCACCTGAAACATTAGGTGGGGCAGATGTTGGTGGTACATTCCAAGCTTGGGCTAACGAAGAACAACGTACTATAGCAATGGAGCCATGGGCAACTTGGGCTATTAGTTCTGCACAAGGTAAATACCCTACGAACTTTATGGTTGCAGAATACCCAACTGGTGATTCAGGAGACTCAGTAACAATTGGTGGAGTTGGCGGTTGGATCATGTTCAACCAAAAAGACGATGCTAACAAAAAAGCAGCAGTTGCTGATTTTATGAAGTTTATTTCTTCAACTGATGAGCAATTTACAATGGCTCAAAATTACGGTATTTTCCCAGCTCGTATTAGTTCTTCTGAAATGGATCCATTCAAAGATAATCCAGAGATGACAAGAGCGATGGAAATGTCTAGCCAAGTTGTAATGCTTCCTCGTCACCCAGAATGGAAAAAAATCGATGAAGCAATCCAAACACAACTTCAGTTAGTGTTTAATGGTGAAAAAACAGCTGAGCAAGCAATGGCTGACGCGAAAAAAACTGTAGACGAATTATTGAAATAACATTTGAGAAGCAGGTTTTGCATAAGCAAGCCTGCTTCACTTGTAGGAGGTGTATGAAATGACTCAAGTGAAATTAGATCCTGTACAACAAGAAAATATAATAGAGAGTAGTTTACAAGATACGAAAGAACTGAAAAAGTCGAATAAAAAACCAAACACTGTTTGGCGAGATATGAAGAAAAACTACAGTGCTTATTTGTTCTTATTACCAAAATTAATACTGTTTGTATTATTTGTGGCATTTCCAGTAGTTTGGGCGATCGTACTATCATTTCAAGAGTATAGATTCAACGGAAGTATCTTTATAGGATTAGATAATTACATAGACGTATTTAATAGTGAAGCATTTCGAATTGCATTAAAAAATACACTACTCTTTACCGTTGTAACTGTACCTTTTTCTGTTATTAGTGCTCTTGTGATATCTGTTATGATCTTCGGATTAGGTAAAATATCTCAAAGCTTTTTCCGGTCAGCTTTCTATTTACCATCTGTTACGTCTATGGTCATCATTGCAATGGTTTGGCGTTGGATGTATAACTATGACTTCGGTTTATTTAACTACTTTTTAAGTTGGTTCGGAGTTGAACCGATTAACTGGTTAGGTCAATCCGCAACTGCTTTATGGGCCTTGATTATCATGTCATGTTTAATTCCATTTGGTACCGGTATCATTATGTATTTAGCTTCTATGGGATCTATCTCTCAATCACTTTATGAAGCTGCTCGTATTGATGGTGCAAGTAGTCTTAAACAGTTCTTTCATATAACGATACCTTTACTTAAACCTACAACTTTATACCTTGTTTTATTAAGCACAATAGGTTCATTCCAAGTGTTCACTCAAATTATCATGATGACAGGTGGGGGACCAGGTAGTTCGACTGAGACGTTAGTACATTTAATCTATAAAACTGGTTTCCGAGATTTTGAATATGGTTTAGCTTCTGCTCAAGCAGTAGTACTATTTATCATCATTTTGATTTTCTCAATTATCCAGTTCAGAGTACTACGTCATGATGAGTAAGGGGAGGGTCGAAAGTGAAAAAGAAACCATTTAAAAGTTTAAACAAAATTATTACCTACATTTTACTAACAATCTTTGCGATTATTTCATTATTACCACTTTACTGGGTATTTTCGACATCTCTCCAGTTAAGTAGTTATCAGTCACAAGACATGGAACGACCGGTATCATATGTTAACGCGAATCCACCTAAATTGTATCCGATGGGTATACCTTTGTATTTTGAACATTGGGCTGAAGCTCGAGAGGCTGCAAGTGAAGGTGATTTAGAAACAGAAAAATATCACAGAGACATGATGAATTACATTATTGAAGATACTTTTTCTAGTTTCGTTAACTTATTTACAAAACAAGATGTCGGAAAATGGTTCTTTAATAGTATATACATTGCGGTCATTGTAACTTTTGGGATCTTGATCTTTGACTCCATGGCAGGATACGTACTCGCCAAAAAGAGATTTCCGGGTCGGAATATCATATTTTGGGTCATTATTTCCACAATGATGATTCCAGGACAAGTTACTCTTGTTCCACTATTTATGATGGTAGGAAAATTAGATTTAATGAATACCCATTGGGCTTTGATTTTACCTGATTTAGCAATGGTTTTCGGTGTGTTTTTAATGAGACAGTACATGTACTCTATTCCTGATGAATTATTAGAAGCAGCAAGAATGGATGGTGCAAGTGAATGGAAAACGTATTGGACAGTCGTATTACCACTTGCTAAACCGGGACTTGCGGCGTTAGGTATTTTTACATTTATGAGTGTTTGGAATTCATTCCTATGGCCAATTATCGTCTTAAATAATGAGGCACTTTACACCTTACCTGTCGGATTAAAGACGTTACAAGATGCGAACTTAGCAAGCTTTAAATTGCTTATGAGTGGAGCAGCAATTACTGCAATTCCAATGATTATCGTATTTATCTTATTCCAACGTCACTTCGTCAAAGGTTTAACGATTGGTGGAGTAAAAGAATAATGAAACCAAAAGTAAAACTCGGTGTAGACGTATTTTTAGAGGAACACGTTCACTTAGTGAAAGGGAAACGTGTTGGTTTATTGACAAATCAAACAGGTGCAAATGCAGAGTTAGTTTCCACGATACGATTATTCCATCGACATCCTGATATTCAATTAACCGCATTATTTGCACCTGAACATGGTTTAAAAACATATGCAAAAGAAGGCGAAAAGTTTTCAAATACAGTTCACGAGGAAACAAATTTACCTGTATTTAGCTTATACGGAGCTACTAAGAAACCGACTGATGAAATGATGGATGAAGTGGATGTTGTAGTGTTCGATATTCAAGATATTGGAGTTCGGTATTACACATACATTTATTCTCTCGCGTATATGATGGAAGCTTGTAAGCGTACAAATAAAAAAATAATCGTGTTAGATCGACCAAATCCGATTGGTGGGATTGAAGTAGAAGGAAATTTAGTTGCCGATGATTTCACGTCGTTTGTCGGACTATATCCGATACCAAATCGTTATGGTATGACTGTTGGAGAATTAGCAAGTTATTTCAACAACGAATTTTCCATTCAATGTGATCTAACCGTTGTATCTATGGAAGGTTGGAACCGTAATATGTACCTTTCAGATACTTGCCTCCCATGGATTTCACCTTCACCAAATACGACCGGAATTGACATGATGTTGCTTTACCCAGGAACTTGTTTAATAGAAGGAACGAATCTTTCAGAAGGAAGAGGAACTACACAACCATTTGAAATTATAGGTGCTCCTTTTATTAACGGCGAAAAATTACAAGACGAGTTGAATGCACTAAAGTTACCTAATATTCATTTTAGGGCTACCTATTTCAAACCTACCTACCAAAAATATAAAGATGAACTATGCGAAGGGGTACAATTGCATATTTTAGATCGGTTAAATTTTAAACCGCTAAGTACTTTTTCAAAGGCATTCAACAAAATCGTAAGTATATATGGAGACCGTATAGAGTTCTTAACATATGAAAGTATAAAGCACCCGATGTTTGACTTACTCGCGGGGAGTGCACTTCTAAGAAAGTCCGTTTTAGAAGGTAATATTGATAACTTTTTAGAAGCGTGTCAAAAAGATACGAAAGAATTTATGACAAGAAGAGCAAAGTATTTACTCTATAGATAGGAAGGCAGAGCGATGGACAAAATATCACTTCTGACAACTGAAAAAAGTAATCCGAAGACACATCAAATTGATGAAATGTCGATAACGGAAATATTAAATGTGATGAATGAGGAAGATCAAACAATAGCGATATCGGTCCAACGTGTATTACCACAAGTTGAAGAAGTTATTAAAAAGGTCGTAACGGCATTTCAAAATGAAGGTAGATTAATTTATGTTGGAGCTGGAACAAGTGGAAGAATCGGGATTCTAGATGCAGTTGAATGTCCTCCTACTTTTAGTACTTCACCAGATTTAGTACAAGCAATATTAGCAGGTGGAGAAGGTGCTATGTTTCGTGCGGTTGAGGGTGCAGAAGATGATGATGAACTTGGGGCTACTGACTTAAAAAATCTATCTCTTACTTCTCGTGATGTAGTAATTGGAATCGCTGCCAGTGGTAGAACACCTTATGTAATTGGTGCATTAAAATATGCAAATCAGTGTGGAGCAACTACTGTGAGCCTTACTAGTAACGAAAATTCAATTATAAGTCAATATGCTTCGATTAATATTGAGGTTGTCACAGGACCTGAAATCTTATCTGGATCTACTCGTTTGCGTGCTGCAACGGCACATAAAATGATACTTAACATGATTTCAACCACTTCAATGATTAAGATGGGGAAAGTCTATCAAAATTTCATGGTAGATTTAAACGCAAGTAATTATAAATTAAAAGAACGTGCGAAAAAAATTGTCTGTACAGTAACAAATGTTGATTACTCAACAGCAGAGGCTGTGTTAGACGAAACAGAATATAATGTAAAACTTGCAATTGTCATGATATTAACGAATGAAAATAAAGCAGATGCTTTAAGACTCATTTCAAAATCCAATGGGTTTGTCCGTCAAGCTATCAATCTAGCAAAACATGAGAGGGGTTAAAAACATGTTAAGAACATTTCAAAATGGCGATGAATTAGGTATTGTGAAATTATGGAATGAGGTATTGATTCATGATCCGATCAATGCGAACCGATTCCGAAACCAAATATTATTAGATGCTAATTTTGATCCAAAAGGACTTATTGTTGCTGTGGAAGAAGGGGCAATCGTAGGTGCTGTATTAGCTATTACGAGAAAACTTCCAATGGAAGGCACAAATTTAGAGAGTGATACTGGTTGGATTACTTTCTTCATGGTTCACCCACAATATGAACGTGCAAATATTGGTCATCAGCTTTTTGAACAGGCGTGTGACTATATTAAAAATCAAGGAGCAGAAAAAGTGTACTTCTCCTCTTACGCACCAAATTATTTTGTTCCAGGTATTGATGAAGATCGTTATCCAAAAGGGTATGCTTTCTTATTAAAAGAAGGATTTAGAAAGCTGTATTCACCTGTTGCGATGCACAGAGCTTTAATCGATTATGTATATCCTGAACAAATTAATGAGCTTAAAAAGCAAAGAGAATTAGAAGGATATTCATTTGGCAAGGTACAAGATGGCGACTTATATGAATTAATCCAATTTGCAAATGTGCATTTCAATCCAGATTGGGGAAGAGCGATTCGTGAAGGTATTTTAATGGGTATGGATCCTGCTAGAGTTCTAGTTGCGAAAAATCAAGACACAATCGTTGGATTTGCTTTATATGGTGGATATGAAGGAATTCGTGAAAGATTTGGTCCTTTCGGTGTTGATGAACGTGAACAAGGGAAGGGATTAGGTAAAATATTATTACACGATACATTACATGAAATGAGAAAACAATCTATACAAGGTGCCTGGTTCTTATGGACAAGTGAAAAAAGCGCAGCTGGACATTTGTATTTAAAGAATGGATTCCAAACTTATCGAAAATTTCATGTTATGGTAAAGGAATTAACAAATAATTGAATTGAGTAGTGAAGGGTTGATTTTATGGCGATATCAAATGGTGGTTTAATTTTACTGAAAGAAATGAGGGAGCAACTCCCTCCATCAGAACAAAAAATTGCAGATTATATTCTTTCACATCCAGAAAAAGTTGCGACGATGACTGTTTCTGAATTAGGTGAATTGAGTCATACGAGTGGTGCAGCAGTAACACGACTTTGTAAATCCTTGAATTTAAAAGGCTTTCAAGAGTTGAAACTACGAATTATTGGAGACTTAGGCCGTAAAATTGAATTGACGAACCGTGATATCAAGCCAAATGAGCCAGTATCAATTACGATTCAAAAAGTAACAGATTTAGCTGTACAAACGTTACGTGAAACAGCAGAGTTAATCGATAGTAAACAATTAGAACTGGCTGTAGATGCAATTGTTAATGCGAAAAACATTCACTTCTTTGGTGTAGGTGCATCAGGAATATCTGCAATTGATGCCCAGCAAAAGTTTTTAAGAATAAACAAGCCATCTACTGCCAGTACTGATTTACATATGGGCGCAACCATTGTCGCAAATGCAACAAAGGATGATGTTGTTTTTGGTATATCATTTTCGGGTAGTACATTTGAAGTTGAAAAAATTATTGAATTAGCCAATCAAAAAGGGGCAAAAACAATAAGCTTAACGAAATATGGTCAAACTCCAATTTCTCAACTTTCACAGATCCAGTTATACACATCACCAAACAGAGAAGCGAACTTTAGAAGTGGAGCAACATCGTCAAGACTTGCTCAGTTACACGTAATGGATATTTTATTTATGTCCGTTGCTTCAAAACAATTTGATACGACAATTCAATATTTAGATGAAACAAGAGAAGCGATTGAATCCTTCCAAAATCAACAAAATCAGAAGAGAAAAAATTAGACATTAAAGAAGGTGAACATTTTGACAGATAAAGTAATAAGAAATCTTCAAATCTGTTTAGAAGATGGTTCTGTTATTCGTGGAGAAGTGTTCATTCAAAATGGAAAAATCTCTCGTATATCAAAAACCCCGATTGAAAACTATGATGGAGAAGAATTTGATGGTAATGGTTACTTGGCAATGCCAGGGTTTATTGACCAACATATTCATGGTGCTTCTGGTGCAGATTTTATGGACGGTGAAATACACGGAACAGAGAAGATTGTTTACTATCTACCAACCGAGGGGACGACTTCTTTTTTAGCAACAACAATGACACACTCACCAGACCATATTCATAATGCTGTAAACACGAATAAACAATTCATTGGAAATCGTAATTTTAAAGGGGCAGAAATGCTCGGATTTCATTTAGAAGGGCCATTTATTCATCCTGAACAAAGAGGGGCACAACCATTACAGTATATCCGCAAACCTTCAATAGAAATGATAAGAAAATGGTTTGGTGCTGGTCTAGATGATTTGAAAATTGTAACCCTTGCTCCAGAGCTAGATACAAATTTTGAGTTAATAAACTACTTAACAAATCATCAAATTGTATCATCTGCTGGTCATACGAAAGCGAGTTTTGAAATCATCCAATCAGCACATCGACATGGTCTAACAAACTTAACTCATTTTACAAATGCAATGACTGGAATCCACCATCGGGAAATAGGTGTTGTAGGAGCAGGTTTTATGAACAATAACCTATTTTGTGAAGTGATTGCAGATGGGGTTCATTTATCAACAGAGATGTTAAAAATGATCGGCAAATTTATTGGTTCCGATCGAATCATTTTAATTACCGATTCGATGCGAGCAAAAGGATTGCCAGATGGAACCTATACATTAGCTGATCAAGATGTTACTGTCGTAGGACAAAAAGCTACATTACAAAACGGCACTCTAGCTGGTAGCGTATTACGAATGATTGATGGTGTGAAGTTGATGAAGGAACTTTGTCATTTTACTATCCATGATATTCAAAAAATTAGTTCTATGAATGCTGCAAAACAACTCGGTGTATTTGATAGAAAAGGTAGTATTAGTGTAGGGAAAGATGCTGATTTAATATTACTGAATGAAGAATTGGAACTACAACATACATTTTGTCTTGGTGAATTATGTTTTTCAAAAGTTTAAGAGAATAATAGATTGGAGGAATAACGATGGCTGAATTAAAATTAGTAAACCTTACAAAAGAATATGATAAGGGAGCAGTAGCTGTTAAAGACTTTAACTTACATATTTTAGATAAAGAATTCATCGTTTTTGTTGGTCCATCTGGATGCGGAAAAACAACTACGTTACGAATGATTGCAGGGTTAGAGGACATTACAGATGGTGTTTTGGAAATTGACGGTACAAAAATGAATGAAGTTGCACCTAAAAATCGCGATATTGCAATGGTATTCCAAAACTATGCATTGTATCCTCATAAAACTGTATATGAAAATATGGCATTCAGTTTACAAATGAGAAAAGTGCCTAAAAAAGAAATTCAAGAAAAAGTAAATGAAGCTGCAAAAATATTAGGATTAGAAGAGTACTTAAAGCGTAAACCAAAAGCATTATCTGGTGGTCAGCGTCAACGTGTTGCACTTGGTCGAGCTATTGTTCGAGATGCAAAAATTTTCTTAATGGATGAACCTTTATCAAATTTAGATGCAAAATTACGTGTGCAAATGCGTGCAGAAATCCAAAAACTACATCGTAGATTAGGAACTACAACAATTTATGTAACACACGATCAAACAGAAGCGATGACAATGGCTACACGTTTAGTTGTCATGAAAGATGGTCTAATTCAACAAGTAGGTACTCCTAAAGATGTTTATGATTATCCAAATAACGTATTTGTAGGAGGATTTATTGGTTCTCCTGCTATGAACTTCTTTAGAGGAAAGATTGGGGAATCAGAGTTTGTAATTGGTGACTTTAGAATCGAACTTCCTGAAAGTAAACGAACGCTTTTACAGGAAAAAGGATATATCGGAAAAGAAATCATACTTGGTATTCGACCAGAGCATATTTATACGAAATCCGAAGATATTGCAAACCATAAAGGATCAACCGTTTCAGTTCAAATCGAAGTGGCTGAGCTTATGGGAGCAGAAACATACTTATATTCGAATTTAAATGGAACTGATTTTATAGCAAGAATTGATGTGGATTCAAATGTTAAACCATTAGATATTATTCAATTAGCATTTGACATGGATCGAGCACATTTCTTTGATGCGGATACGGAAAATCGGATTTATTAATGAAAGAACCTGGCGAGCACAAGCCAGGTTTTCTTCTCTTATATTCTTTTAGTAGGTTTGAAGGTCAATTATGTACTTTGTAGTAAAAAGGAGAGAGAAAATGGATACTCGCCTCATAAATAAAATTGAAGCAATTGTAGGGAAAGAACATGTTCATTCGTCAAGGGCATCTTTACTTGCCTATTCGTATGATGCGACACCGAATTTTCAAGCTATTCCTGATATAGTAGTTGCACCGAGTAATACGAATGAAGTTCAACAACTTGTTTTATTATGTGCTGAAGAAGGTGTACCAATTGTTCCACGAGGTTCCGGTACAAATTTAGCAGCAGGAACAACTCCCACTTCTGGTGGTATGGTCATACTCTTCCATCGAATGAACAAAATTTTAGAATTAGATGAAGAAAATTTAACATTAAGCGTTCAGCCAGGAGTCATCACTCAAAGTATTCACCAATTCGTTGAACAAAAAGGATTGTTTTATCCACCAGATCCAGGCTCTATGAAAATATCTACTATAGGTGGGAATGTGAGTGAAAATTCTGGTGGGCTCCGTGGGTTAAAATATGGGGTTACAAAAGATTATGTGATGGGTTTAGAAGTCGTTCTACCTAACGGTGAGATATTAAAAACAGGTGGTAAACTTGCAAAAGATGTTGCTGGCTATGACTTAACTAGTTTACTAGTCGGTTCTGAAGGAACACTCGGAATTATTACAGAAATTCTACTTAAAGTGATCCCATTGCCTGAATCAAAACAAACAATGTTGGCGGTTTTTCCTTCATTGGAACAAGCGGGAAGTGCTGTTTCAGCTATTATTGCAGCTAAAATTACACCAGTAACATTAGAGTTCATGGATAATGGGACTATTCGTGCAATTGAAGAATATGCAAAAATTGGTTTACCTACTGAGGCTGAAGCGATTTTACTACTTGAACAAGACGGAAATTTAGATCAAGTGATAGTGGATACGAAGAAGATGTCAGAAATCTGTGAAGAACATGGTGCGACAAGTATTCAATTAGCAGAAAATGAAGCGGAAGCCGAGAAATTACTGTTAGCGCGAAGGGTAGCATTGTCTTCATTAGCTAGAATCCGTCCAACAACCATATTAGAAGATGCGACAGTACCACGCTCGGAAATCGCTAAAATGGTACGAGAAATTCAACGTATATCAAAGAAGTATAATCTAACGATTTGTACATTTGGACATGCGGGGGATGGTAACCTTCATCCAACTTGCCTTACAGATTTACGAGATTTAGAAGAAATGAAACGGGTTGAAGAAGCCTTTGATGAAATTTTTGAAGTAGCGATTAGATTAGGTGGAACGATTACAGGTGAACATGGAGTTGGAGAGATGAAAGCTCCTTATTTAGAATGGAAAATTGGTGCATCAGGTATTCAAACGATGAGAAATATTAAACTAGCATTCGATCCTCAAAATATTATGAATCCTGGAAAAATGTTTGCAAAAGAGACGAGAAAAAGAATGGTGATGTCAAATGGTTAGTGTCGAAGCTAATCGCATGAGAGAAGCATTTATCGAGCGTGTTGATGAGGAAAAGCTTCTTGATTGTATGCGTTGTGGTTTTTGCCTTCCTTCATGTCCAACTTATATACAAACAGGTAATAATGAAGTACATTCTCCCCGTGGTAGAATTGCAATTATGAAAGCAGTGCGAGACGGTTTTGTAGATTGGGATTCATCACTAGAAGAATCTATCAATCTTTGCTTAGGCTGTAGAGCTTGTGAGCCTGCTTGTCCAGCAGGAGTTGAATATGGGCATTTATTAGAACAATCAAGAGATGCCATTCAATCTGTGAAAAATCCTTCATTAAAGGAAAAAGTTAGTCGAAAATTAGCCTTTGATCATTTATTTAAAGATCAATCTAAGATGGTTGGCGCTACGAAATTAGTTCGTGCATATCAGGCTAGTGGCTTACAGAAAGTAGCAAGAAAAATTGGTTTCATGAATTTGTTCCCACCGATG
>Ga0180215_1005391_pt1 | contig 10946 bp, 13 predicted proteins | sample eDN3rd37CBELigBY_FD_128871 | JGI IMG/M metagenome (GOLD analysis project Ga0180215, IMG submission 128871) | Enriched backyard soil microbial communities from Emeryville, California, USA - eDNA 3rd pass 37_C BE-Lig BY (version 2) (version 2) | ecosystem: Environmental > Terrestrial > Soil >...
AACAGTTCCAGTTTCTCGGTCATGGTCGGTCCTCGAGTCGTTGAGCGCCGCTCCTACCATGAGAACAAAGATTGAACAAACTGCTTGCGCCGACTCGTGCCGGGGGTGTTTCAGCGCGCGCATGGGCAAACGGAAACCGTTGCGGGGCGCGTGGACGAAGAACCTGGGCACGATGATCGCGGAAGGGATCAAGTGCGCTGGCGGCTGCGATCGATGTCGGGGGTGGAAGGAGGTGGATCTCGTGAAGCTCGCCGAGATCAAGGGGCTGGACTACAGCCTGTGGAACCGACGCACGCCCTGCAGGCTGACGCCGGGATGCCCCGGAAAGGTGTCGTTCTACTGCGACGGCCGGTTCCGCATGGAACCGATGCACGATTGACACGCGCTCCCGCGGCCAACAGCATCGCGCCATGTGCAACCTCTACGGCATGCGCGCCTCGCGCGACGAAGTGCGGGCCTATTTCCGGGCCACCGACGACTGGCGCCGGGATGTGGAGGTGGAGAAGGACTACGTCGCGCCAGGCAAGCCGGGGTACGTGGTGCGCGAGGAAGCGGGCGCGCGGGTGCTCGACACGATGGTCTGGGGCTTCCCCTTCCAGGGCAGGCCGGTGACGAACGTGCGCAACTACACGAGCCCGTTCTGGCGCTCTGCGCTGCAGGACCCGGCAAGGCGGTGCCTCGTGCCGGTCACCGAGTTCCAGGAGTGGTCGATCGAGCCGGATACGGACACCGGCCGGAAGCGGCCGCACTGGTTCGCCCTGCCCTCGCGCCCGATCTTCGCCTTCGCCGGCATCTGGCGCCCGGCCGAGCCTGCACCGTTCTTCTCGTTCCTGACATGCGGGTACGAGGGCGACCCGGCAACGCACGTCGTCGGCGCGATCCACCCGAAGGCAATCCCGGTGATCCTGCACGAGGAAGACTACGACCGCTGGCTCGGCGCCGAGCTGGACGAGGCCCTTTCGCTCGCCTGTGCGTTCCCGTCGCAGCTGATGAGCGTGCGCGATTCGCGCTGACACGCAGGAGGAAACGATGGCGAAGCCCGACCCGGAACTGGTGCAGACCTTGCGCGGCCTGACCGAGGACGACGTGATCGAGGCGCTGGAGAGCTCCTACGTCGCCGAGGTGTTCGACGGCATCGTGCCGGTCGCGCTGCTGGAGTTCTACAACCGGATGCTCGACCGCGCGATCGGCGTGCCGGACGACTAGGGCGTGGCCTCGAGTTTCACCGCATGCGGTTACGGATGATAAGCTCCTTCGCCGTCTGTGGACCAGTGCCAGACACGGTGTAGGTAGTCTCCACGCCCTCGATATGGAACGCCCCAAATATCTCCCGGATCTCCGGCACGTCGTTGATTGACAGAATGAATCGACCAGCGATCTGTTCGAGCTGTCGGGCGAGACGCATGAAGTCAATTCGCGCAAAGACGCCAGTGCCGTAGTCGCTCTCGCAATTGAAATAAGGCGGGTCGAGGTAGAATAACGTGCCAAGCGTATCATAGCGCGCGATGAGCTCGCCGTAGGGCAGCCGCTCAACAATCACCCCGGCGAGCCGCTCGTGCAGTTCCTCAAGTCTCGGGCCAAGCCGGGTTACATCGAAGCGCGCCGGCATCCCCGTCTGAGTTCCGAAAACACGTCCAACGATCTTCCCGCCAAACGCCAGTCGCTGCAGGTAGAGAAAGCGAGCCGCACGCTCCAGATCGGTCAATGTGGTCGGGTCGACTTTCAAAAGCCGCTCGAACCCGGCACGCGTGGTCAGCTGGAACCGCAGCATATCCATAAACGGCACATAGTGTCGCTGCAGGATTCGGAAGAACGTCGCTACGTCCTCGCTGATGTCGTTAATCACCTCGCACGGAGGCTTCCGTCGCCGGCGAAGGAATACGCCGCCCATCCCCACAAATGGCTCCGCGTACGTTTCGCAGGGGTGTGCATCGATCAGTTGGACTAGCCGCAATGCCAAGTTGCGCTTGCCGCCCATGTACGGGGCGACGGGCTTCACAGGTTCACATTGATCGGGAAGTAGCTCCATCGTTCGTGCTGCTCTACAAGGCCCCGCCCGGTGCACGGGTGCGGGGCGTAAGCGGCCAGGCCGGCCGCGCGTGACGGGTGCCCTCCCGTCGGTTGCCGTGTTCCAGCACGGCACCCCCGCTCCGGCCGAGCGGCCGTGCGGACGTGTTCCTGTTGTCGCGGTGCTGCCGACGTCAGTTAACCGGCCGGACCAGCGACAACGCCCAGTTGTGGCAGGCTACGGCGTAACCGGCTGCGTCTGTGAGCTGTCGCAGGTCAGACTCGGAGATAACCACGTCGGCAACGCCGGGCAGTGCACCAGCCATTCCGGGATCGCGATCTTCGGCGGCGGGATCGGATCCGCCGGGTGCACGACAAGCGGCTTCGGGCCGCACGCGATGAGCGCTAACGTACCGATCAGTGGCATCGCGCACCGCGCCATCGAACTGCTTCTTTTCATCGTCGCTCTCCTTCGCGCGATCGCGGTAGGCCTGCTCCGCCCTGTCGTTCACCGCCCGCTGCGCGGAGGCGGCACCGGCCTGCGCTTCGATCATGGCCTCCAGGTCCGCGCCGAGGCGTTTCGCCTTCGGCTTCCATCCCTCGAGGTGGATGTCCGGCAGCAGCGGCAGCTCGACGCGGATGTCCGCGTAGGTGTTGAACCACATCGCCACGACCGCCACGATCAGCACGAGGCGGAGGACGAGGCTCGCGAACACCGAGCCGGCCTTTGCGAGGACGTATGCGCCCGCCCCGGCGGCCTTGGCCTGGATCGTCATGCCACCGCCCCCAGCCCTTCGCGGCAGACCTTCGCCTCACGCGCCCGGCGAGCGACCAGCCCCTTGATCACGCGGCCGCCGGCCTTGTTCCACCAGGTCAGCGCTTCGCACCCGCCCATCAGGTCGCCGGCGTTGAACCGCTTTCGCGCCGTCGATCCGCAGTAGTTGCCGACGCCGAAGTTGTAGGCGCCGGACACGGCGGCGAAGCGCGGGCCCTCGCGGCGCTTCTCGACCCGCGGGTCGCTGGAGAGCGCGAGGCCGGGCGTGCACTTCATCACGCCGATCGCGTGCTTCACCAGCTCTTCCTCGAGCATGGCCGCGCACTGCTGCTCGGTGAACCGCATGCCGGCCTTGAGCGGCTTGCCCTGGTAGGTCGTGATGCCGTCGCAAGCGGTCGGCACGCCCACGATGTCGAGATAGACCTGCAGGTACTGCTTGCCCGCCTTGTGGCGGATCTGCAGCTCGCCCTGCTCGCCCAGCGTCGCCTCGACCGTGCGGCCGCTCTCTTCCTTCGGCGTGGCGATTCCCAGCGCGATCGCCACGCCGCCGCCGACGATCGAGGCCAGCGTGATCTTGAGCGGATCCATCTTCGAGGGTGCCACGCCCATCGGATCGATCGGTACGGGCCTTCGCGGCTCGTCCGGAGGACGGAACTCAGGCATCGGACTTCTCCTTCGCCTTCGGCTGTTCGATCACTCGGAGCGCGGTCGGGATCACGATCACGACGAGGCCCACGATGCCGGCGGCCACGTATCGCAGCACTCCGGCCGGGATGAAGCCGATCAGGCCGAGCAGGATTGCCGGGTGGGCGGTGAATACGGATGCGGCCGCGCCGACCAGCACGGCCAGGTGCACCGTCCACCAGCGCCATGCGCGGCGCCAGTCCTCGACAAGGCGAAGTTTCATCTCAACCTCCTTTTCCGGGGATTCCGAACCGCCAGGCGGCGGTGATCACGGCGATCGCGGCGACGAACTTCGCCAGCCACTTCACGAACTTCGTGAACCAAGCCGCGCTCTTCCACGCCTCGGCCATGTCACGCAGGGTTGGCAGGATCTCCGCGAGCGTGAGCCGGTCCGCCTCGCGCTGGGCATCGTCTGTCTTGAGCTGCTCGACCGTCTCGACCACCGCGGCGAGCTGCTGCTCCCGCTTCGCCTCGCCCGCCTTGATCGCCTCGATCGCGGCCGAGAGGGCGTCGAGCTTCGCGATGATCAGCTCGCGCTGCTGGTCGCGCGTCGCCTCGGTGGGCTTGCCGGTGCTCTCACTCATGGCGGCATCCTTCCTGCTGCGCCCGAGGGCCAGGGACTCACGATCGACAAAGGTGACGATTGGTCGGGAGAGCGTGCCGATTTGGGCCGCTCGAAGTCGTTCAGGGTTGCAATTCGGCCGGATTAAGTAATTCTCGCCCTTATGGGTGGGGGCACCTTTCTACCGGAAGTGAACCGGCTGCGCCGCGTGGCTTGTTCTTACGGTCGTGATACCGACATTCTTTCTGAAGCGGTATGCGAAGCGGTTCGGCATTCGGCCTTGGCTTCGGCGCTTACGAAGTATGGGGCCTGCTCTGGGCCGGGCCTGCTCTCTATGGACTGTGGACCGTCTACGGTGAGCAGTTCTGGTATGTCTTTGTAATTGCCCTGATCGGCGGGCCGTTACTGTCGTTCACTGTCTCAAGATGGGCCGTTCGCCGGATATTGGCGCTTGCAATTCCGGTTGTTTCGGTAATGCTTGGCAGATGCGGCATGAGGGGCTGGACGCACTAAGGGGGATCGCTGCGCTTTGCGTTGTCTTCCAGCACGCAGCGGCGCGAACCACCGCCAATACCGATCTCTATTGGCCGCTCCTAGAAACCTTCAACTTCGGGCGTTTCGGCGTAATCCTGTTCTTCCTGATTAGCGGGTTCGTCATTCCGCCTAGCCTTGAGCGCGGCGGCCTCCGACTGTTCGCTGTGAACCGGGCGTTTCGGCTGCTCCCGATCCTCTGGCTGTCCGTGGGCACCGGAATACTCATTCACATTTATGAGGGCCGCGCGTTCACCGCCGCCGACGTTGCGGCAAGCATGGTGATGCTAGCCGATCCTCTTGGCCTTCACCCGATGCTTGGCGTCTATTGGACCCTGACGATTGAGCTGTATTTCTACATTGCCTGCTGCGCGCTGTTCGCTGCCGGCCTGCTCGGCAATGTCCGCATCACCGGCGCGATTGCCCTGATGTTCGCAATCGTTGGCGCGATGCTAGGCCGCGAGATGTGGGCGTTCCCCGCCTGGCTGTTCACCGGAATGGTCATTCGCCGCGCCTACGATGGTGATCCTGTCGCAAAGCCTTGGGCGATCGCGTGCGTTGCCGCGGTCCTTTGCGCTGCCGTCATTCTCGCGCTCGGGCCTAACAGCAACAAGTATCTTCAGCCTCTCCCGAGAGGCTTGGCGATGGTTCTCCCCACGCCGATTTTCCTCCTGTTCGTTTTCCGGCCGATCAAGGTGTCAGCCCCGCTCGTCACGCTCGGCACGATTAGCTATTCGATCTACCTGCTTCACGTCGGAGCGCTCAGGTTGCTCCCCGCTGGTCCGCTCTATCCGTTCCTCATTTGCGGCCTAACGATTATATTCGCTGCGTTGGCCTATCGCTTCATTGAGCGGCCAATGATCCAGTTCGGGCGGCGGTTAAGCGCACCTCGTTACGAGGTGGGCCATGGCGGTTCGGGCGGGACGTAGGCCCCGGCGTAGCGGTAATCGCCGATCAGCAGCCGAATGCCACCGCCCATGGAGCCGGTGAAGAACTCGTTCTTGCCTGAACCACCGTAGTTGTAGCCAACCGAAAGAGGTGAGGTGGAGTTGAAGAACGTGCCGGAGACGGTTGCGCTGCCGACCACCGCTCCATCCACATAGAGCCGCACCGTGTTCGATGGGCCGCGCTCTGCGCAGACATCGTAAGGAACGCCGTGTGATAAAGTTCCGCCAGTGATGGTCCCGCTCGCACCCGTGCCGTTTGTCGAATATACGAACTCCAGCGTCGAGCCGTTCAGGCGGATGCGCCAAGAACGCTGGTTTGAAGTGCTGGAATCGTATTGCCCGCAAAGAATCTGCACGCCTGATGTCGTGCTGAAAATGACCTTGGGCACCTCGACGCAGAATTGTTGGTTGCCAATGTTCAGAGCGGAGTCGTCGGCAATCTCATAGCCGGATGCCCCATCGAACTCGATGCGGTGGTTGGCCTTGCTGAAAACGAGGCCTCCGTGCGTCTTAATGGGGAATTGGTTCGGGCTGAAGTCGAGCATTGTCGCTGCCTCTATACGCTGATGCTGAAGGAGTGGCTCACCAGTACCGAGAGGTCGCGGTCGTACGCGATCCAATCGACGCCGATGGACGAGCCACCTGTGTCGGTGATGTCCATGATCCCGAACTGGCCGTTCCCCACGCTCGTCCCCTCGCTGTAGGTGCCGGTGTTGTTCCACCCGTTGAAGTCGTGATCGATCGGGCTCACGAGGAAGGTCGGGATCGGCTCGCTGCCTGTGGTGACGAAATCGTGGTTGCTGCCGTCGTCGATGCCGGTCGCGTGCGTGTCGGCATGAATCACGCAGAACCGACCGGGACAGGTCGCCTGGACATAATCTGCAAGCTCAACGCGTTCGGTGTTGTAGCCACCCCAGCTATCGACGCCCGACGCCGTCGTAGAGCCCCACGCGCGTGAGTTGATCCATACGAACAGGCAGTCCGAATTGGCGCTGTCAGCGAGGACGCTCTTGAACCACGCCTTCTGCGTCGATCCCATCATCGACTTGGACGAGTTGTCGGTCGCCCCTTTGGCGCTCGATGGGGATCGCAGGTCGGTGAACAGGAATACGACGCGCCCGACCTTCAGCGAGTAATAAATCGGGTCCGTCGTGGTGGCGTTTTCCAGCGTCGGATGCGGCCAGAAGGTGCGGAAAGCCTTGCAGGCCCCGTCCTTACCCGTTGCGTTCGAGTAGGTGTCGTCGCCGCAATAGTCGTGGTCATCCCAGATGTCGTAGATCTGCATCCTGCGCAGGAGCCGCCCCCAGCTCGGGCCGTCCATCATCTTGCGGTAGGCTTCGAGGTGCGGCTTCTCTGCGGCGGTGTTTACGTCCTGATAATGCGAGTCCCCCAGAGTAATCAGGAAGTTAGGATCGCAAGCAGCTATCGCGTCGAGACAGAGCGAGGGCGTATAGGCCTTGCGATCTGCTGCGAGTCCGACACGGAAACTGCCCGATGCCGGCAGCGTCCTGAAGGTCCCGCGATTGGGCGCGAGCGTGCCGTCAACTTCGATGCCGTAATAATATTGCGTGTCAGCCGAGAGGCCGGTCAGTTCGAGCTTCACCAGGTTGTCGACTGGCGTTTCGGCGCTCGAATAGCTGGGCGAGCTAAGGTCAGGATTGGCGCTTACCACAAGGCGACAATCGACGTTCCTTCGGATCGACGCGGTGACGAGTATCTTGCTCATTCGTCGCCCCCGGCAAGCATGAAGCCCACGGCAAGGCCGTCGTCGTCGATGTTGATGATCAACTCACAATTGGCCCGCTTCGCATCTGTCTCGGCGTTCCCCTCGGGCAGGTTGATTGCCAGCGTATCCGGCAAGCCGATGGGAGCGGGAGGGGGTGCGGCCGACGCTGCGCCTCCCGCCGTGATACCATGGATCATGCCGGCACCGTCACGCCGAACAGGTCAAATTCGTCGGTCGCCACTTTCTTGAGTGTGACGGTCCCGCCTTCAGGGATGAGCAGTGTACCGCCAGCCGGAGGATTGACCGTGACGCCCGAACCTTCCGCAATCTCAAGGTCGGTCGCTCCGGCGTTCCTGATGTGCCACTCTCCGTCGCCGGGTTGCGCGGTGGTGGACTCAGGTTGAACGGTTAGCGTCTTGGCCGAGCCGTTCGTCCAGCGCTGATACTTGCCGACATTTGCGGGTGAGAGGTTTCCGCTAGTCCCTGTTACCGTGACAGTAGCGGCACCTGCGTCAACTAGCGGGATCCAGTCCCCGTCGAAGTAAACGACAGCCACTTCCTCATCAATTACACCCGCACCCATGCCCTCCAACGGTTCGATGAACACCCATGCGCCGTTCATGTAGAACGCGATTTCCTCGTCGTGGCCGCTCCACTCACCGGTAGCGCTTGTGGCGACGAGATAGCAGTCACCTTCAGCCGGTGAGCCAGGTGGTGTCGATAGATCCCGGTCGATGAACCGGAACCACATCGCCCCCTGCTCAAGAAAACGCAGGGCGAGATTGTACGCGTTCCAAGGGGTCGCCATCGGTCCGGCCCACTCCAGCAGGCCAAGTATCGGTGTAGCCGTCATGCGAAAGTATCCTCTTAAGCGGCCAGTGCCAGCGGATAGCCCCGCAGGCCGAGCGCGGGGCTCATCTGGTGAAGCACGACATTGAACCCGCTGGTTTGCGGGCTGCCGAAATCGGTGGTCTGCTGCGCGGCGGTGTAGACCAGCGGCAGGCTCGTGCCGGTGATCGTGCGCTTCAGCGTGGCGCCGTCGTAAATGTCGGCCTCCCACGCCTCGGTGGTCTCGCCCAGCGGCACGTCCTGGTTGTCCAGCGAAGCGCCGCCAAGGCGGGTGCGACGCGTGGCATTGATCGACCAGTCGCCGGTGCCGGTGTCGAGGATCAGCGCGCCGTGAACCGGCGCCAGCGGCTTGTGGCTCGCACCCGTGAAGGTCTCCGAGAAGGCATCGGCCTCGTCCGGCGCCATCCCCGTGGTGGCAACGATATACCAATCGGTGTCGCCGATCTCGCTGGCGCCCAGCGTGCGGATCTTCGCCTGGTCGAGCAGCACGAATGCATCCCCGGTAGCGTGCCCGCCGATCGCATGCTCGGTGCCGCGCATGCCGCGCAGGAAACCGGTAATATTGTAGGTCCGCGTGCCGATCAGCGTCGGCGTCATGAACTGCACCAGTTCCCACCCCGTGCCGCTCCGGACAGCCGCGAGATTGCGCAGCGGATCCATCAGCAGGTCCTCCAGCGTGGCTGCCGTCAGCTCGCCCACGTTGATCGTGACGGGCAGCTCGCTGCCATAATCCGGGACCCAGGGTTCGGCCGGAGGGAGCGCCGCCGAGCATTCGCCGATGATCGCACCGGAATCGCTGGCGATCGCAGCCCATTCCTCCGCGTAGCTTTCCGGGTCGCCGGTATTGCTCTGCGCGTAGGTCGCACCGGTCCACACACCGGGATTGTTCGGCCCGGCGGCAAGGTAGGCGATCGGTGCCGTCTGCTCGTGCTCGTCGGCCAGCAACGGCAGGTCCATGACATGTCCGAGCGTCTCCGACACGGTCGGCATGGACTCGGGCGGAATGCCGTCGGCGCCCGCCGCCGGGCTCGACGAGAGCACCGCAACCGCCGGGTAATCCCGCTTCCACTCGGTGGCAAACGTGCCGTCCGCGCCGAGCGTCAGCTTGGTCATCCGCATCGACATCGCCTCGCCGTCGAACGAGGGCGAGAACACGTCGCCCGCCTCGAGCTCGAGCCGGCGGGTCGAGAGCACGAACGTTGCCTCGGTGCGTTCGAAACGCCGCCGGCGAAGCCACCGCTCGGCAAGGCGTTGCGCCTCCGCAGGGGTGATTGCCAGGGTCTGCATGTCGATCGCCGTTTCGCGCGCGTTCGGCGGCAGGTCCGGCGGCGCAAGCGGCATGGCAACGTTCGGCATCTGCTGGGAATCGACGTCGGCGTAGACCATCGTCACGCGGCCGGGCAGGTCCGCATCGGCGATGTCCGTCAGGGAGTAGGCCGGCCCCTCCCTGTTCTCGAGGAACTCGCTCGAGGGCAGTGCACCTACCGAGGTCGAGCCGCGGGGCTTCGCCTGGAGCTTGAAGTCGTGCGGCCGGAGATCCACGTCGAACAGGTCGCAGAGTGGCTCGCAGATCTGCTTGCCGTCCGCTTGCGGGAAGTTGTAGCCGGTGAAGCGGTACTCATCTGCGTAGGCCGCGCTGTAATCGTACTCGTCCGCCTGCAGCCCCGCACGCTGAGACACAAAGGTCAGCAGGTGACCAAGCGTCGGGCCATCTACAACCTCCTCCTCTCGGCCATAGGCGGCGTGAGCGCGGCTATTCCGAACCCCCGAGGTGAAGTCGGACGAGTGCTGGAACATGGCCAGCATGTTGCCCTTGCCCTCTGGCGCGCCACCTAGGTCCGGCGCGAATCCTCCGAGTACGAGCGGCACCCGTTCCCCGTTGGTGGCAACGAGCGCCATCGACTTGAAGATATAGTGATCATTGCCGACCTGACCGCCGATGTCGCCAGGGTCAAAGATCTCATCTCCAAGGTCGATGTCCACGGGATTAAAGCTGGCCGGGCCAGTGCCGCTGATCTCTCCGATATCGCCGGCGACGATCTGTGGCGCGACGTTGCGGAAGACGATCACCTGGTAGGCGTTGCGCGCCCCGCTTTGCAGAACACCAGATGTCGTGAATCCGGTGTCCGCCGGGTTATCCATGAACTTGTAGTACGCCTGCCACGCAAAGTCCGCGAGCAGGCTCTCATCTTGGTAAAGCTCCGTCAGCGGCGTATAGCCGACGGGCGCGGAGTGAAACGGATCGCTGTCGAGCGGGTAGCGACCGGAAGCCACAGAGATGATGACAAGGTCGCCCGGCGCAGGAACGGTCTCGTCGGTTCCCTGGAGACTGAACGGGAACGTCTGACCCGCCCTACCGGCGCTGTCGTTTCCCTGCTGCCCCACGAACTTAATCATTTTGCCGTGGGTCGCCAGCACCTTCACGTCGGGATAGCGGTTGCCCAGCATCTCGAGCGGGATATCGTCGAAGAAGATGTAGGACACGCCGCGATAGGCCGGGCAGGTCCCCGGCCCGTCGCGCGCTTCGATGAAGGCAAGCATGTCGGGATCCGGCTCCTGGTCCTCCCCGCCGAGATAGATCCGGATGTTCGCATCGAGCTCGTAGTCGTCGCCGAGGGGGTATGTCTTGATCGTCCCGCCGGTGCCGTCCCACACGAGGTGGTTGTCGAACCAGATCTGCAGGATCCCGCCGATCGGGTGATCGGCAACTGCCACTGCCCATGTGCCATAGGCGGTGTGTGTGGTCTGCTTGCCGCCCTTGCCCTTGCTCTTCTTGGGCTGGTCCCGCAACGGCTCGGAGAAGATTACCGGGCAGGCCATCAGACGGGTGCCGAGGAAGTTGTTCAGCGGCGTGCCGTAGTCAGC
>Ga0180215_1005392_pt1 | contig 10944 bp, 13 predicted proteins | sample eDN3rd37CBELigBY_FD_128871 | JGI IMG/M metagenome (GOLD analysis project Ga0180215, IMG submission 128871) | Enriched backyard soil microbial communities from Emeryville, California, USA - eDNA 3rd pass 37_C BE-Lig BY (version 2) (version 2) | ecosystem: Environmental > Terrestrial > Soil >...
AGCAGCGCGACAGGTGAGACCCCGCAGGAGCTATAGCGAAGAGGAGGGCTCACCGCGCGCCCCGCGGAAAGGGAGCATCCTGGAGCGCAATTCAACCACACCTGTTTTAAAAGCAACAAAGTTTACAAAAACAGCCTTTTGATAAAAATGAAAACCATCTTATCTAGTTATTAAGGGCTGGCACTAGATAAAGTTGGTCTAACCTTGTCCACTCTTTCATACATTTTAGTATTTAAGGGGGGACAGGAATGAAGCCAAGGAATGTAAAAGTGTTAATCTTATCGTTGCTGCTGCTCTTAACACCGGTGGTTGCGAACGCTGAAATAGACCCTTCGATTAAAAAGCTAGATGACATTTCAGATGAAGCCTTGAAAATGGTTAAGATTCATCGATATGATGATGCAAAAAAAATGCTTGAGCATTTCGAGGGGGAATTTATAAAGACAACCGGAAAAGGTCATTTATTTTCTATGGACGAACTTAGGATTATCACAACAGCTCATGATGCGGCGTTAGAGGCAGTTGGGAGTAGCTCAACGGACCATGAAGAGCGAATTCATAAAGTAACTAGATTCCGCCTTGTTATGGATGCACTTCAATCGATGCATCAACCGCTATGGACGGAAATGGAAGAGCCAATTATGACTGTATTTAATGGCATGAGAGATGCTGTTTATAAAGGGGATAATGAGGATTTTAATTCGAATTTGGACTCATTCTTATCATTGTATGAAGTTATTTATCCAAGTTTAAAGATTGATGTTACCCCTGAGAGAATTGAACAACTTAGCGCACGTGTAACTTACATTGATCAATATCGTCCAGAAGTATTAACGGAAACGTCTAGCCTAGCTCAATTGGAAGCTTTGGAGGCAGACTTAATGAATATCTTTGATGGTATGACTGAAGATGAAGCTGATCCTTCTCTTTGGTGGGTAATTATTTCAACTGGAAGCATTATTATCTTGACCCTTTCTTATGTGGGGTGGAAAAAATACACAGCAGAAATGGAAAGACGGAAAAACCGTATGAAAGAACGGAAAAATTGACACTCTCAACTTTCATGAATAAAATAGAATTGTCAGCTAGATTTTTTTTAGGAGGGCTTAGCGGTTGAGTATAATTATTTACTTTGCAATTTTGATTTTGGTACCTTTATGGGCACAGATGCGGGTGAAAAGCGCGTACAAAAAATACTCCCAAGTAGCATCATCTTCTCATATGCGCGGTGCTGAGGTTGCTAGAAAGATACTTGATGAAAATGGTCTCTATCATGTTGGTGTGGAAGAAACTAGAGGCGTATTAAGTGATCATTATGACCCTAGGTCAAAAACAGTACGTCTTTCATCAGGTAACTATCATGGACATTCTGTCGCTGCGGCAGCAATTGCTGCTCATGAAGTTGGGCATGCAATTCAAGATCAAGAGGATTACGCTTTTCTACGGTTCCGCCATGCATTAGTTCCTGTCGCGAATCTTGGTTCAAACTTCTCTTGGATTTTTATTTTAATTGGGATTTTTGCTCAAATGAGCAACATGGTACTACTTGGGATTATCTTTATGGCAGCTGGTGTCATCTTCCAACTGATTACCTTACCAGTCGAATTTAATGCTTCTAATCGGGCTATGGAACAGGTTGTGAGTGCAGGTATCATTCGTAATGATGAAGAGCGCGAAACGAAGAAGGTTCTAGATGCTGCAGCTTTAACATATGTAGCGGCGGCTGCTGTTGCTGTATTAGAACTAGTGCGACTTGTTTTGATTTATACAGGTATGAATAACGATGATTAAGAAGAGTGAGAGCTGCGACTTTTGTCGCAGCTCTTTTTCTATCGTTCTAGAGGGAGTTTATTTTCATCGAGGGTGAACCCTTCCCCTATTACATCATGAACCACAGTTACCGATACAAAAGCGTGGGGGTCAACAGAATGGATTACACTTTTCAGGCGGACAATTTCATTTTTACCAACAACACAGTAAAGAACATTCCGTTCTTGCTTTGTAAAGGAACCGACGGCCTTTAACATCGTCGCGCCTCGGTCCATTTCACCAAGAATCTTATCTGCTATTTCTTCATTTTTATCAGAAATGATCATTGCTCCTCTTGCAGAATAAGCCCCTTCCTGCATGAAATCAATTACCCGTGCCCCGATAAATACCACGACTAGAGTATACATGGCTTCTCGATAATCCAAGTATGTAATGAGGGATATGGTAATCACGCAGAAATCAAACATAAACATCGTTCTTCCCATTGACCAACCAGCATATTTCTGGGCTAGTCTTGCGATAATATCGACGCCACCTGTGGTACCACCATACCTGAAGATAATTCCGAGACCTATTCCAATGAATACCCCAGCGAATAACGAAGCAAGAAACAGGTCTTCGTATAGCGGCATCTCAATTTGGTATTTCTGGAAAATGGCTAAAAATAAAGAAACACTTAGCGTACCAATGATTGTGTATAAAAACACACTTCTCCCTAGTAGTTTCCATCCGATAAAGAATAGTGGAATGTTTAAAATTAAATTTGTAATTGCAGGATCCCAATTAAACACAAAATAAAGGAGCAGGGTGATTCCTGTAAAGCCACCTTCGGCTAAATTATTTTGCATATTAAAATGTACAATACCAAAAGAGAATATTGCGGAACCAAATAGAATTAAGAGGATATTCTTAAGTTTTAGTCCTAAAAACAATTTGTAACCTCCCCGCTGAAGTTGGATGATTGCGTGAAGCGATACTAATTATATAAAATAACTGTGACAAGGGCAATCTTTTCTAGTATCGCCTAATGATGTGAGATTCACGCGCGTCTATGTAGTTAGAAAGAAGCAGAATTCTAGCAGCTCTTTCGCAACGAAAATATTTGTCAAAACTTCCCGTGTAAGCTAACATCAAGAAGAGGTAATTTATCCTAAAGGTGAACAGGAAAGGAGGAATTTCAGTGGGTGAACAAAAATCTTTAAAGGATATTCAAATGGAAGTCGATACATATATAGGTCAATTTAAGGAAGGCTACTTTAGTCCTTTGGCGTTAACGGCAAGAATGACAGAAGAACTTGGTGAACTGGCTAGAGAGGTAAATCATTATTACGGGGAAAAGCCTAAAAAGGAAAGTGAAAAAGAGAAGGCAATTGAAGAAGAACTTGGGGATATGTTATTTGTCCTCGTTTGCTTTGCGAATTCCTTAAATATAGATTTGCAGGAAGCACATGACCTAGTTATGCAAAAATTTAATACAAGAGATAAAGATAGATGGACAAGAATAGATGAAAAGTAAAGGAGAACGCCAAATGGAAAAAGTAAAGATTGTAATCGCGGGTCCACGAGGACGGATGGGGAAAGAAGCCGTAAAACTTGTTATGGATACGGATCATTATGAACTAGTAGGTGTACTTGATAGAAAATATGAAGGAAAGACTCTTGCCGAAGTAGAAGGTTTTACAAATGAAGAGGCGAGGGTATATACCGATATACATAAATGCTTCAAAGAACAACAACCAGATGTATTAATTGATTTAACTACTCCTGAAGTTGGAATGGAGCATACGGTAACGGCATTAGAATATGGGGTACGTCCTGTTGTTGGAACAACTGGTTTTTCAGCTGGAGACTTAGAAAAACTTAAAAATCTGAGTAAACAAACTAGCCTAGGTTGTATTATTGCTCCAAATTTCGCAATTGGCGCCGTACTCATGATGAAATTTTCACAAATGGCAGCAAAGTACTTTAATGATGTTGAGATATTAGAGCTTCATCACGATCAAAAGTTGGATGCGCCTTCAGGAACAGCGGTAAAGACGGCAGAAATGATTTCGTCTGTACGCGAGGTTAAACAACAGGGGCATAAGGACGAGAAAGAGACGCTAGCTGGAGCTAGAGGAGCAAATTATGATGGAATGCATATTCATTCTGTCCGGTTACCAGGATTAATTGCTCATCAGCAGGTGATGTTTGGCTCAGATGGTCAGACACTTACTATTCGTCATGATTCGTATAATCGTGCTTCATTTATGTCTGGGGTAAAATTAGCAGTGGATACGGTCATGAAAGATGCTAATTTTGTATACGGACTTGAAAATATAATTGAATAGGAGCCATAACGATGAATATTGCATTGATAGCCCATGATAGGAAGAAAGATGATCTTGTGAGATTTGCCGTTGCCTATAAGGCGATATTTGAAAAACATGCACTCTATGCAACAGGAACAACTGGATTGAGAATTATGGAGGCAACTGAGCTTCCTGTCCATCGTTTTCAATCGGGTCCTCTTGGTGGGGACCAAGAAATAGGAGCGATGATAGCGAAAAATTCGATGGATGCCATTTTCTTTTTTCGAGATCCATTAACTGCACAACCTCATGAGCCAGACGTAACAGCACTTGTAAGATTATGTGATGTCTATGCCATTCCACTTGCAACCAATATGGGAACTGCTGAGTTGTTGGTAAGAGGGATAGAGCGAGGAGATTTGGATTGGCGAAATATTGTGAAAGAGAGCAGTGAACAATAGAATGAATTGTAATAACTTGGATATTCTAGCAATAGGAGCCCATGCCGATGATGTAGAAATTGGCATGGGAGGAACCATTGCAAAGTATGTTGCGATGCAAAAAAAGATTGGGATTTGTGACCTAACTAAAGCTGAGTTATCCTCTAATGGTACAGTTGAGCTTCGCTTACAGGAAGCGGAGAAGGCAGCAAGAATACTTGGGGTTTCTGTAAGAGAATCCCTGGATTTACCTGATAGAGGCTTATACATAAAAGAAGAATACATAAAGAAAATAGCCAGAGTAATACGACAATATCGTCCAGTTTTGCTGTTTATTCCTTATTATGAAGACCGCCATCCGGACCATGGGAATTGTGCTCGACTGGTCGAAGAGGCGGCTTTTTCTGCAGGGATTAAGAAGTTTGATACCGGTGATAATCTTGCACCTCATCGGGTTGAGGCTGTTTATTACTATATGATTAATGGCTTTCATAAGCCAGATTTCTTAATTGATATTAGTGAATATATGGATACAAAGAAACTTGCTCTTCAAGCCTATGAAAGTCAATTTGTAAAAAACGACTCTAGTTACGATACACCGCTTGTAAATGGGTATATTGAAACTGTCCAATCTCGGGAAAGATTGTTTGGTAAGGATGCTGGTGTAACGTATGCTGAAGGTTTTATCACCAAAACTCCGCTGGTTATTCGTGATTTGTTAGGAGAAAGATAATGCGAAAATTAAAGATTGGGATAACTTGTTATCCAACTGTCGGAGGTTCGGGAATTGTTGCTACCGAACTTGGAAAGCTACTTGCTGAAAAAGGACATGAAATTCATTTCATTACTTCAAGCCTGCCTTTTCGGTTAAATAAAATGTATCATAATATTTATTACCACCAGGTTGAGGTCAATCAATATTCTGTCTTTCAATATGCTCCTTATGACATTGCACTAGCGAGTAAAATAGCTGAAGTTGCCGTCCGAGAGAAATTAGATTTGCTACACGTTCATTATGCGATTCCCCATGCAGTGTGTGCCATTTTGGCTAGAGAAATGAGTGGGCGCGATTTGAAAATCGTGACAACCTTGCATGGGACAGATATTACAGTATTGGGGTACGACTCATCCTTAAGTGATGCCATCAGATTTGGGATTGAAAAGTCTGATGCTGTAACGGCTGTTTCGAATTCGTTGGTTGCTCAAACATATGATTTAATTAAACCTAATAAAGCGATAAGATGCATCTATAATTTTGTTGATGACCGAGTTTATCAATATGGCACAAGTAATCTTCGTAAAGATTATCATATAGAGTCGCATGAGAAAGTACTTATTCATGTATCCAACTTTCGAGCTGTTAAACGGGTCCCTGATGTTGTTCGAGCGTTTGCAAAGGTATCTGCAAAAATTCCAGCAAAGCTTCTATTGGTTGGGGATGGACCTGAAATGAAAATGGTCTCTGATCTTGTGGATCAACTTGGGATTCGGGAAAAGGTTCTATTTCTTGGCAAGCAGGAAAACCTCGAAGAACTATATGCAATTAGTGATTTAATGTTACTCCTTTCAGAAAAAGAAAGCTTTGGGTTGGTAGCGCTTGAGGCGATGGCTTGTGGTGTCCCTTGCATCGGAACAAATACAGGAGGGATACCGGAGGTAATTACTGATGGGGAAAATGGGTATATATGCAGTCTAGGTAATATTCAAGAAATCGCGAATAAAGCCATTACTTTGCTTAGTGATTCTGCCCTATATCATCGTTTTGTAAGCAATGCTGTAACAACGGCAAAGGAAAAATTCAGTGCTGAAAAGATCGTAAGTGAATATGAGGAAGTCTATAATCAAGTTCTTGGTCAGGGGCTTCAATCATGCTAGCTCCATTTAAACAAGCTACTCCATTGCTGGAAAGAATTGAATCAGCAGGATATGAAGCCTATTTTGTTGGCGGAGCAGTAAGGGATTCGCTCTTAGGACGTGAGATAGCAGATGTTGATATTGCAACATCTGCATTGCCTGATGAACTAAAAGCCATTTTCCCACATACGGTCGATATTGGGATTGAACATGGAACCATTTTAGTTCTCTACAATGGAATCCCTTATGAGATTACCACTTTTAGATCAGAATCAGGGTATAGTGACTACCGAAGACCAGACCAAGTGGAATTTATTCGGTCGTTAAGCGAAGATTTAAAGCGTCGGGACTTTACGATGAACGCAATCGCCATGGATAGAATGGGGAATTATATTGATCCATTTAATGGCCAGCATGCTATTAACGAAAAGCAAATTATCACGGTAGGTAATCCTGAGGAGCGGTTCGGGGAAGATGCTCTAAGAATGATGAGAGCGGTACGCTTTGTCAGTCAGTTAAATTTTACAATTGAACAAGAAACGCTAGCATCTCTTGCAAAAATGCCCCAGTTACTTGAGAAAATTGCCGTGGAACGAAAGCTAGCCGAATTTGAGAAATTACTAGTAGGTCCTTCGCGTAAGGAAGCCATTTCAATATTAGGACAAATAGGTCTTTCCAATTATTTGCCCGGACTTTTAGGGCAAAGCGAAAGCCTCAATAAAATGGTAGATTATAATTTAGATGAGCTTTCGTTGTCAGAAATGTGGGCACTACTAATCCAACAAATCGGATTAAATGAGCATGAAGCTAGTAAATTTCTTAGACAATGGAAGCTCCCTGTGAAACATATCAAGCATATTCTTAAAACTTTATCCTGGCTACGTTACCGCTTAGAGCGAAAATGGACAAGTTTGTCTGCCTATGATGCAGGGAAAGATTTCATGCTATCTGCAGAAAAGCTCGTTCGGAGCGTTAAGGGATTAAATCCATCCACGCAAGTAGAACTTGTTAAGCTTTATGATCATTTGCCAATTAAAAGTCGATCAGAGTTAAATCTAACCGGAAGTGATTTGTTATCATGGTTGAATAAAAGTCCTGGGCCGTGGATTAATAACTGCCTTAGATTAGTTGAAGAAAAGGTCATTTCAGGTGAGGTTGTCAATGAAAAGGCGGATATAAGGGAGTGGCTTATCAATTGCAATCAGACATTAGAAAAAGATTAATAGAAGCGTTTACTAATGCGAGTGGGGAATACCTTTCAGGACAATTTCTGGCAGAAACCGCTGACTGTTCTAGGACAGCGATTTGGAAGCATATCGAGGAACTTAGGAAGGAAGGCTTTGTGTTTGATGCTGTGAAAAAAAAGGGATATAGAATTATCCAAGCTCCAGAAAATGTATCTGCCGATGAAATTAGTTTTGGATTGAAAACGGATTTTATTGGTCGGGCTATCCATTATCAAGAAGAGGTCGACTCTACCCAAAAGATTGCTCACCGTTTGGCAACAGAGGGAGCGGTTGAGGGAACCGTTATTGTTGCTGAAGAACAGTTGCTGGGGAGAGGAAGATTGGACCGAAAATGGCATTCTCCTAAATATACAGGAATCTGGATGAGCATTATCCTAAGACCTAATCTACCCTTACAAAAGGCGCCACAGCTAACCTTGGTAACAGCTGTAGCGGTTGTCCAAGCAATTGAAGAGATAACCGGTCTACTTCCTCAAATAAAGTGGCCAAATGATATTTTAATTAATGGAAAAAAAGTGACTGGAATCTTAACAGAAATGCAAGCAGATGCCGATCGAATAAATGCTATAATCATTGGGATTGGCATAAATGTGAAGCAAAAACGAGACGATTTTCCTGAGGAAATTCAACAGATTGCAACTTCATTAGCCGAGGAATCTGGCCAGAGTATATCAAGAGCAAAACTAATGCAGGCTGTGTTTGCGCGCTTAGAAAAACTATATCTTACCTATTTAAAGGAAGGTTTTTTCCCTATTAAATTATTATGGGAAAGCTATGCTTTAAGTATTGGCAAAGATATCATTGCTAGAACTGTAACTGGAGATATAAAGGGGAAGGCTCTAGGAATTACGGAAGATGGTGTTTTGAAAATTCAACAGGAGAATGGCGAGATTCGCCATGTTTACTCTGCTGATATTTTAATAAATGAATAGTTAGCAATTGGTAGCAGAAGTGTTGGAATTTTGTTATAATTTTTTTGGGCGGTATCGAAAGAACCGCACCTTGGTCTTTCACGGAAATTTATAAATGGTTCTGCCTAGATCCGAAAATCGGACCGGGACAGAGGGATGAAACAATTAGTATGTAACGGGATCCTTCTGCTTATGGAAGGATCCTTTTTATGTTGTTACAATTATCCAATTGTTTTATTACCTCTCCTGTAAACAAGGAGGAAGAAAAATGAAACAGACAACTGATTTTTTTAAGATGAAAGAAACCAAAAGTAAAATTGTTATGGTAACAGCGTATGATTATCCTGCTGCTAAACAAGCGGAACAGGCTGGAGTGGACATGATTCTTGTTGGCGATTCCCTAGGCATGGTTGTTCTAGGGTATGACTCCACGGTTCCAGTTACACTTGAAGATATGATTCATCATGCTAAAGCGGTTAAAAGAGGGGCTGGTAACACATTTATTGTGGTTGACATGCCGTTTATGAGTTATCATCTATCGATAAAAGATACCTTAATCAATGCCGCTAGAATCATTCAGGAAACTGGTGCTCATGCCGTGAAGGTTGAAGGTGGAGACGAAGTCATTGGCCATATTCGAGCTTTAGTCAAGGCTGGGATTCCTGTCGTTGGCCATCTAGGTCTTACACCCCAGTCGGTTGCTGTGTTAGGTGGTTATAAAGTTCAAGGGAAAAATGCAGACTCTGCTAGAAAATTAATCGAAGACGCTATAAAGTGTCAGGAGGCCGGTGCATTTGCACTCGTTCTTGAATGTGTTCCAAGGCAATTAGCAGGGGAAGTATCCAATCAGTTGTCGATCCCGACCATTGGTATCGGGGCGGGAGTGGATGCAGATGGACAAGTGTTAGTTTACCATGACATTCTCACATACGGAGTGGAGCGTGTGCCAAAATTCGTGAAGCAATATACTGATGTAAATGATCAGATGGCAAGGGCGTTAGATACCTATGTTTATGAGGTTAGGAATCGAGAATTTCCTGAAGAAAAGCATAGTTTCACAATGAAAGAAGAAGAACTCCAAGGTCTCTACGGAGGGAAGCTATGAACGTCATCGAAACGATTAAGGAAATGCAGCAAACGATCATAACATTGAGAGCTTCAGGAAACAGAATCGGTTTTGTTCCGACAATGGGATACCTCCATGAAGGCCACTTGACTCTAATGAGACAGGCAAGAAAGGAAAATGACATTCTTATCGTAAGTATTTTTGTGAACCCGCTCCAGTTTGGAGCGGGAGAGGATCTGGGTGCTTATCCACGTGATTTTGAACAAGATTGTGTAAAAGCTCAAAAAGAAGAGGTAGACCTACTTTTTTATCCCAGTGTTAAAGAAATGTATCCGAGTGCATCCTCTGTTAAAGTGATGGTCACGGATCGAACTGATGTGTTATGTGGGAGAGCTAGGCCCGGCCATTTTGACGGGGTTGCTACGGTATTGACGAAATTATTTAATATTGTCATGCCTGATCGGGTCTATTTTGGTTTAAAAGATGCTCAGCAAGTCGCTGTGGTAGACGGGTTAATTCATGATTTTAATTTTCCAATTGAACTTGTTCCAGTTCCAACGGTGAGAGAAAAGGATGGACTGGCAAAAAGTTCGAGAAATGTATACCTCTCTCCTTTAGAAAGGGATCAGGCTAAGGAATTGTACCAAGGATTGCAACTTGCTAATAATATGATTGAAGAGGGAGAAAGGAACCCAGAGAGTATTGTCCAATTAGTAAAGGGACATATAGAGAAGCATTGTGACGGAGTAATTGATTACGTTGAAATCCGCACTTACCCTGAATTAAAGCCTGTAGAAACCATCGTTGGAAAAGTAATCCTTGCGATAGCTGTGAAATTTTCGAGTGCTCGTCTAATTGATAATCTAATTCTAGAAATTGTTTAATCAGGAGGAAAATTTAATGTTTCGAACGATGATGAATGCTAAAATTCACCGGGCACGTGTGACAGAGGCCAATCTTAATTATGTCGGGAGCATCACAATCGACTCAGATATTCTTGATGCCGTAGGTTTAGTTGCAAATGAAAAGGTGCAAATTGTTAATAATAATAATGGCGCTCGATTTGAAACGTATATAATCCCAGGTCAACCTGGTAGTGGAGTTGTCTGCTTAAATGGAGCTGCTGCTCGACTAGTACAAGAAGGGGATGTAGTGATTATCATCTCTTATGCACTCGTTGCGGAAGAAAAGGTTCCATATCATCAGCCAAAAGTGGCGATTATGGATGAGAATAACCGGATTGTAGAAATGCTCCACGCAGAACCGGAGAGGACAGTCCTTTAAGCTTCCCTTAAGCTTCCGCATAAGCGGAAGCTTTTCTAATAAGATAAGGATAAAAAAGTTTTAACGTAGAGAATTGTCCAG